>ERZ808245.15-NODE-15-length-149449-cov-7.306418_pt1 | contig 149449 bp, 198 predicted proteins | sample MGYA00521243_ERZ808245 | MGnify/ENA primary metagenome ERZ808245 (study PRJEB31516, sample SAMN03275576) | gut metagenome | biome: mammalia-associated habitat; material: feces | host: Papio cynocephalus | place: Kenya | collected 2012-07-07 ... | reverse complement strand
AATTCAATATCAAGTTGTAACTCTTATGACAACAAATGGTCAAGCACCATTTATCACAATCTTTATGTATCTTGGCGAAGCAAAAAATGAACAAGAGAAAAAAGATTTGGCACTTATGATTGAAGAAGTGTTAAACCAAAGAATTCAAGGTGTAAAAAATGAAAAAGGCGTTTATGTTACTCCAGCATTTCCAAAGCTTATCTATGTTTTGGAAGAACAAAACATTCATGAGAATTCGCCATATTTCTATTTGACTGAACTTGCTGCAAAATGTACAGCAAAAAGGATGGTTCCAGACTATATTTCCGAAAAGAAAATGCTTGAGTTAAAAATAGACAAAAATGGGGAAGGCCATTGCTACACTTGTATGGGATGCAGAAGTTTCTTAACTCCTTATGTTGATGAAAATGGCAAGCCAAAATATTATGGAAGATTTAATCAGGGAGTTGTTACTGTAAACCTTATAGATGTTGCACTGTCAAGTGACAGAGATATAAATAAATTTTGGAAAGTTTTTGACGAAAGAATGGAACTTTGCCACAGAGCATTAAGATTAAGGCACGAAAGACTAAAAGGTACAAAATCAGATATTGCCCCAATTCTTTGGCAATATGGTGCACTTGCAAGACTTAACAAAGGCGAAAAGATTGATAAGCTTTTGTATGGTGGATATTCAACATTATCACTTGGTTATGCTGGGCTTTGGGAAACAGTTTATGCACTTACTGGCAAAAAACTTACAGAAGAAGAAGGCAAAGAACTTGGGCTTGAAATTATGCGAAAGCTTAATGAATATACAAAGAAATGGAAAGATGCTGAAAATATAGATTATTCTCTTTATGGTACACCACTTGAAAGCACTACATATAAGTTTGCAAAATGTTTGCAAAAAAGGTTTGGAATAATTGAAGGAATTACCGATAAGAACTATATAACAAACTCATATCATGTGCATGTTACTGAATCAATTGATGCATTCAGTAAACTAAAACTCGAAAGCGAATTTCAAGAATTAAGTCCTGGTGGAGCAATAAGCTATGTTGAAGTCCCAAATATGCAAAATAATGTAAAAGCCGTTGTAAAGGTTATGCAATATATTTATGACAACATTATGTATGCCGAACTCAACACAAAAAGTGATTATTGTCAAGTGTGTGGTTTTGATGGCGAAATCCAAATTGTTGAAGAAGACGGCAAACTTGTTTGGGAATGTCCACAATGTAAAAATCATGATCAATCAAAAATGAATGTTGCAAGAAGAACTTGTGGTTATATTGGCTCTCAATATTGGAACCAAGGAAGAACACAAGAAATAAAAGACAGAGTATTGCATTTATAGGATATAATATGAATTACATTAAAATAAATAAAGTTGATATTGCTAATGGAATAGGAATAAGAGTAAGTTTATGAGTGGCTGGTTGTAATCATCATTGTTTTAATTGTCAAAATCCTAATACTTGAAATAAAAAAGAAGGTCAACCTTTTACAGAAAAAGTTAAACAAGAAATATTTACTCTTTTAGATAATGATTATATAGATGGTTTAACTTTATCTGGTGGTGACCCTTTATTTCCTAATAATAGAGAATCTTTAACTGAATTATGTAAAGAAGTAAAAGAAAAATTTCCAAATAAAACTATTTGATGCTGAACAGGATATTTATATGAGCAAGTAAAAGATTTATCTATAATGAAATATATAGATGTTTTAGTAGATGGTCCATATATAGATAGCCAAAGAAATATAACTCTTAACTGGAGAGGTAGTCCAAATCAAAGAATTATAGATATACAAAAGACTAGAGTACAAAATAAAATTACATTATATTGTAAATAATTTATGGTAATTACTGTATAATATGGTAGGAGATAATTATGAAAGCAAGAAGATTTTTTGTAGAAGAATTAATGTGTAAAGATTATAACTCAGAAATTCAATGGAGATATACTCACCCAGAGAGGTATAAGACAAGAGATGAGGCATTAGAAGAAGTTTTATCTAAAATGTATGAATTAAGAAATTTAGGGCATTATATTAAATCGGTGGATATTGATTTATTAAAAGAAGCTTTTTGGATATTTACAGATGAGTCATCTAACACAGAATATTATGTATTTGAATGTTAAAAAGAGAATTTAAAAATTCTCTTTTTTTTTTCTTTAAATTTTATTTGGATTTTCCTTATAGATATATTATAATATTAATGTAAAAAAAAAATAAAAGGAGAATATATTTATGAATTTATATTATAGTTTCCCATATGGCCAAGGTAGTTATGATAGTGAGTATGATGAATATTATTGCGATAATATTGATTATGAATATGAAATTACAGAAGACCAAGTATATGAGGCATTAAAGAGAATTATGAAAGAAGATCATCCACAAATGACAGAAGAAGAAATAGATAAAGAATTAGATGATATTGATTTGGATGATTACAGAGATGTATTAACTGAAGAATTTGAAGATGATGCATATAATGATTTTAGAAATTAGGAGGTAATTTATGGTAATATATAAAATAAATTTTAATGAAGTAAATAAAAATAAATTTGAAGAATTATTAAAAAAAGATATTAATGAGTTTTGTCTTAAATATAATTTAAATACTAATGAAGAATATATATATGCTTTAAAAGTATTAAGAGATACTTCATATATACCAAATCATCTATCTTTAAAACATATTTTTGAAATATGGTATAGAGGTTAATATGAAAAAGAAAAAAAAGATATTGTATGATTATAAAATAGAAAAACAAAATAAAAGAAATAAAGAAAAAGAATTAAAGAAAAAAAGAGAAGAAAGAAAAAAACCTAAATTAGAATATGATTATATCAAATCTATATTAGATAATCAAATAATGCCTAATTATAAGAATGTAACTTATAAATTAAATAAATCTAATAGCACTGATAGCTTTTATGTTATGTTTTTCTATGATGATACTTATGTAACTGCAAGAATTTCAGATCATGAGTCGAAAGTAGGAGCTTTAGGTATTGTAATAGATGAAAATACAACAAAAAAACAATTAGTTAAAATGTTTAAAGATAGAATAATTGCATTAAAATCAAAGTATAAAGGACATGCATTTAAAAAATTTGAAGGATTAAAAAAGGAGTAATTATGATAGTTTTAAAAGATTTAGAAGATGTATTGCAAGGAAGTATTAAATTTAAAGTACAAAGAAGAAATTTTGATAAAAATATAGAAACAGTAGATGAAATTTTACCTTATGAAATAAAATACTTACCAGCTAACTTAAGGACTTCTGAAATATTAAGAATAGATTTAGATGAAAAAGTAATATTTTTTAAAAAATAATAATTCAGAAGATTGGTTTAGATCTAAATTAAATGATAATATAGAAGAAAATTTAGATGAAGAGCTTCAATCTACAATGATTAAAAATTCAATAGATGATAATAATTTAATTTAAAAAGGAGTTAAAAAATGAATTGTTTAAAATGTGGTTGTTTAATGAAAAGAGCAGATAATAATATTTATTTATCTATGCCAGTAAAGTATTTATATAAATGTCCAAAATGTGGTAAGTTAGAATTTAGTTCTGAAGTACCTTGTGAATTAGAAATTAAAATAGAAGGTACTAATGATGATATATTGAATGATATGATAAAGAAAACTTTTGATAATAAAACTCTATGTGATGGACCAAAAGGACAAATTTATGGGAAAACTTATCAACAAGGTTGGGTTTGTCCTAAATGTGGGGCAGTGATGTCACCTAATACTAATGTATGCCCATTTTGCTCAAACAGAGATATAACAGTAATATATTAAGAGGGATTATGGATATTAAAGAATTAAAAGAGATATCTAAAAATAAATTATTAGAATTTAATGGAGTAGAAGATGCATATAATGAAGTAATAGAAAATATGGTTAGAGAAGCATCTTCTGAAGGAAATACTAATATAGTTATATATAAAGAAAAATATAATAAAATAGTTTGGTATTTATTATTAAGGGTTCTTTTATTAGATGGATATAAATTATTTTATCTTAAATATGATGGCCAAGATATAATAAAAAGTGATTTCTCAATGGCAGATTTTGTTGAGGTTAGTTGGATATATATATAATAATATAAATAACCTTTAAAAGAGGTTATTTTTTCTTTAAATTTTATTTGGATTCTTTTTAAAAATATTATATAATATATGTGTAAAAAATAAAAAGGAGAAAATTATGTTAAAAGAATTTCAAAAATTTGTTAATAAATTACAACAAAATTCAGCTAGAACTGAAAAGGAAATGATATTAAAAGAATATAAAGAGGAAGAAGATATAAAATATTTAGTTCAATTTATATTTGATCCTTATACAGTTACTGGAATATCTAGAAAGAAAATTAATAAATCTAAAAAATTTGAAGTAGAAAAATCAAATATAAAAGATATATTTTCTTTATTAAATTATATAAAAGAACATAATCATGGAAGTGATAATGATTTAAAAATAATTAATAATTTTGTATCTAAATTAGAAGAAGATGAAAAAGAATTAGTTTACTCTATAATAACTAAAGATTTAAAATTAGGAATTCAACCTATCACTATAAATAAAGTATGGGGAGAAGGATTTATAAAACAATTTAATGTTATGTTAGCAGAAAAATATTTTGATAATCCAGATAAATATGTTCTAGAAGGCACTGAATTTATTCTTTCTACTAAATTAGATGGTTGTAGATGTGTTTTAATAAATAGAGAAGAGGGCCCTGAATTTTATTCAAGACAAGGCCAAGTATTTGAAGGATTAATTCAATTAGAAGAAGAAGCTAATAAATTACCTAAAGGATATGTATATGATGGAGAATTACTTTTAAATAAAGAAGGATTAGAAAGTAAAGATTTATATAGAGAAACAGTAAAGGTAGTAGGTTCTGATAGTAAAAAGAAAAATTTAATATTTAATGTGTTTGATATTTTACCTATAAAAGATTTTGAAAATGGGTATTGTGAAGAAAATTCAAAACAAAGAAAACAAAGATTGCATAATTATTTAAATCAAAATTTGGAATGGTTTAAAGAAGTAAAAAATCTATATGAAGGGACAGATAAAAAAGAAATACAAAAATGGTTAGATAAAATTACTAGTGAAGGTGGAGAAGGAGTAATGATTAATTTATCTAATTCCCCATATGAATGTAAAAGAACAAAAGGCCTTTTAAAAGTAAAGAAAATGCAAACTTGTGATGTCTTAGTGTATGGAGTAGAGGAAGGAAAAGGATTAAATAAAGGTTGTTTAGGAGCAGCTAAGGTTTGGTTTTTAGGGCCTGATGGGAAACAATATAGTTGTGATGTTGGTGGAGGTTATACTCAAGAACAAAGAATAGATTTTTGGAAAAACCCAAAGAAATTAATAGGAAAAATAATAGAAATAAGTTATTTTGAAATATCTTCTAATCAACAAGGAATATATAGTCTTAGATTCCCAGTATTTAAATATATTAGAGATGATAAAACAGAAATATCTATGTATTAAAATAAGAATAAAGAAAGCATAAGGATGATAAAATATGGAAAATGATAATTTAACAATAGAATCAATAATGATAGAAAATAAACCAGCTTATAAATTTATCTTGCATTATAATTGGGGAAATAATTTAATTTGGATATCAAAAAATACCACTAAAGCAAAAACATTAAGAATTACATCTAAATGTGTACCAATAGATGAATTTGAAAAAGATAAATTTTATAGAAGTAGAAGCGGTTGGGGTAAATTACCTAAAATAGGAGTTAAAAAAGAATGCTCTTATGTAACAAAAGATTATAATATTAATATATTTAATTATTGGAAAAGTTTCATATATAAAAGATATATAGATTTGAAAAAATTTGAGATAAAGGAAAAATAAAATTAATGCAATTAGAAGGAGAATAAATTATCTATGGAGTTACAAACTATTAAATTTATCAAAGAAAATGATAATTGGAAAGATTTATTAATCCAACCACCATATTCTTTAATTATAAAAGAAGATAGTCATTTTTATCTCTTAAAATACAATCAACTTGAAAGTGATTTCTCTAATGAAATAGTTAAGGAATGTAGAGGTTTGATTATAGATAAAAATACTTTAGAGCCAGTTGCCTTATCTTTTAAGAAATTTTGGGAAGTTGAAAATGAATTAGCAGATGATATAGATTGGAACAGTGCAAAAGTACAAGAAAAGTTAGATGGCTCAAAGTTACTTTGTTTCTATAATAAGTATGATAGTGAATGGCAAGTGGCAACTTCAGGAAACTTAAACATAGATGAAGTAAATGTAAATGATTTTGGTATGACATTCGGTCAATTATTCAATAAGGCAGTTTATAATAATGGTTTTAAAATGAGAAAAGAGTTCTTTGACTTGTTAGACAAGAACTATTGTTATACTTTTGAATTAATTGCTCCCGAAAATAGAGTGGTGGTTAAATATAAAACAGCTGATTTGTATTTGATAGGAATAAGAAATGTAAATACTTTTGAAGAAGTACCTACTAATCAAGATAAAAATATTACTAAATATATTAAAGTACCTAAAGAATATTCTTTATCTAATCTTGAAGATTGTCTTAAAGCAACAGAACAAATGACTTATAATGAAGAAGGGTATGTTGTGGTAGATAAAAATTGGCACAGGATTAAGGTAAAATCACCCGCTTGGAAGGAAGTATCAAAAATTAGAGGTGATGGGGTACTTACTAAAAAGAAAATCATTAATATAATAGAAAGTGGGCTAATAAAAGAAACTTTGGAATTTTATCCCGAATGGGAAGAATATATAAATAAAGTAAAGAGAGAACTAATACGTTTTAAACATATGGTTTTTATAGCTATATATGATGTACTTGATTACATGGAAGAAAACAATTTATATATAGATAATAATGCACAAATGGGAGAAATAGCAAAATATATTAAAGAAATTCATCCATTATATCAATCCTTTATTTTTAAATATATCAAAATGGATAAAGTGAGTGAATTTATAAATAATGAGTGGTCTAAATTAACTATAAATAAAAAAATAGAATATTTAAAGGTGGTTGAAAATGATTAATCCAGAAACTAATGAAAATTTACCTTTACTCATTATATTAGTAGGTATTCAAGGTTCAGGAAAATCTACTTGGGCGGGTGAACAAGATAATTTTGATGGTGTTTTACTATCTTCAGATGCTTTAAGAAGTGAATATCCTAATTGGACTAATGATGAAATCTTTAAAGAAATTTATAAAAGAGCAAATGAAGCTTTATCTAAAGATACTGATGTTATTATAGATTCAACTGCAATTACTATTAAGACAAGAAGAAAAATGCTAGATGCTATAAAAGTTCCTTGCATTAAGAAAGCTTTAATATTTAATACTCCATATGAAGAATGTAAAAGAAGGTTGATTCAAAGAAATGCCATAAATGGCAAGACTGGTTCTCATTATGTGCCATTAGAAGTTCAAAGGAAATATTTAGAAAGTTTTGAAGTGCCTTTTATAGAAGAAGGATTTAATTATATAGATGTTTATAACAAACCATCTTTAATAGAATCCACTGTTAATTCAAGTTATATAATGCAAAAAGCTTATAAATTCAACCAAAATAACAAGTATCATACTCAAACATTAGATGAGCATATGAGTGCGACTTATAATTATTTAAAACAATTGAATGTTCAAAATAAAGATATATCTACATTGATAGCTTCTTCATACCACGATATAGGCAAAGTATTTACTCAAACTTATAAAGAAGGTGACCCAAATGCACATTATTATAATCATGCAAATGTAGGTGCTTATTGGTTTTTATCTAATGTTGGAATATATGAAGAACCCAATGCTAGGGAATATGAAGAAGATATGTATTCTATACAGGAAGTATTAGATACTGTATTCTATATAAATTATCATATGAAGATGTATGATTTGAAAACAGAAAAATCTATAAATAAGTGGAAAGGAATATTTGGGGATATGAAGTTTTATAATTTAGAGTTGTTGCATGAGGCTGATATGGATAGTCATAAAAATATAAATTAAAATTGTATTATAAAATAGGAGGAAACAAAATGTTTGAAAATTTAAATGATATGTTTAAAAGTATAGAAAAATATTTAAAAGAAAATAATAATGAGGGTCAAATCTTTTGTTGCGGATTTGGTGATGATGAAGAAGATCAATGGGTAGAAGATCCTGCTGATGGAATAGTATCTATTTTAATAAATGAAGATAAAAGAGTAGTTACAGTAACATTTTCTAATGGAGATGTTAAAATGTCTAAATGCTCAGAAAAAGATGAATTTGATGCTAAAGTGGGAGTGGTTTTGTGTGTTTTATATCATATGTTTGGCTCAAATACAAAAGCATCTAAAGTTATAGCAGAAAAAGCAAGAGTAATTAAAAGGAAAGAAACTAAATCTAAATCAATTGAAGTTAATAAAACTAAAATTAAGGTAAACAAAAATAATGAATAGCATTACAGAAAAAGAATTGTTAAATAAAATAATAATATCTAATAAAAAACAATTTGTACCTAAAATTTTATTAGAAGATATAAAACAAACATTACAAGAATATATAGTAGAAAATGTTTATGATTATCCTAATAGATATCAAAAATCAAAAGCTAATATAAAAATAGAATGTTACACAGATTGCATAAATTTAATTAATGAATTATTAAAATAAGAGGATTTAAAATTCTCTTATTTTTTTTAAATTTTATTTGGATTCTCTTAAATATTATTATATAATATAAATGTAAAAATAGAAAGGAGAAAAATTATGAGTGAAAAAAAGAGATCATTTAATACTTTAAAAGAAGCACAAGATTTTGTATCAAATCATAATTTTAAAAATTGCACTATAAAAGAAAAGAAGGGTAAGTATTTTTTAATACAAAAAAGTAAAGCAATTTTTGGGAACTATGTATATACAAATAGTGCTAAAAAAGGTGTTATAATGTATAAAAAAGAAATGAATTTTGAAGATATGATAGGTTGGGTATACAGAAATTGTCCAGGATGTGAGAAAATAGAGATACTACCTAATAAAGTTATTCCAGAAGTTATTGCCTATTATTTAGATAGAATAGAAATTTATACTATTGAAGATTATGATGCTTCAGAAAATCAAGTATTATAGGAGTAATATATGTTAAAATTTATATATGGAACAATGGGCAGTTCAAAAACAGCTCAAGCTTTAATAAAAAATTTTGAATGGAGTCAAAATGGATTTCAAACAATCCTTATGAAACCTTCTATAGCTAATAGAGAAGAAAATATAAAAAGTAGAATTGGTATAAATGCAAAATGTATCACATTTAATTCTAATGAAAATCTCAAGTATAAGTGTTTATATAACATAAAGAGTTATAGAGCAATAATTATTGTTGATGAATGTCAATTCTGTACTAAAAAACAAATAAATCAGTTAAAAGAAATATCTAATTTATTTGATGTGTTTTGTTATGGATTAAAAGTAAATTTAAAATCTGAATTATTTCCTGGATCTAAAAGATTATTAGAATTAGCAGATGAATTTCAAAGTATAGATAGTGTTTGTAAATGTGGTAAAAAAGCTATTTTAAATTTATTATTTGATAAGGAAGGAAAAATAATAAAAAGAGAAAAAGATATAAAATCTTTAAAAGATCTAACTCATCAGAGTGTATGTTATGATTGTTGGAAAAGATATACAGAAAAATAAAAGGATTTAGATTATGAAAGATGACCCAAAATATTTAAATAAAGATTTTGTTTTAAATATAAAACCAAAATTAGTTAGAGATAATATACCTGATATAATAGTAAATCAAGGAAAAAGATGTACTTTTAGTGTACTTAAAGAGGAAAAAATCTTTGAGGAAAGAAGAAAAAAAGTAATTGAAGAATTAGAAGAATTAAAAGATGCTATAGAGTCTCAAGCTTCAATAGAGGAAATAGAAGAAGAAATAGCAGATTTTATAGAAATTTATTCTTTTTATGTTATGGGAAAATATGATAAAAATACTTTAAAAAGAATAGGTGAAATGATAAAAATAAAACAACAAGAAAATGGCTCATTTAATAAAAATTATTACTTAGAAAAGGTGGAATTTTTAAATGAGTAAATATGAAGTTAATAATAACAGGTTTAAAAAAGATGGAAAAAGAATATCTCGTGAAGAAGTTTTTAAAGAATTAAGAAAAGATCAATTTGATTCTCTCTTAAAAAATGGTAAATATTCTACAAGAAAACCTTATAAAAAATCCGTTAAATTTAATGAGAAAAAACCACTACCGCCAATTATATCTGAAACAGTAGAAAAACCAAATATAACCGTTAAAAATGAGGATAATCCATATATTATATATAATAATGAAATTAAAGATTTAAAACCTTCCAAAAAAGAATTAAAAGATGCAGAAAAAATTAAATCTTTATATAAAGTAGAGCAATTTAAAAGTTCTAAAGGTATATTTTATGATTTGTGGAGATTTAATAAAAGATTTGGTTATTATAATTTTGCTTGTCATATAAATGGGGATACAGAATCAGATATTATAGAAGGTATTATTTTGGATTTAAGAAATCAAAAAATAGAAGAAAACAAAAAAGTTGTACCTTCTTTTTAATATAAATTATATATATAAAATAACACTACTCTCTTCTTCAAAATTTTTTATACATAATAATCATAGATATCTCTCATATATCTTCCATTATATATATAAATATATATAATATAATATCTACGATAGATATAATAAAAAGAAGAAAAGAGAGTAGTAGGTATGTGAGCCGCGGTGTATTAAAATATTTTAAAAAATATACACCGCGGCTCACATACCTACTAACATTAAAATAATCTTCATTAAAATATATTTTTATATTAATAAGATGGTTTATAATAATTGAATTAAAAATATATATATATTTTAAAGAAGAAAAATTTTTAATATAAAAAGAAATTTTAGAAAGCTAAATTTACTATAAATAATTTTAAAAAGGATTTATAAATTTTATGAAATTAAAAAAGATATGTGAATCTATAGATGAAACAAAATGTGCTTTATGTGGTAAAGATATTATAGGTTATGGCAATAATGGCATGCCATTAGTTGATGGTAAAGTTTGTGATGATTGCAATGAAAAAGTTATAGAAGCAAGAATAGAAGAAATAAAAAATAGAAGAAAAAATTCTTCTTTAGATGAATGTCAAAATTTTAATGAAGATTATAATAATAAATATAAACATTTTATAATTGCATCAAACGATATGTTTGAAGATTATTTTGAGGGAGAAGAAGGGTTAAAGAAAAATATAGATTTTAATGAATTTATTTTCTTTACTAATAATCCAAATAATATAGGCTTAGATTATGATGATTGGGATTATATTGTAGAAAATATTCTTGATTATGATAAATATAATATAAGTGTAGATATATTAAAATCAAAAGTTATTGATGAAGATGGTTTTATAGATACTAATAAATTATTAAATATTTTAAAATCAGGTAAAATAAAAGAAAATTTAGAAGAAAAAAAGAAACAAGGATATTTTGTAAAATACAATTCTGGAGATGTAGAAAAAGGAACAGAATTCTTTAATAAAAATATGGGAGATAATAATTCAACTTCAGAAAATGCTATGACAGAAGAAAAAGAAGAAAAACCTATGTCTTTTGAAGAAGCTAAAAAATATCTTAAAGATAAACACAATATAGATTTAACTAAAGATACATATAAAGATATTATGTCTTTAGCAGGGATTAAAGATTTAAAAGAATCTAAATCAGAAAAAACTTCTATAAATATAAGAGAATCTCTTAACAATTATGATAAAGAATCTTGTTCAACAGATTTATTAAATATGTATGATAGTTGTAAATTAACATTAGAAGATAAACAACAAATAGTTAATTATATTCTTAATGAAGATTACTCAGAATTAGAAAAATATCTTTATAATAAAATGAAATAGGAGATTATTAAATGGCAGCTTTAACAACAATAACAAAAATAATAGAAGGGGTTACATTAGATAAAAAATGAACTTCTATTCAACTAGGAACAGATTTACACGATGCATATTTAATAGCAATAAAAGAAGCATCTGAAGAAAAAGTTGATATAAAAACAGAAGATATAATTAGTATTCAATTAGAAATAGGTGTAGACAGTGGTATTGCTAATGAATATATAACAATACAAAGAATTTCTTTAAATTTTAAAGATTTTACTTCTAGTGATCCTACAATAAATAACAAAACAGCTTTTGTAGCCTTACATAACTTACCAAATATTTTTTATATAAGACCAATATCTATACAAACAACATCAAAACAAATAGAAGAAGGAAATACATCTATAGATATCAATTTAAATCCCTTAAACTTAGGAGATAGATAAAACTTAAAAAATCAAATAAATATTTTGATTAGCTTACCTTATGGTAAGCTAAATTTATTGAAAAAATAAACATCAAGGAGTTTAAAAGAATGAATATTTATTTACCTATAATATCAAATATAATAATAGCCTTAATTTTAATAGTAGGTATATTTGTTGGTAGAAAAAATGGTTGGAGATTAGAATTATCTAAATTAATTTTAGTATTAGGTAGTTTAGTAGGATTATATTTTCTAAATCCAATTATATCTTCTAAATTAATAGAATTAGAATTTTGTCAAAATATAATTTCATTATCTTCAGAAGCAACATTTAATAGTTTATGTTTATTTATTGAATTTACTTTAATTTATGCAATAATTTCTATTATATTTATAATTATAAGAAAAAATTGTAGAAAAATTAAATCAATAAAAATAGAAAAAATTAACACAGCAAAATCTATTAAATCAAGAAAAGAAAGAAGAAGAGAAGCAAAACAATTTAGATTAGCTCATACTAAACAAATATCTAAAACTTCAAAACTTATAGGTTCTATTTTAGGTTTAATTATATCTCTTATATTAGGTTATGTATTAATGACACCTATTAAATATTGTGCTAAAGATATTGCAGAAACAAACCCAGAAATAGAAGCAGTATATGATTATACCATTTATGGTCAATTAGATAAAATAATTAAATTTGATTTAATTAAGTAAAAAGGTGATTTTATATAATGAAATGCAGAAAAATACATTTAAAAGAAGATTTAAGTCCTTCTTTACCTTATTGATTAAAAAAAGAATTTGACGGTAATTTAAAAAGTATATTACTTAAAAATAATATAGCTTTAGATAAAGTTAAATTTATTCAATCTGATTTCCCATCTACTTCTAATCAAGTTACTAAAATGAAGCAAAGTAATAAATATCCTATATTCTTTTTAGGCAATAGAGATATCTATATACCTGGTATATATGGGGATAATAAGTATAGTCTTAAATATGATAATTATTATAAAAATATTCCAATGAAAAATATTATAAAAGATGCTACTGATTTTGGATATATAGATCTTAGTGATGCTTCAAATACAACTATAGATATTAAAAAACAAAGGAAAGAAGTAAAACAAGGTACTATACCAAGAGGTAAAGGCCAATATCTTTATAAAGAGACAGAATATATACCTGGTCATAATGAAGAAGGTAAATGGGTACCTGGTTATGATAGAGAAACCGGGAAACAGGAATGAAGAACACTTAAGGGTGAAGATAAATCAGGTTATATTTTAAATCCAGATAAATATAAAAATATATTAGATAATCTTGATTTATCTAATTATTCTATAGTGTTAGGTAGATATTATAATAAATTGAATAATATAAAAACTGAAATTCAAAATAAATTAAGCAATTGGGATATAAAAGAATATGGTATACCTAAATTTGGAGCTTGAGGAATTCCCTTATATAACATATTAGATAACTTTAATAATGTAGTAAACATCTATCAACAAATTCTTAAAGGGATAGATAAAATTGTAAATAGTTCAAAATTAACTGAAGAAGAAAAGAAAGAGTATATTCAAGATTATGCAACTGGTTTTTATGGAATTGGAAATTTAAGAGATAAAGTAGAAGATTTACAAGATGAACTTAAAAAGGAGTATTTTAATAATGAGGTTTAAAATAGTTGAAAGTTTAACTGATATAACTGATAAAGATCAAGGTGTAGTAGATAATGTTTATGCTGATGCAGTAAGAGATATTAAAAGAACTAATAAAATAAAAGATGAAATTACTAAACCTTCAAAAGCAGTTGAATTAAATGAAAATCCTAAAAACCCAAAAATGGTTCCAGGTGCTAAAAAATTAGATTTAGATGAAGCCTTATTTATAAAATAAAGTTGAGATTCTATAAATGAAATTTATTACCAAATCAACCAAAATACAATGTATAGTAGCTAGTGTTTTAACAGCACTAGCCCTTATTACATTAATAATGTTATCATCACTATTAGAAGTTAATCAAACAACAAAATTAACTATATCTTTTATTTTCACTATCAGTTTAGTATTAATATTATTAAGTTGACATGGTATTTTACAAATAAAAGTTTTTAATGATTATAAGTGTAAAAAGAATTATCTATGTGCTGATGGTATATTAAGTCTTTGTATGGGTGCTTTACTCATTATAAGTGGAGCTTTATTTGCTATACTACAATTAAAATATCTTAATCCAAGTAATGGAGCAATAAATTTAGGAAAATCAGATATTAGAATATTTTTATCTTGTTTCCTTGGAGTAATTGCTTGTTGGAAATCAGTTGTAGCAGGGATATCTCTTAAAGAAAAACATTTTAACTGATGATTAGAATTATTATTTACTATTCTATGATTAACACTTACTATTCTATGTTTAATCACTATGTTTGTGAGTAGTATCACTGTATTACTATGGTGTATTATAATTGTAAGTTGGGTATTGATTGTTGTAACTATTTTCTATATGTTATTTAGTTATGTGATTAAGACCCCAATATATCTTGAAACTCCAGAGGCAATTAAACAATATAAAGAAGAAATAGAAGCAGAGAAATCAAGAAAAGAAAGAATACAAAATAGAACACAAATAAAAAATATAAGTACATTACAAAATAAACTTAAAGAATTAAAAGAATTAAAAAATTCAGGTCTTATCACTGAAGAAGAATATAAAGATAAAAAAGCAGAACTACTTGATAGTTCATTTTAGGAGAATAATATGATTTTAGATGAAAATTTATTTAATGAAGAGAATAGAGGAGTAAAATCAGGTTCATCAAGAGGCCCTTATAAAAAAAGAGAAGTTTCAGAAAAGCCAAAGAGTGAATATGATACTCTATATGATACTATATCTAAAAAAGGATTTAGAATGTATCCTTTAGAATCAAATGCTAAATATGATCTTAAAGTAACAAAGAAAAAATTTAGAAAATCAAATGGTGATGTAATATATAAGCCAATAAAATCAGAAGAAGAATTTTCTGAAATTGAAAAGTATCTTAAAGATAAAGGATATTCATTTAAATATGAAGAACATCCATCTTATGGAGAAAATTGATTGCTAATAAAGATGAAAGGTTCTCTAGAAGAAGAAATAGATTTAAGAAAAGAAGATAGAATAAAAGATTATAAAAAATATGCTCAATTGAAAGATACAGATAAAATAGAAGAAGATAAATTAGATGATTGGGCTCTTAAAAGAACTTGTAGATTACATAACTGTTCAGAAGAAAAATTAAAAGACGATTTAAAAGAATCTATAATTAATGAAACTACTTTAGGAGATGCCGCAGCACAAGCATCTAAAGAAATTAAGAATGATAATATAGTTCAAAAGAAAAATCAAATTGAATCTATTTTAGATTGAGCCTTAGATTTCAATCAAGAACAACATGATTTAGGAAAGAAAAATTTCCAAAATGTTTTACTAATAGGTGAAGCAGGAACAGGTAAATCAAGTATAGTTAGACAATGAGCAAGAGATAATAATGTTAACTTATTTGAAGTAAGAGCAGCAGGAATGGATGATACAGATTTAGGCGGGGCTATATCTAAAGGTGAAGGTGAATATGCTAATGTAGTTCAAAGATTAGCTTCAACAGAATTTGATAAATTAAATAGACCAAACTCAGTATTATTCTTAGATGAATATAATAGAGCACCTAAATCAGTTAGAACAAATTTACTTGAATTAGTAAATAGCCATATAGTTCCGGATCCAAGAACAGAATCAGGTCAAAGATATTTAGAAAATTTCTTATTTACAATAGCCGCAATTAACCCAGCAAATCCAGATTATGATACAGATGAAATGGATATGGCTGAAAGAACAAGATTTAGAAATATAGATATTGTTCCAGAACCAAAATCTTTATTAAGATATTTATCTAAAGAATTTCAAGATCAAGCAGATAGAGCTTCTACAGAACAAAGAAAAAAGAGAGCTTTAGGAAGATTAAATTTAGTTAAAACTTTATTAAGTAGTAATCAATTTGAATTTGATGATAGAAGGGATATAGAAAAATCAAAAGAAGATGGTAATGGGTTAGCTTTAAATTACAGAACACTTACAAATCTTTTAATGGGTTCAGATGGAACTAAAGAAGATTTCTTAAATAAATGGAATGAATATACAAACAGTCTTAAAAAAGGAATGGTTGAAAGAATTCTATCTAATTATATGAATATAGATGATAAAGCTAATCAAGCACTATCAGGAACTGAATCAGAAGTATTTAAAAAATCAGAATCAGTTTGGGATAAAATAGCAAGTTTATTATAAAATAAAATAATTTAAATATGTAAGGAAAATAAGAATCAATTCATACTGACTCTTTAGATATGAGTTGGTTAAAATTGATTCTTTTATTTTAGGTAAAATATGGAAAAAATAGTAAAACAATTTTTAATAGAAAATCAAGACTTATTAAAAGAAAATAAACTTAAAAATTTTTATGAGGCAGCATTTGCATCCCTTGTAACTAGAGATGAAGTAAGCCAATTAACTCAATTCTTCGTAGAATCTGGGGTAAATCCTTTATTATATATAGATAGAGTACCTATGGATTATGCTTATAATTTAAAAAACATTCAAATAAATATACCCTCAAATATCAAATTTATAGATAAATTTAGTTTTTCCCATTTTAAAAATGATTCCTTATTTATACCAGAAGGAGTAACTAGAATAGAAAATTCTTCCTTTATTTATTCTGAAATAAATAAAATACATTTCCCAAAATCTTTAACGCATATATCTAAGGAGTGTTTTGAAGAATCTAATATTAAAGAAATTGAATATGTTGGATCTATGGAAGAATGAATAAGACTTATAGAACTTAATTATGGACTAGAAGATATGGATCTTATAGATACTTTAAATTATTTAGGGGTATTAAACCCTTTAGATGTAAAATTAAAATTTTGAGGTTAAAAGGAATTTAATTAAAATAAATATACAAATTTAAAAGGAAATAATATATTATGAAAATGACCCCATTAGAGCAATCAGCAAAAAACCAAATATCAGATATATTAAATAAACAAGGTTATCCAACTTATTCTAAATTATTAGATAAATTGGATGTAAAATTAATTGATACTTCTAAAACTCCAGATGATGTTGCTTATTTAGTTCCTTCTCAAGCTACAATATACATAAACCCTAATTTAAATATAAATCAAGTTTCTACTATAATAAGGCATGAAATATTACATGAGTATTTAACCCATATGGCTAGAGAAGAAGCATATAGAGGAAGAGATCCAAAAAATAAAACATTACCTCATATTTTAGCTAATATAGCAGGAGATTATGAAATCTCTAATAGAGGATATACAGATGCAGATAAGCAAGTAGTTAGAAACTTAACTATAAATGGGAAAATGCTTAGAGGATTAGTCACAGAAGATGACCATCCAGGGTGGGAAAATAAAACATTTGAAGAGATGTTAGATTTACTTCAAGATGATAAAGACCAAGATTTAAGTAACATATTAAATGATTTAGGAAGGGCAGCCCCAGATAGTGAACAACAAGAACAATCAGTAAATAATACGGAAAATCAAGCTAATAATATACAAAATTCTAATGAAGCAAATAAAGAGCAACAACAACAAGCATCTAATATATCTAAAGCAGCTAAACAATTACAAAATGAGATAAGCCAAAATAAAAAAGATCAAGCTTCAAATAAAGGCCCTCTCAAAACAGAAGAACAGCAAGAAGATGAAAAAGAAACTGCTAGAAAAGCTGCTGAATTAAAAAAAGCTTTGGAAGACTTAAAAGATCAAATATTTGAGGAAACAGATACAGCAATAGAAAAAGAAAAAATAGCTAAAAAAGCAAAAGATGTTGCTAAATATAAAGCCAATCCTTTAAATAAATTTATAGATTCATTAAATAATTTTATTAAAAAAGAAGTATCTACACAAAGAGGAAGTACTTGGACTAGAATGAATAAAAAATATAGTGGTTCAGGTATAATTAGGCCAGGTACATCTAGACTAACCCCAAAACATATCCCAAATATAAATGTATATTTTGATGTGTCAGGTTCATTTACAAATTACCCAGAAAAAATTCAAGAATCTACTAGAGCCTTATCTACATTAAATAAATATGTTAATAAAGGAGATTTAAAAATAAACCTTTATTATGTAACAGATGAAGTTTATTCTGATAGAGAGTTAGCAGAAAGTAGAGGTTGGGGAGCAGATGGAGAAAAAATAATAAATCATATAAGAGCAACTAAACCAGATAATGTAATAGTAGTTACAGATTCAGATTCTGAAGTTAGGGGAAGTATAGAAGTATCTGTTCCAGGTGGAGTTTGGATATTATTTTATGAATCAGAATCTAACTTATTAAATTATATAAGAGGTAAAAAGGTTAGTAAAAAATATTTAATATAGGCTTAAATATAAAAGCTAAATTTATTGAAAATTATATTAAAATAGGAGAATAAAAATGAAATTAATAAATGAAGATTTAAATGAATCAATTCATGAATTAAACTCAATAAGAATACCAGGCTATACAAATACATGGTCATCAATAGATGCTTATGATGTAACAGTAGCCCCAGGTAAATCTAAAAGATATTTCTTGATGGAAAATGATAAATATGGAGATGAAGCTCAATATTTAGTAGTATCAGAAGATTTATCAGAAATATACGAAACATATGATGATATAGAAACAGCATTAAGAGATGAAGGCATATTAGAAAGTTTGGATGAAGATATTGCAGATAATAAATATCAACTGCCCATAGAATCTATTGTAAAAACATCTAAAGGTAAAGGGGTAAATAAAGGTAAAGAAGGTACTCATGGCGAATTCACCACTAAAAAGAAAGCAATGTTTGCTAGCGGTTATAAAGGCGAAGCTCTAGAAAATAGCAAAGGATTTAAATGAGAACTTTTAGATCAAGACAGTAATTTAATAGATTCTGAATCAGGTTTTGCATCTGAAGAAGAAGCAAAACAAAATGCTATTAGAGAAATAGATATTTATAACACAGTACTTAAAAGACATCCTGAATATACTTTTACAATTAGAGAACTTACTGAAAACTTAGGTTCAGATATATCAGAGTATCAAAAATGGGTAGACTATGATATGAAAAAATATGATAAGATATCTGATGATACAAATGAAAAAATTAAAAAAGCTGGGCTTAAAATAGTTAAAGATAAATATGATGATTATGAAGTAATTGCTAATGAACCTATTAGAGAATCTCTTTCTAATGATGAACTTAATAATATGATTACAATCTCTCATAAAATAGGTTTAAATACATTAGATGATTTAAGAAATTTTTTAAAAAGAGAATCACATCCAAATGAAACAGTAATAGATACTCTAAATAGATACTCTAAAGAATTTGATTCAAATGAATCCCTTAAAGAAGATATAAATATGGATTCTACTACAGTAGATAAATCAAAAATTAAATTTAATATAAATGATGATGGAGATTTTACATTTACGGTAGATGGAAAAGAATATAAAGGCCATACAGATAAACCACAAGATATGTCTAAAGATTTAAAAAATTTTGGTTTTGATTTAACAGAAGATTTTAATTCAGAGAATGGGCCTAAAACAAAAGATACAGGAATAGCTCAATTATTAATAGATGCTATTAATGGGGAATGAGATACAATAAAATTGTATAATGATATAATGGTTAATTTAGAATCTTATGGGTATAAAGATATATCAGATGTAATTAAGGATATAGTAGTTGAGGAAAATGTTCATATAGGTCAATTACAAAAAGCTTTAGAAACTATTTCCCCAAATGTAAATTCTATAGAAGATGGATCTAAAGAAGCAGAAGGTCAATTAACAGATACTACAGAAGCTAATGAATTAAATGATTATGAAGAGGATAAATAAAAATGAATATTTTAGGATGAATATTTATATCTATATTAACTATATGTGCTATAGCAATGATTGTAATTTATATAACACCAATTATAGTAGTAGAAATAAAAACATTAAAAGAAAAAATTAAACTAAATTTTGAAGATAAAAAATTAGATCTTGAAAAAAGATCAGAAGAAAGACAACATAGGGATGAGATAAAAAGAGAAAAAGATTTTGAACTTGCTAATAAAAAATTAGATTATAGAATGCAAAAGATAGATAGACAGATAAAATCTATAGATGAAAAACAAAATTCTAAAAAAGATAATTCAAAATCAAAACAAAAAGAAATAGTTAAAAAAGAAGAAAGCACAATAATAGAAAATTCTTCCCCAATAACTAATAATCAAGAAATAAAAGAAAATACTAATTCAGAATCTAATATAGAATTAGAAAATCAAAATAATTAATAAATATATTTAGGTAGTTATTTTAATTAATTTAACTACCTAATTTAATATAAAAATTAAATCTTTCAGGATATTAATATATCAAAATAAATTAAAATTAATTAAGGGGTAATAATATGGAATTAAGTGATAAAACTAAAAGATTCTTAAAAAATAATAAAGAAGTAATTGAAAGAAATGATTTCTATACTCTTTATTATAACTTATATTATACTAAAAAACCTTTAATTATAAAAGAAGTTACTAATTTATTTGAATCCCTTAATATGGATTTAATAAATTATGTAGATTATAAGGTTGGGGGTAGAGTAAGAATACTAGATATTAACTATAGATATAGATATTATTCAGATTTTTTTAAAGAAAATAATCTTCCAAAAGAATGGGAAAACCTATATTTAAAAGGTGAGAATATTAATTATTTAAGAGGAGATGCAGGTAAGATAATATTTAAAATAAAAAGTAAGGAACTTCAAACACCAGTATATGTAGTCAAATATGAAGAAAATATCCTATCTCCAACTCCGTCTAAAGAAACTTTTATTTTCTTATTTCCTACTTTTGATATAAAAAAGATATAAGGAGATAATTCTTATGTATAATATATGTTTAGACACTCAATTTGAAAATAATCAATGAGAATTTATTAATTGTTACTATGAGAATGGCCATCTAATTTCTACTAATAAAGTATTTGGGGTAAAACAAAAATTAATTTTACCTAATTTAACAAAATTATATTATAGATTTACTTATAATTGCAAAACACCAAATATAAGAGAAGTAACTTTAGGAATACAAACAAATAATATATTAGAATCAGAAAGAAAAGTTCCTAAACAAAATAAAAAACAAAATATATCTCTAATAGATACACCAAAAGAAAAAGAAATATATTTACACCTAATATTTGAATCTACACAAGAAGAAAATAAAGTAGAAATAAAACATCCTCTATTAATAGATATAATTAAACTTAAACAATCAAGTAGACTAAAATATTTCCTAGATAAAGATATAAATTATCTATCTGGATACTCATATAAAAATATTCTTCCATCAGAATTTATAATAGAAGATAGCATAAAAGGAAAAATAGGTTCAATTTTATCAGGAATAGAACATAAAGAAATAGATATAGAAGCTAAATTTAATGAAAATACTTATTATCTAGTAAAATTAGATATTGAAGAGATAAATAAATATGGAAATATATATCTACAATATGGTTTTATAAAATCAATCCAAAAAGATAATCAAATATATTTAATATTCAAATCAGATAAAAGATATAAATTAAAATTAATATTTGAACCAAAAGAAAAATTAGATTATCAAATAAATATAAAAAGAATATTACTAATAGATATAACAGAATTAAATTTAATGAAAGAAGATATTTTATATCTTCCATTTATATAGAATAAGGAGATTTTTAATGAAAGTAGATGGATATGATGTAATAAATGAAGTTCCATTGATAGAAGATACAAAGAGATTTCTAAAAGCAAATGAAGAAGAAATAAAATCAGAGAATTATGATAAAGTGTTTTATAGTTTATATAATAGTTATGATATAAACTCAATTACAGAACTACAAGTTCTTTCATTATTTAAAAATAAATTTAATATAGTACCTAGTAAATATAAAATAAACCCTTTTTATTTTGTAACTATAAAAAAAGATAAATTAAATAAGGTTAAAAATGAAACTTACTATATTAAAATTGATATAGATTATGCTACCAAAGATTTTTTAAATAATTTTAGTACTATCCCAAATGAAATAGAAAAATTTAATTCACCTCAAGATGCTATAAAATATCTAATAGATATTAACCTTAGAGTTGCTATTCCAGAAGGAGAAAATTTAGAAGATTGAGTAGATATTTATGAAGCTTATATGTTTATTTAAAAGGCGATTTTTATGGTAAAATTAGAACAATTTTTAAAAGATAATGAATCTTTATTAAGAGAAAATAACTTAGATGGTTTATATGATAAAACTATGTCCGTTTATATTAAATATCTTGTCACTCCAAAGGATGTTACTTCATTTTTCTTAAAATTAGGAATAAACCCTTTAGAATATATGACTAAAGTTCCAAGGGGATTCGCAAGCGGCTTAAATATTACTCTCACATCAATTCCAAATAGTATAACTATTATAGAAAGTGCATCTTTTTTTGAGTGCGGTAATTTAAAACAAATAAAGATTCCAAATAGTGTTACAGAAATAGGGGAGGAAGCTTTTTATCAATGTATTAATTTAAACTTTATATCAATTTCAAATAATTTAAAAATAATTTATAGAAGTTCCTTTTATAAATGTAATAACCTTAAATGAATAGTTTATAAAAATAAAGGATTTACAAATATAGAAGATTTTTATGATTATGCCAAAAAGAATGGGGTAATAGTATATTATTAATTTAAGGATAATTATAAAATGGAAATAGAAATAGAATCTGCAATTAAAAAATACCTCAGGGATAATAAAAACCTATTGGAAAAAAATGATTTACTTATTTTATATAATAATGCTCCTTCTCCAATAAATAGATATTTATTTCCCTACTTATTAGAATTAGGAGTAAATCCTTTAGAATATTTAGAGCATATTCCTTTTGGTAGTTGTATAGAAATAGATGAAAACATTTTAACTATACCTAAAAATGTAAGAGTTATTGATGGGGGTGCTCTTTGAGGAAATTCCCATATAGAATCCATTCTTATAGAAGAGAATTCAAATTTAGAAAAAATAGCAAATAATGCTATAGCTCATAATAAAAATTTACAAAAAGTACACTTACCTATCTCCTTAAAAGATATAGGGAATAACTTTTATTCTTGCCTAAAATTAAAAGATATTTTTTATGAAGGAACTAGAGAAGATTGGGAAAATATAGATAAGGATGATTTTACTTTTGATCATATAGAAGCTAAAATTCATTGCCAAGATGGAATTATTGATTATGGAGAAGAGAATTAATGTATTTACAAAACATAACTAAAAGATTCTTAAAAGATAATAAAGAATTAATAGAAGAAGATAAGTGGGAAGAAATATTAATTAAAGCATCTCATTTATTTTGAACTGATAATTTTCCAATTGAAGAGATTATATCTTTAATAAAAGAGGTAGATAGGGCAAAATATAATTATGCTCCTTATAAAATTGGGGATGAGGTAAGAATTTTAAGTATTTATAAGAATTTAAGTTCTAAAGAATTATCTAATATAAAACCTTGAATAAATAATAATAGATCAAAAGAAAATTTAAAAAATGCTATAGAAGATGCTTCTTCTATAAGATCAAAGTCAGACAATATTGGATCAATAATAGATATAGTTTATTCTAAAGATAATCCTTTTATTTATTTAGTAAAAGTTAATGATAAAATATTTACTTATCCATTTCAAAATTTATTTATTAATGAAGAGGCATAGAATATGGAAAAAGAAAATATTAAAGAATTTTTAATTAAAAATGAATCCCTTTTAAGGGAAAATAATTTAACTAAATTATATGAAAATAGTAACATGTTTACGGTGCCTTCACTTACAAGATTTTTTATATCTTCTCATATAAATCCTTTAGAGTATATGAATATGGTGCCTAGTTTTTATGATGAACAAGATCCTAATCTATTAGAGATTGAAATTCCAAATAATATTATAGTTATAAATAAATTTGCTTTTGCTGATTGCCCTAATCTAAGGAAAGTAATTATTTCAAATAATGTTCAATTAATAGGGCATAGAGCTTTTCAACATTGTAGTAAATTAAAAGAAGTAAAATTAGGGGATAAGGTAAATCAAATTATAGAATCTTTCTTTGGTTGTAAAAGTTTAAAAAATATCTATTTGCCAGAGAGTTTAGAATATATTACTGGATATGCATTTGATAATTGCATATCCCTAAAAGAATTAATATTACCAAAGGGATTAAAAATTATAGATGTAACAGCTTTTCCACCCAAATTAAATGAATTAATTATACCTCAAAATTCTGATTTAGGTATTAATTATGCAAGTAATATGGTAAGATTAACTTTATCAAAATTAGAATATCCAATAACTTATAAAGGAATAAAATATGATAATGGGGAAGATTTTTATACTAAAGTAGTAGAACCACTTTATTAGGAGTAAATTATGATTAATTTAAATGAAGATGAGAAAAATTTTTTAAAATATAATAGAGAAAAAATAATAAAAGAAGATTGAGTATCTTTTATAGATTTCTTATATAGTGGTTTCATTTATGCTCATTATCCGGATTTAAACCATAATAAAATTTTAAATTTATTAGAAGAATTTGGGATAGATTACAAAAAATACCCCAAATTTAAACTTGGAGAAGCAGTAAAAATAATTGATGTATATGAAATTGTAGATAAAGAAGATTATTTATTACCTTCCACCCTTAGAAAATATAATGATGTTAATTTTGTATATGTTTCAGACATGTATGGGGTTGTTGAAGAAATAATTCCTTATTTCAATGATACTATAAATTTTCTTTATATAGTAAAGATAAATGATACTGATGCTTATGTATTAATAAACCAAAGAGGATTAAGAAAAATTTAATGCCTTAATTAAAAATAAAAGCTAAATTTAATGAATGATATTAAAAAAGAAGGCTTATATATGAATTATATAAAAGAATTAAATTTAATAAATAACAATAAAGATACATTTAATGTAATAATAGAGATACCAAAAGGATCTAAAACAAAAGCAGAATTAATAGATGGTTCTTTTGATTATTTAAATATAAATAGAATAATAAAATATAAATACCCATTTTATTATGGATGCTTTCCACAAACATTTGCTGGAGATAAAGATCCATTAGATATGGTTTTATTAACAAATAAAAAATATAGCCAATTAGATGTAGTAGAAGTAATGCCTATTGGGGTACTTAAAACTATTGATAAAGGTGAAGTAGATGATAAAGTATTTGTTATTCCAGTAGATGAAGTAATTAAACATATAGATAAAATAGAAAATAAAGCTCTTAAATTTTTATCTAAATATAAGGGTAAGAAAGCAGATATGCAAATTAAAGGTTATTTTGATGCAGTAGAAGCAAAAAGAATAATCATAGAAGCACATAAAAACTATACAAATAAATTTAATTCAAAAAGAAATTTAAAGGTGGATTTTTAATAAAATGATATTAAAAGAAGAGTTAGATTTAAATTTAGATTTAGAATCATTAGAAAGCATAGATTCTTATTATAAGATAGTTAAAGAAACTAAAAATCCTTTAGATGGCCATATTATGAATATAGAAGAATATGCTTATGATAATGAACAAGATGCAATAATGCATTATGAAAATCTTAAAAAAGAAATAAAAGAGAAGAAAGAAAATTCTAATTTATCTTTAGTTAAAGTAAATATAATTAGAGATACAGAAGAATTAAATTTCTTTATCCCAGGAAGTGAAGATGAAGAGGATGATTATTCTCTATATGATGATAATATAGGAGATTAAAAATGGGAATGTTTGATGGATACAAAAATTTAAATAATATATATACACCAAATAATATGTGTCCTATTCCTCCAAAACCAGAATGTAAATTAGATCCTTGTATTCCAAATAAACCTTATGTTAGTTATAACTCTAAAGGAGAAATAATTGGGTACTGATGGTATCAAGGAAACACTATAAACCTTGAATTTAATATAGAAGGAGAAGTTACATATACAGAATCAGAAATTTCTTCAGCATTAAATAACACTCAAGGAATAGATATTAATCAAGTCGGTGGTTACATTACAGCAGAAGATTTTTTAAAAGATAAACAAGTTATAATTAAATTATATGATTTTAGGCATGAGTTAATTAAATATAGAGATATAGATAATTCTATAAAAGAAGCAATTCAAATATTTAATGGAAGTCAAGGAACAAAATACATATTTGTTATAGATGAATTACTTGCTAAACAATTAGGAAAAGGCAATTATTATTTATCTTTAACAGTATCTTCTCAAGGTTATAATGAGACTATTTTCTATCAAGAAGATTGTGGTATAACTATTAAATAAAAAGAGGTTTTTAAAATATGGATATAAAATTAAAAGTAAAATTATCTGCATATAGTAAATTACCTATATTAGATTATATTACAGATGTTCCAAAATCTACTGAAGATAAAATATATGGTAGAAAAAATGGAGAATGGGTAGAAATAGATTCTATTTCAGGTACATCTATTATAGTAGATGATACATCAGGTTTAAGCTTAGAGGATACAGAAGATCATAAACAATTATTAAAAATAAAACAATATATAGGAATAAAACCAGAATTATTTGAAGATGATTTTACCTATTATATAATAGATAGAGATGCATCTTTATTTATTAATGGTGGTACAGCATTTTCTAGTGGATATGAAGAATTTAATATTTTAAATCAATTTAAAAATAATATAAATGGTGGTAAAGCAAATACTATTAATTGAGATTCAATCATAACACCATTAAATGCAAAAGGAGTATTAGATGAATAGTGAAATATCTAAAATACAAATTAGACAAGATACAGCAGAGAATTGGAGAACAGTTAATCCTATATTAGCAATTGGAGAACCTGCTTATGAATTACCTAGTGATTTATATCCATATGGTGCTTTTAAGATTGGAGATGGAGAAAGATCTTGACTAGATTTAGAATATCAAACAAAGGCAGGAGAAAGTATCCAAGATATACAAGAACCAAATGGCAAAATGTATTGTAGAAGATGAATGCCTGATGCATTAAAACCAACTTGAGAATCTTTTGAGTTACCAAAAGAAGACACTAGAAAATCATTTGCAGATTTGATGGCTAGTCCATATAATGAAGAAATAAATATGAATTATTATATGTTAGATGCAGATGGATTAACAAGAATTCCAGTTTATGCAATAAAGAAAAGATATTCAATAAATAAACAAAGTGGCTTAACAGATACACAAACTATAAATATAGGAAGTAAAATTAAAAATATTTTACAAATAGGTGGAATATATCAAAAGGATGAAGATCATATAATTGCTTTACCTTGTTCAACATCTAGATATTATGTAGAAGTTAGTGTAGATAAGGAAACAGATAATCAAATAATTAATATAAATAGTTATAGTTCTTCAGATAGAACTGATGCAATATTAGATATATTTATTATATATGCAAAAGAAGTAAATGCTTAATGAGTAAAAAACAAAAAATAATTATCTATGAAAACATATCTTTAATTAAATCCATTAATTTATTAAGATTAAATCAATTATTTAGAAACAAAGAGATATCTGAGGAATTTTACAATCAAAAGAAACAAGAAATTTTAGAGAGCCTTTAAATGGCTCTTTTTTATTGCTAAATTTATTGTAAATATTTTTATTAGCTTGTTGGATCTTTAAGATCGCTGTATAGCTTTTAGATTATCTTTCTTATATTTTATTTTAGATATTCATTAGCTATAACCCTAATTAGCTAATGAATATTTTTATTATAGGAGAAGATGATGAGTCTAATAAAAAATTATAAAGATAAACCAGAAGTAATAGCAAACAAATCAGTCATAGACCATAATCAACTAGCAAATAGAGAACAATATGGTGCTCACCCAATTTCTGCTATTCGTGGCTTGCCTGAAAAACTTACAAAACTAAAAAACAAAGATGAAGAATTAGAAGGAAAGATTGAAACAACCTCTTCTAATCTATCTAAATTAACTGAAAAAGTAGATGAAGTAGAATCAAATGCAAAGAAAATTGATATAGTAGAAAATGCAGAAGATGGTACCTTCACCTTTACTAATTATGGAGCAACAGATTCAAAAACTATTCAATCAGGCTATCAACCAGATGAAGATACTCTAACACTTAATGATAGTAAAAAAATGACTTTGAAACAAGTTCATACTGATAACAGTTTAGAAGGAAAAGGTACTCAAGAAAATCCTTTATTAGTTAATATAGATAATACCACTATAACTAAAAGAACTGATGGTAAATTAGAAGCTATTTCTTTAAAAACAAATGGCGATTCTATTAGTGGTATAACTATTAAAGAAGAATTAGATAATCTTAATAAAGATGTAGGAGATTTAAGTACTCAATTAAATGCAGATGTTGAAAGATTAGATGCCCATAATGCAGCCCAAGATAATGAAATATATGATTTACAATCAAGAACAAAAGGAATGGGAGGTTATTTAAACTCTTATAATTTTGGGGATTTCTCTAAATTAACTCCAGAAGAAATTCAAAGTGATTTAACTGCTTATGCCTTACAAGAAACTGGTGCAGAAAAAGAAGTAGATATATTTAATGGAACAAAAGTAATAAATGATTATGATAGACATCTATGGAGATTAACTAATACACCAGATTCTAACCCAGTTGTTTTTGAATGGGCAGATTTAGGGATTACTCAAGAAATATCTACAGCAACAGATTCTCTATTAGGTTTAGTAAAAGGTTCTAATGGAGATTTAAAAGGTAAAGTAGATATCAATGGGGAAATATCTATAAATGGGTTAAAAGAAGCCTTAGATAATGCTGAGAATAAAATTGAAAGTATATCATTGAATGGCGTTGAATTAGTACCTGATGATAATAAGAATGTGGAGATAACTGTACCTAAAATAAAAATAGACAATAAAACTATCTCTAATAATAGTAAAGAAGAGATACAAACAATAGGTATAACCAATGGCACAGATACTCTTGGTTTTGAAAATATTAATGATGCTCTTACAATAGAGTATTTAGATTAGGTAGGTGAATTATGGCTTTATATTTAGGTGAAAAAAAAGTAACTTATACAAGAATAATAGCTACTGCTCCAGAACTAAATGCTCCTATCATCACTCAAAAGAGTGCTAGTCAAATAACTATAATAAATCCTAGTTCTAATGGTAGTTTTGTTAAAGGCTATAATGTTTATGTAGATGGGAAATTAGAAAGAAGCATTAATACTCCTATTGGTGGCAGTTCTTCTATTACTGTTGATTATGTTTTAGATATGAGCGAATACGTTGGAACTCATAATATTCAAGTTACAGTAACAGGCGGCACTGATTTTACAGAAAGTAACAAATCTAATCAATTAAGTTTTACAATATATGCAGTAAATGCTAATCTTGCTAATATAAGTTTAGAGAATAACACTTTATTTGCTTATAAAAATTCTACTTATACAGATGTATTAATTCCTGTAGGTGGGTATTATTTACCCACTACTATTGAGCTAGCAATGAGTGGAAAAGATTTAAGTTTAACTGGCTGGAATGATGAAACAGGTGTTATATCAATTCCTAATGTAGATGGAAATATAACTTTAACTGCAAGTGCTATTACTGAGAATAAATTGAGAACTCCTTATGTAGAATTAAATTATCCAGAATTGAGTATTAGAAAGGTCAAGAATGTTACTGACTATGCTGTTTATATGGATGATAAAGCAACTCCTATATGGACTAAAAATGTTCCTCCATTTGATTATGCAGTAAGTCAAACTAGCCAAGTTGCTACTCAACAATTCGGTTTGAACGCAGCAAGTTTTTGGGAAAGTAAATGTCAAAAAGTGTCTAACGGTTGGTCTTTATGTAAGATTACATTTACTGGTTCGGGAAGTGTGACTTTACATTGCATAAGTAGTGGTGAAGTTAGTTATGATTATGGTATTATAGGTAATATAAATCAAACATTAGCAAGCAGTAACACTGATGATGGTGCTACAGGTTCAACATTAGTTAAAAAGAATTTCAAAGACGAGCCTAGTACTGCCATAAAAGATGTAATTTTTGATTCGATTTCTAATGGCGATTTTATAATGTGTAAATACAGGAAAGATGGCAGTAGCGACCAACAAAATGACAGCCTACAATTCCAAGTAGATTTAGGTGGTGCTGGTGGTTCTATTGTTATAGAAGATGTCGGTCAATACACGGGTGATGTTTATGGTTTAACAACTTTTAAAGCTCAAGCAACTGATAGTACAGGGGTACACACTGCTAGTAACTTTTCTAATATTGTTAGTTATACTTTACCTTTATTATCTATATCTGCGACAGGAACAACTTTAAACATTACTCATTTTATAGATGGGGTTACAGGAGTTGATATTTATGCTAACAATGTAAAAATAGGTTCTTTAACTCGTAGTACAGAAGAAACATTAACTTATGATTTATCTTCTTTAGAGAGTAATAAATTTTATTCTATTTATGCAGTTGCTACTGGTACAGGCATTAAAGAAAATAAAAGTAATGTTGTTAGTTATGGCGTAAATCCAACATTCTCAGAGAATACTTGGGAAGCTATCCACACGATAAGTGATGATATAGCAAAATTAAATTTAACAGGTGATGACTTGTATACCTACATAACACAAAATTATGGTTGGAGTGTAGGAGACACAAAAACAGTTACTTTATTAAATGGTGATACTTATACTTTACAAATTTGGGACTTTAATGATTTATTAGATGATAAGGGTAATAAGAATGGTATTCATTTAGGCAGTGTTGAATTACAAAGAGACTCAGCTAAGGTGAATGACGCTAACACAAGCAAAGGTGGTTTTATAAGTAGTAAAATGTGTACTACAACATTACCAAGTATATTTGAATTATTCCCAGATGACATTAAACCATATGTAAGAAAAACTCATATTAAATGTTATGGTGGTTTTGGAGATAGTGGAGCAAGTTTTGAAGCAGATATGGAACTATTCCTACCAAGCGAATACGAAATGTTTAATAAAACACAATTTGCTTTACAAGAAGGTCAATATTTAAAATATTGGCAAACACACAATACTAATAATGACAAAAAGAAAACGAGATTAGGTCAAACTAGTTCTAGTTGGTACTGGTTGAGAAGTGCTTTTCGTTCGTACTCTGACCTTTTCGCTGCTGTGAGCAACACTGGTAATTTGAGTAACAATAATGCGAATAAGGCGGACTGTGTGTGCGTGTGCCTCTCTATATAGTCATGGGGGTGCGAAGCACACCAGCTTAATCAGGGTGCTATGTCACCCCATTAAGCGAATAATCTGAGAAAAAGGAAAAACAAAAATGTCAGAAGTATTAGCAAGCAAAAGAAAAGACACACATTAGAAAACTGAGCAAAGGTTTTACTTTTCTAAAGAGAAAATTCATTATTTTGCCTAATAAAGTAATAGTTACTATTAATAAGAAAAATTTAGTTAGGACAAAAAGAAAATTAAAACATTTTGTTAAAGCAGGCTGGACTTATCATCAAATGCTCACCTATTGTAAAGGATACTGGTCTAATATAGCTTATCAAAAGTGTAAATGTTTTCGGCAAGCAGAGAGTTTGAGAAGATATATTGTAAATAGTCTAAAACCACTTAGGGTAGAGAAAAAAGATGAAGAATTGCTTGCTAGATTTACTGAGGAAATCAATCAGCTGTCTACTGGTAATGCTATATAATCTTGCCTTAAGTCGGACAAAAAATAAAAAAATTTGGGGGTTAAAAATGTTCAAGTTTGAACGAGATAAATTAGAAAATTTATATAAAAGAGCAAAACAAGGGGAGATTATACCACTTACAGACTTGGTTTTTATCCCTGATGTATTAGATAGAGAATATTATTATAAAAGTATGCTTGCTCTCGCTTTAGAATACAAAAAGAACAATAGTTTAGATACTAAAGAAGTTGAAGAGTTGTTATTTACTAAAGAAGAATTAGAAATCAAAGAATTAGAAGAAAAATTAGCATCTTTGAAGGGGGTCAATAATGAGCACAAAGAAGAAATTTAAGGGTAGGGTTGTATGCACAAAAGCACAATTTAATGCTTTGGCTGAAAAAGACCCTCAAAAAGAGTATTTAGTTACTGATGAAGAAGTAGACTATGCAAGTTTAACAGAACAAAATGATTTTGGAGGCATAAATAACTTTAATGCAGAAACAAATTTTAATGAGCAAGTAAATGTACAAAATCATAATATAGATATTCATAATGGATATGTATCTACTACAGATGATATTAAAGATTTAGTTACAAAATATTCAGCAGATGAAATAGTAATGGAAAATGGTACCGGGGAAAATGCAAAAACATATAATCTTACTTTACCATTAAAATCAGGAACTTTAGGATTAGCAGAAGATATAGATAGCATTTCTAAAGAAATAGGTAATAAACAAGATAAACTTACAGCAGGAGAAAATATTACTATTGAAAATAATGTCATCAGTGCAAAAGGTGGAGATTTGTCAAACTATTATACCAAATCGGAAATAGATGCAATGTTACCATTTAGTGAAGATATTTCAGGAGGTAACTCATAATGGCAATGTATTTTAAAGGTAAAAAGGGATGTCCAGTAATTACAAAAGTAAGCGAGAAGCCAGATATGTTACAAAGCAGAGTAGATGAAACGAAAAGTTGCGCTTATTTGTTTTATAATTATAGTGGAAATAATAAAGACTGTGCGAAGAACTTGGACACTAGCAATGTTACAAACATGAACAATATGTTTTCTGGATGTAGCAAATTAACAAGTCTTGACATTTCAGGTTTTGACACTTCAAACGTGACAAATATGACTAGTATGTTTAATAATTGTAGTAAGCTTACAAGTTTGGATGTGAGTAACTTTAACACATCAAATGTTACACATATGGATTATATGTTTAATAACTGTAGTAAATTAACAAGTCTTGACATTTCAAGCTTTGATTTTACAAACGTAACATCTTATAATAATATGTTTATTGGCGTTCGAGATAACTGTGAAATTCTAGTTAAAGATGAAACTGCGAAAGAATGGATAACAAGTAAATTTACTAACTTAACAAATGTTAAAGTAAAAGGAGCAAGTTAAAAATGGTTAAAAATGAAATAAGAAATGAAGATGGTATAATCACATATGAATGTATACCAGATGAAAATAAGTGTTTTAAAAGCAAATCAAATGGGCACAAGTTTATTCATACAAATGGCAAACAAGGACTTCCTTTGTACTTAACAGAAAGTGATTTAGATTTATACGAGGAGGTGGCTATAGATGGCTAACCTTAAAGGAGTATTAAAATGTACTCAAGAACAATATAATAAACTTGTTGCTGGAGAAACAATAACAATAGGAGAGAAGACTTATACCTATGATGAGAATATCCTATATGTTACAGAAGATAATACACAAGAGCAAATAGACGCCTTAAAAACAAGTAAACAAGACACTTTAAGTGAAACTCAACTAAATGCGGTAAATAGTGGAATTACATCAGAAAAAGTAGCTCAAATAGAAACTAATACAAGTGATTTAGAGGGTAAATTAAATAGACTTGGTACAGGAGAAAGCAATAGAGTATATGTGAGGGGAGAAAACAGTACTGATACAAGTTTACCTTTTACTTATTCTGCCGAAGCAAATTCCATACCAAAAAGAAATGCCTCAGGACAATTACAAGTAGCAAATCCAATTCAAGATGAAGACGCAGTCAATAAAGGATATGCAGATAAGTTACAAAGATATTTAAGTCTATCAGGAGAAGCTGGAGTTTTAGATGATGACCAATATGAATTAGTCAAACAAAATGACAATTTAATTATCCAAAGAGTTGGTCTTGATTTTAGAAGATGTGGTTATCCAAGCAATGGTACTGGAGATTATATATTCTTTTGTGACCATTATACAAAACCAAATGGGTCTGAAGAATGGGTAGATTATTTTATTACTATTAAACAAGATAAGAGTTGGGAAACAACAATTAAAAATCATTTGCAAGTATCAGAGCAAACATATGCTCCATTCGTTGAATTAACACCAGCAAGTGCTACAAATGGTACTTTAAGTGATGATGATTATACAAATTTAACAGAACATAAAGATGTATATATTATTTTAAATAATGAATATTATTATAGAGCAGACGACCAAAATACAACTGGGATATTAAGTTATACTCATAATGGCTGGAATGGAGATGCTCCACAAGATAAAAGTATCAATATAACTTTATCTACTAAGGCTTGGACTTTGGCTATAGGGAAAACAAAATATTATAGACATTATGTTCAATTGACAGCAGGGGATAAGGCTTTGTATTATGATTTTAGTTCAACTCAAAGTACTGCTTATACTGCAGATACATTACCATCAATGCCAGATGATATTATAACAGCATTTCAAGTAGTTGCTAATGGATATTACTCTTCAGTCAGTGGATTAGTATACAGAAATGCAGAAGGGGCTTTAAAAGTAATAATGCACGGAATGTATACAACAGATGGTACAAATATGACTTATTTACAAATGACAGGAGATGCAGCAACATTTGTTCAAGATGTTGTAAAAACGATGTAATTAATAAAAGGATATAAAAATGAGTAGAGAAGATAAATTTGTAATGCACAAATGTTTTAGTATAATATTTTTATTTATAACAACTTTGATTTCTTTCTTATCACCTACCTTATTAGTAGGATTGATTAGTTATTCTCTTTCTTATATAACATATGTAGTATGGGTATTAATAAGAATCAAATCTTTTGGAAGATAATTTTTTATTTTAGTTGCTTCCTAACAATAATAACTTTAGGTACTTCCTTATACTTTAAATTTCATTATTATTTACCTTATAAATATGCTAATTTAGGTAATATAAGTTGGGAAGTAGTTTATCCAAATAAAAATAGGGATGAGATAAGAGAAGATATAAATAAATTAGTAAACATTACAAATGATGAATATATATTAGAAGAAAAATATTTATTAGATGACAATATGACAGCAGGTAAAGCTTTTTTAATATCAAGAGTGATTTACATAGACCCAAGATTAGATGATGCCAATTATGTGATGACTTTAACTCATGAATTAGTTCATATTAAATATAGGAGTGGAGATGAAAGATTTACACAATATACTGCTTGGACTTTGCTTTATACCAGCAACAATAGCTATTTTATTAATATTGCTTTATGGCAAGCATGTGTAGATAATGCTGGATTAGTAAATAAACCTTACTCAATAACTGGATATATAGAAAAATATTTTAAATAAAGGAGAGTAATATAAATGATTACTATAATATTAACATTAATACTTATTCTTCTTTTTATATTTTCTGGACAAATTGTACAAGCATTAAAAAAATTAATTAAATTAATTACTTCATTAACATTAAAAATATTATCATTTTTTGGGATTAAGATATCTAAAAAAGAAAAAACATTAAAGCTATCAAAAGAATTTAAAAAAACATATAAGGATATTAAAGTAGTGAAATTATCAAAGAAAAATTTAAAATCTGTTTCTTCAATACATTGAATATATTTTACTTTATTTACAATATGTTTGATATTAGTAATATTAAATTTAGGTATAGTAACTGGTAATGCTATATCTAATTGAATATTTGATAAAATAATATCAAAAACAATTTTAATTAAATTCACAAAAACAGCAGTTGATATGAATACACTTTATACAGCTACTATGTTTTCTATATTATCATTTAGTGCTACAAAAATATTACAAAGATGAAAAGAAACAAAACAACAAAGAAAAGAAAATAAAGAGGCTTTATTAAAAAGAAAAGCACTTCAATTAATGGATTCAAAAGAATTATTAGATGAAGCAAAGAGAAAGGATAAAGAAAAATTAAATCACATTAAAGGAGAATAATATGATAGATTTAAGTATAAATGGGATATTAACTATCACAAGAGGAGATACTTATTCCTTACCTTTATTTTTAAATAAAGGCACTGATAACTGCCCTATACGTTATGTTTTACAGGATACCGTATTAAATGGCAGTGTAATCGGAACTGACGAAATTTACGTGGGAATAATGGAGTATAACCAACCATTTGAATGTGCTTTAATAAGAAAATTATATACAAAGAAAAATTTAAATAAGTATGGGGATGTAATCATAGATTTAAAATCTAGTGATACAAAATGCTTACATCCAGGAAAATATTATTATCAAATAAAATCAAGATTTTTAAAATTTATAGATAATCCTTTAGATTATTATGGTGAAGTTTTAGAATATGATGAATTAAATAAAATATGGAACCCAGTTAATTTACCTATAGATTATAAATCAGATAAATATTATTATGAAGAAATAATAAATACTGTTATTCCTAAAAGAGAATTTTTCATATCAGAATAAATTAAAGCTAAATTTAATGAAGGAATTAATATAAAATGAATGAACAATATTATATATATGGTAAATTAAATCAATCAGAAATTCTTAAAGAATATGAAGGTAAAGAAACTGATACAGCAAATACTATTACAAATAATACCTCTAATATAATTTCAGTTGATGTTAAAAAAGTACCTAATAAATTAAAAATATTTGATAAGAAATATCCTTTATCATTAGTAGAATTTGACGGTTCTAAACTTCAAGAATTAGATTTAAGTAATTATATAGATGAAACATCTCTTACAGATATGAAAGATTACTTATTAAATCAAGATTTTGATAGAGCAGAATTGAAATCAGAAGGCCCAGATAAAAATATATTATACTTTTATAGAAAAGATGGGGAAGAAATTACAAATGTTGAATTAAGTGGATTTACTCAAGTACAAAGTGATTTATCTGAAACAAATATTACAAAAGAATCTTATATTAAGAATAAATCTACAGAATATTTAACTAATGTTGGCCCAGGAGAAAAAGATCCTAGTTATGATGGATCTATTTATTCAACTCAAAAATGAACTCAAGATGAAATCTCTAAACATTCTATTGATTTAGATGTTGTTAAAGATATTTCATTATCTCAAAATAAAACACCTGATTATTTAGGTATTAAAAAAGATGTAGTTAATCTAAATAGTAGGGAAGAAAAATCAGAATATGTTACTTTACCACTTGCAACTAATTCTAAATCTGGTTTAATGTCAAGTGCAGATGTAAATAGTATTTCTGATTTGAAAAATAGGGTAGGAAATCTTGAGGGAAAGACAACTCGTTTACTATATAGTGAAAATGAAAATCCTACTATAGAACAAATAAATACTTTTGTTGAGAATGCTGGTTACACATCTCCGTTTGAGGGTGTAGCAGTTGTAGTAGATAAAATATTTCATATTTGGCATTATTATGAAAATACTGGTTGGCAAGATGACGGGCAAGATACAGTATCTATTTTTACTAATAATATTGCAGGTATTATCAAAGGCAGTGAAACTGAGGGTAGAATATATGCTGAAAATGATGGCACAGGCTCTTTAGTTGGATATGATAGTTTAAAGAATAAAGCAGATATAATTAAAAATGATGGTACTGGCAATCAATATTTATCTGATGATGGTAAATATAAAGTTATAAGGACAAATAGACAATTTAATTCTACTTGGAAAATAGATGGAACAACATTAGAATTTATACAAAGTATATTAGCAGATAGTAGTGCTACTGTTGGTATGAGTTATTTAGGTGGGGTTGAATTTACCGATCTGCCTACTGGGGCATCTGGGACTAAATTAGGGAATGCAGAATGTTTAGTAGAAATTATTTCAAGTACCTTAAGTTCTGATGCTAAAGTTATTCATTTAGATTTATATAGTGCAACAACAAAGCCATATCATTGGAGTACTATTTATTATACTTCATTACCAGACCCTATTTGGGCACCAGATGTTATGGAATCGGAAATAACCAATATTAAATCAGACATAACTAATTTAACAACAAAAGTTACCACTAACACAAATAATATTACGGATATACAAAACGATGTAACAACTATAACTGCCAAATTGAATACTGTAGAAGAGGGTGCTCAAGTAAATACAATATCTAGCATATCTTTAAATGGGACTGCTTTAACACCAGATTCAAATAAAAATGTAGAAGTGACAATACCTGAAACAAAAGTAGATGGTACAACAATTAAAACAGCAGATAGTGGGGCAATACAAGCGGTTGGAGTAAAAACATTGTCTGATTTAATAGTGACTGGTGATACAATTTACAATGGCACTATACCAGTTATGAAGAGCGGAGATATATTAGACCTAGTTAAATATGTTATGAGTAGCTCTCAAAACTTCAAAGAATGTCCTTTCATCTATATTGATGGTACAATCACCCAATCTTTACTGACTAAGGAAGACGCAATTAAAAATAAAGTATTATTAAGATATTTGGGTGGAGATTCTTCAACATATTTTTATTTCGAAGCCTATAATGTTATGGCAACCAAACAAGAAGTAACAGAAGCAGTAAGTTATTGTACTTTAACTGGTTTAACAACTGTAGGTTCAATATCAAATGTTGATAATTATAAAAACGCTATTATTCAAATTGTAAAAAGCAATAGTGTGAGAATCGCTGATTTCCAATATGTCAAATCAGGAGTAGAAGTAGATAATACAACAATAACGAAAAATGCTAATAGTCAAATACAAGCAATAGCATTAACGAATGGTACGGATACCATAGATTACGAAGCACTGAAGAAAGCTATGACTATAACCATTGAGGAGTAATTTGCCTATGAAAATAAGAAATGGAAAGCCTATATTTACTGCAAGACAAGTTGCTCAAGGCGGTGGTGATTTAATTAAGGATTTAATTGAAGATAAGCTAGAAGTTGTTGATTTGCGTGGATATAAAGGTGCGTCATACTACAGATTACGTGATTATGCGTTCTATAATAAAAAGAAACTTAAAAAAATAATATTAGACAATAGCAAAGAGGTAGCTGTTGGACAGTATTGCTTTAATGGAAGTAATGTAGAAACACTGCAAGGTCTATCTAAATTCGGGGTAGTAGAACAAAATGCTTTTAAAGGAACTAATATAAAAATACAGCCTTTTATATGCACTGCAATTGTGAGCACATCAGCCTTTCTAAACTGCTCTAAAATAACAGGAACATTGCAATTGGCTGGAGAACGTAGTTTTACTATTTTCGACAGTGCTTTTCTTGGCACAAACATTTATCAAATATCTATACCGAATACAAATGAGTCAATAATAAAATTAAATTCAGAATTTTATAAAATTTTTCCTAATACTATTACTAAAATAAAGGTTAGAAGTTCTATGTTAGATAAATATAAAGCAGATTCAAACTGGTCTAAATTTACAGGAATTTGGGAGGCAGTAAATGAGTAGAATAGTAAGAAATCAAAAGAATATACAAAAATCTCAAATAGAAATAAAAAAGACATCTTCTTATGGCGAGGGAGACCTAGCATATTATTGTAATGGGGCATTGCCAAATAACTATATTTATAAAGGTAGTGCTCAAAATTTTCCATTTAGAAATATAGAATTTTATAACAATAGTTGCTTTTATTTTACTGATAGTATGGTAGCATACACTTTAAGCTCGTCAGGCTCAGATGGGCTTTCAAATGGAGTTAGCTTAATTATTGATAAAGATACTCAAATGCAAAATGGAGCAGTACAGAATTTACGTAATGGTCCTTTGAATTTAATAATAAAGGGAGATGTGGATTTTGGGACATCTAATATTGCAGCTAAAGCTATACGATTTGGTGGAATTGCATCTAAAGTATATGGTACTTTAGTTTTTTATAGTTATAAAGGTGGCAATATAATGTCAAGCATACCTTCTACGAAAATAGGCACAACAAGTCCAAAGTCTGGCTCAACTCTAACCTTAAAATATTCTAAAGCTTTTGAAGAAAAGGTAAAAGCTTATGGTGCTTCTCTTAGCCAAAATCTTACAATTACCTATTCAGAATTAACAGCAGAAGAAGAAGCCAAATTAGAGAAGCAAGTAGATGCTTGTTTGGCGTTGCCAGACTAGGAGAAATAAATGAAAATATTAGAATTTAAACAATATATAGAAGAACTTCCAAATTTATTAAAAAACAAGAATGAGAAAGTACTGGTTCTTTCTAATAAGACATATATCCTTAATGGCCTCTATCCTTCTTGCAATTATGATTATTGCAAAGAGCGTAACCTAGAGATACTTGAAACTCAACACTTTGGCGGTACTATAGTAAATGGAAGTGGAGATATATGCATTGGACTTTACAATGATTTTGATAGTCTAGACATTCAGGTTGGTTGGGTATTTATGAGAAAAATTATATCATTTTTAAAGTCAAAGAGTCTTGATATAGTAGAAGATGAAAATGATGTGATGATAAATGGGTATAAGACAGTGAGTTGGATGAGTACTAAAATAAATGATTGTATGTACACAGCAATTCATATCCCTTTTAATCTAGATATGGGCTTAATTAAGAATGTATGCACAAAAGAAATGGTTAAAGTACCAAAAGGGTTAGATGAATTTGGTATAGATAGAAACGAAATGATAGAGTATCTAAAAGTCGAATTAGATAATTTCAAAATGGAAGATGAAGAAGAATTGGAAAAAATTTTAAAGGGAGAATATAATGGCTGAAACAATAGTTAATTATGCAGGTAAAAGACAATTAACAATGGCTAGTTATGAAGGGAAGACAGAACTTGTAGACAACCTTGATTATGATATTATAGATTATCCCGTTGATGGTATTACAAACGAGCAAATGACTTTTGCTTTGACTTGTAAAAGATTGTTTCCAGCTGGCTCTACTTTTATTTGTAAGGACGCTGGGACATATAAAGCAGGTCATACATATCAAATAAAGGTAAGTGGGGAAACTAAAAGCTGGGAAGATATAAGTGATATAATTAAATACACCGCAGGAACTAATATTACAATAAGTGATACTAACGTAATCAGCGCCAAAGTACCTACAAAAACAAGTGAATTAACCAATGACAGTGAATTTATAAATACTGCTACTTTAAATAGTGAATTGGCTAAAAAACAAAATAACTTAACAGAAGAACAAATGCTAGCTGTTAATAGTGGGATTACAACAGAGAAAGTAACTCAAATAGGAACTAATACTACAAACATAAGTGAACTAGATAAAAAAGTAGATGAAAATTTACAAATAGCAAAAGATTACACTGATACCAAATTTAATGGTGCTTCTAAAGCAGTGGCTTATGCAGATTATTCTACAATGATTACAGCTTTAAACACATTAGCAAAAGACACATATAAAGTAGGGCAAAATATAAATATTATTACTTTAAACGTCCCTGATTTATGGGTATCTGTGGTAAATGAAACAGCAGCAACTTACACATATGTAGATGACACAACTTTTATAAATGCCTTAAAAACAAGCGGGAGTATTCAAGTAGGGTATTTTAGTCTTTCTGCTCTTGAAACACAAAAGATAGATTTAACTGATTATTATACTAAAGAACAAGTTGATACAAAATTAGAAGATAAGCAAAGTAAACTAAATGAGGCTCAACTCAAAGCGGTAAATAGTGGTATAACGAGTGAAAAGGTAACTCAAATAGACACTAACTCAAGTGATATTGCTAATTTAAAAACTGACAAACAAGATAAATTGAAAGTCGGAGAAAATATCAACATAGCAGATGACAATACTATTAGTGCTGTAGTGCCTACAAAAACAAGTGATTTAACTAATGACAGTGGCTTTATTGACTCAACAAAATTAGATACAGAATTGGGCAAAAAACAAGATAGCTTAACCGCAAATCAATTAGCAGCAGTTAATAGCGGAATTACCCCAGAGAAAGTAACCGATATAGCGACAAATAAAAGTGACATTGCTACATTGAAAACAAGCAAGCAAGATAAGTTAAGTGACTCTCAATTATTGGCTGTTAATAGTGGCGCTACAGAGGATAAAATCAATCAAATAGGATTAAATACAACTGCTATAGAAAATAAACAAGATAAGTTAACAGAAACTCAATTAACTGCAGTTAACAGTGGTATTACTGACACGAAGGTAGCTCAAATATCAACTAATGCGACAAATATCACAGCATTACAAGAACAAATAGGAAATATAGATACATTATTAGCTCAACTTGATAGCGGAAGTGGGGTATAATTATGGCAATAGCAGATACAATAAAAAGTATGCAAACACATACTCAAAATGCCTATGCTAAAATAGGCGAAAAAGGTGGAACAATACCTGCGAATAAAAATCTTGAAAATTTAAGTGGTGCAATTGAAAGCATATCAGCGGGTGGGTTTGCTCCAGAATATGTAAGTTTCCGCAATTACAAGGGAAGCGTATTAACCCTTAAAGGACTTGATACCAGCAATGTAACAAATATGGGAGATATGTTTTCTGGATGCAGCAATTTAACAAGTTTGGATGTGAGTAAATTTAATACCTCAAATGTTACAGATATGAACAGTATGTTTTATAATTGTAGTAAGCTTACTAATTTGAATTTAACTAAATTTAGTACAACAAATGTTACAAATATGCAGAATATGTTTTATAATTGTAGCAGTCTAACATCGTTGGATTTAAGTAATTTTAGTACAACAAATGTTACAAATATGCAGAATATGTTTTCAGGTTGTGGTGGACTTACGAGTTTGAATGTGAGTAACTTTGATACTAGCAATACAACGAATATAAGATATATGTTTTATAACTGCAGTAGTTTAACAACTTTAGATTTAAGTAATTTGACTATATTAAATACTTCGAATATATCAAGTATGTTTAATGGCTGCACTCAGCTAGTAAGCTTGGACATAAGTGGCTTTGATTTTACAAACGTCACATCTTATTCTGATATGTTTACTGGTGTCCCAGCAAATTGTGAAATCTTGGTTAAAGATGAAACAGCAAAGACTTGGATAACAAGTAAATTTACTAATTTAACAAATGTTAAAATTAAAGTATAATTATAATAATTAATAAAAGGAAAATTTAATAAAATGAAAGCATTTAAACAAATATTATTTCTCTTATTAAATATTTTGCTAATACCAATTTCTATTCTAACTACATTTTGTGTGGTGTGGTATATATTACCAACTATACAAACAACAGTTATAGGAATTGAGATTTTAAAAATATTCTCACAACAAGCAATGTTTTGGATAGCTATTGCAAGTGGAATACTATTCTTAACCTTCAATATTTTAATAAGGATATTTGATAGAGGAAGAAAAGCAAAAACAAAAAATTTCTTTATTCATACAAATACATGGATAATGACAATAGTAGCAATAGCATTATCTATAACAACATTTATATTAGCAGAAATAGAAGTAACAACATTTCAATTAACGGCAACAAGAAAAATATGTATTGGAGTAAGTTTTATTCTCTTATTTATTAGTTGTATATGTAATGGAAAAATATCTAAATTGGTTAATAGAAGAATACAAGCATATGAAACAGCAAAAGAATTAAATACAGTAGGTAGAGGCTCTATAATATTAACAAATATATTAAAGTTATTAGAGATTTTATTCCCTGAAGTTATTATGTTAGCATTAGTATGCTTTTGTTTGAGTGTTAATGTAGCAACTTACTTTATAATAATATTAGTATCCTTTATACTTCCAGTACTTGGTAATATAGAATGTGATTTTAATATAAGAAGGGAAATAATAAGGAATACAGAAAAAGAAAAAGACATTCTTGTAGAAAGAATATCTGATAATTTAAGAGGAGAATAATTAAATGGATTGGTCAGTAATTTTAGATTATGGTGTTAAAATTTTAGGTGCAGCAATTGCTTCATTGATTATTACTTTTGGTTCTATCTTATTTGCAAAATTAAAAGCAAAAATACAAGATACAAGAGTAAATACATTTATCACAAATGCAGTAAAAGCAGCAGAACAACTTTACCCTAATTATGGGAAGAAAACAGGTAAAGAAAAATATGAATATGTATTAAATGAAGTACTTACTAAATTCCCTAAAATGACAAATAATGAACATCTTAAAACTCTTATAGAAGCAGCAGTTTATGGTGTTTCAGAACAAGTAAGGCAAATAGCTAAAGAACAAGGTATTGAATTAGAAAAATCAAATAATAGTTTAAAAGTAGATTTATAATGAAAAAAGAACAATTAATAAAAATATTAATCACTATGATTATAGCTACTTCTTTAATGTTAATATTTGAGATATTATTTGATATTCCAGTTATATCAAATTCAATCACTAATTGAGTAGCTAAACAAAATAATATTTTAATATATGTTAGTATATTTTTAATAATGTATTTGCAAGTATCTATTATACCTATACCAGCAATAATAGTAATAACTGCTGCTATAGGCGCAAATGTATTAAAAACTGATTTAGGATTGAGTATGTTCAACCAAGGAAGTACTTGGATATTTATAGCAGTTACTATGTTAGCTTATATGTTAGGTGCTTGTACTTCTTATTGGATGGGTAGAAAATGAGGTCAAAAAGCTATTAAATGATGTGCAGGTTCTGAAAAAGATTATTCTAAATGGGTAAATTTTTTATCCACAAAAGGGAAATGGCCTTATTTTTTAACAGTATTATTACCAGTATTTCCAGATGATTTATTATGTTTGGTTTGCGGTTCTGTTAAATTTAATTTTTGATTTTTCTTTTGATCTAATTTAATAGGAAGATTAATTGGATTAATAACTACATTAATTTCATTAATATTAATAGGAGCAGGTGGAGGAAATCCATTAGCTGCTATAGCTTGAGGATCTGCATTATTGATAGAATTAGTTCTCTTTGCTATATTAAAAATATTAAATAATAAAAACCATAGCAAAGAGAACTAATTCTATCCTGTATTATATACTAAATATATAAAATATTTAGATAGTTAGGAGAGAATAAATAAAAGATAAATATGTATTATTATTTATAGTAATACAGGATTTAAGGAATATTCTATTTTTAATATCTAAATATTTTAAGGAATAAAAATGAGATTTAAATTAATAGAAAATTTTTATTATATAGATGATGAGGAATTTTATGACTATGGAACAAAAAATATTAAAAAATGATTAGGTCCAGATTTACCTTATCCTTCTGAAGTATTTGATAAATCAACTTTAGGTGGATTCAGTGCTTATAGAAAATATCTTAATGATCCTAAATATATTTTAAATATAACCCCAAGAGAATATTTTGAACAAGTAGCTAAGGGTAGAAAACAAACATTTGAGCAAGTTGTTAAAAATGTAGAGAGTGATAAAGAGATTTTAAATCATTTAAAAAATGTTTTACTAAAAGCAAAGAAATCATTCCCAATGCCTTATATAAGTAAAAGTAATGGAGCACAACAAGAAGGTTTACATAGAATATATGTATTTGCTCAAATGTATGGATGGAATAAAAGTTTTCCATGTTTAGTGTTGCCTTAATAATTTATATATAAAAGAAGTAGCCTATGACTAATCTAGAAAATATAGAAGAATTAAATAAATTAAAACCAGAAGAAAGAGAATTAGCTCTTCAAATTTTAGAGCAATATTCTAAAGAAGGTTCTTCTGGTCTTTTTGATGATTTAATATACTATGATTATAAAGAAATACCAGTAGATATAATAACATTTATTTTAGATGATAGATATTTAGGTAATGCTTGACATACTAAAGAGGGTAAATCTAAATTATATCCATATTGAGAAAAAAGATTAAAAGAATTATTTCCAGATAATATATCTACTTCAGTTAATAATGCAATATTTAGTGGAGCCCGTGGTTTAGGAAAATCTGAAGTAGCTGTAGCAGTAGCTTGTTATTTACTTTATAGGGTAATGTGTTTAAAAGATCCACTTCAATATTTTGAATTAAAACCAACTGAAAAAATATGTTTTGCCTTTATGAATATCACTAAGGCCTTAGCAGAAGGAATTGGGGTAAGTAAATTTCAAAACACTGTTAAAATGTCTCCATGATTTATGGAGAGAGGTTATTTAACAGGAATGACTGTTAAAACTTGAAATCCACCAGAACCAATAGAAATAATTATAGGTTCCCAAGCAAGTGATGTTATTGGTAAACCTATTTATTTTGCATTTTTTGATGAAATATCTTTCATTAGAAATCAAGATATAGATAAACAAAAAGCAATAGCTATTAATATGATAGATACAGCTATTGGTGGTATGAAAACCAGATTTATTATAAATGGTAAAAACCCTACCTTATTAATATTAGCTTCTTCTAAAAGATCAGAAAAATCTTTCCTAGAACAACATATGAAAAAGAAATTAGCTTCTGAGAAAGAAAATGTCCTATTAGTAGATGAAGCAGTATGGAAAATTAAACCCCCAGGTACTTATAAAGAAGAGTATTTCCATGTAGCTTTAGGAAATAAATTCCTTCAATCTCAAATAATTCCAGATGGGGATGATTTACAAATATGGAAGGATAAAGGATATCACATATTAGAAGTTCCAATAGATTTCTTATCAGATTTTATGGATGATATTGACAGAGCACTATGTGATTTTGCAGGTATATCATCTAGTGAGATTTCAAAATATATAAATGCCCAAGCAGTTCAAGATATAAAAAATTTAAATTTAAAAAATCCATTTACTAAAGATATCATAGAAGTAGGTAATGCTCCAGATGATAAATTACAATATTATGATTTCTTTGATTTAAATAAAATAGATAATACACAAAAAAGAAAACCATTATTTATTCATTTAGATATGTCTATATCAGGAGATATGACAGGTATAGCAGGTGTATGGATAAGAAAAAAGAAAATTTCTACTGATGAAAATAATCAATCTAAAGATTTATATTTTACCTTAGCCTTTAGTGTCTCTATTAAAGCACCAAAAGGAAGACAAATATCATTTGAAAAAAATAGAAATTTTATTTATTGATTAAAAGATCAAGGCTTTAATATAAAAGGAATAACATCAGATACCTTTCAATCTTATGACACAGGACAAGCCTTATCAGCTAAAGGATACAATTATGAGATATTGTCGGTGGATAAAACAGATAACGACCATATCTGCAAGCCCTATCAATATTTTAAATCTACAATATATGAAAAAAGATTAGAAATATATGATTCCCAAACCTTAATAGATGAAATAATAGATCTTGAAAGAAATATAAATACAGGTAAAGTGGATCACCCAGATGGAGGAAGAAAAGACGTTTGTGATGCTGTTTGTGGAGCCACATTTAATGCTAGTAGGCATGCAGAAGAATTTGCTTTTGATTATGGTGAATCTATAGATTCTACTATTAAAGTAAGTTTAACTCCTACTAATGAATCTATTAAAAAACAAATTCAAGTAGATTTTGAAGAAGAATTAAGATCTTTATTAGATCCTATATCTAAAGTAAAACAACCATCAACTCAAACAAACATAGAAAAAGAAAAAGCTAAATTTACTAATCAAATAGATAAAAAAGATAATACAAATGCTTGGAAGCCAACAGATTTTGGATTTGGGGCTTCTAAACCATATAAACCATCTTTATTAAAAGATGGAATAATATTTTGAAGAAATTAGGAGAATTAAATGGCAGATATTACTCAATCAATGAATTCAGATGATGCAATAGTAAAAGATGATTCTTTTTATAATAAAAAAATCACTTCTATACCTGTTCCAGATTCTAATAAATTAGGTATATTAGCTCCAGGAATAGCTTCTGATATAGCTAATGTAGGTCAATCTTCTCAAGTAGATATATCTAAAATAAATTCTTTTTCTAATATAGCCCAAGGAAGAGATCAATTATATAAATTATTAGATAGTATGGGAGATGATCCAACAGTAGCAGCAGTATTAGAGACTTATGCAGAAGATGCTACTGAATATTCAGAAAATGGTTCTATTATTTGAGCAGAATCAAGTGATTCAAATATAGGCAAATATATAAATTTCTTATTAAATTCTTTACAAACAGATAAAAATATATATAAATGAGTTTATTCATTATGTAAATATGGAGATTTATATTTAAGATTATATAGACAATCAGATTATACTACAGACCCATTTTTTAATTATTCTAAATCATTAGAAAAAGATGAATTAGAAGATTTATCTAAAAGAAAAAATTTAAATGAAGATATAAATATAAATTTATATAAATCAGAAGACCATTATGTTCATTATATAGAAATGGTCCCTAATCCAGCAGAAATGTTTGAATTAACTAAATTTGGTAAAACAGCAGGTTATATTAAGGCTGATATAAATACAGACCCTAATGTATCTAAAAATCCAAATTCAATTTTAAATTATTATTATCAATATAGATTTAAAAAAGATGATATTAACATATATAATGGAGACCAATTTGTTCATGCTTCATTAGAAGATAATAGTTCTAGGGTTCCAGAAGAGGTTAATTTATTTACTGATTCTGATTCTTATGATAAAAATAAAAATGGATTTTCTTTTACAGTAAAAAGAGGTCAATCTTTATTATATAATATTTTCCCAATTTGAAGAGAATTATCTTTATTAGAAAATTCTATGTTGTTAAATAGAATAACTAAATCTTCTATAGTAAGAATAATAACAGTAAATACTGGAGATATGCCAAAAGAAGATGTTGAAGAATATTTAAGAGGCATTAAACAATTAATGGAACAAAAATCAGCTCTTAATGCTGGTGAATCTATAGGAGAATATACAAATCCAGGCCCAGTAGAAAATAATATATATGTTCCAACTAATGGAGAAACAGGTACTATAACAACAAGTCAGGTAGGCGGTGATTTTAATGCAGGAACTAGTTTACCAGATATAGATTATTTTACAAATAAGTTTTTCGGAGCCTTAAGAATACCTAAACAATATTTTGGTATGACTAATGATTCAACAGGATTTAATGGAGGTACATCATTAAGTTTATTATCTTCTAGATATGCTAAAATGATAAAAAGAGTTCAAAAGACAATTATTCAAACTTTAACAGATTGTATCAATCTAATGTTAATGGATAAAAATATGGATTCTTATATAGGTCAATTTACATTAAAGATGCAACCACCAACTACTCAAGAAGAAGTAGATAGAAGAGAAAATACTTCATCTAAAGTAGGTATAATTAGAGATATAATGGATTTATTAGGTGATATAGATGACCCAATCATTAAATTAAAAATAACTAAAACACTTTTATCTACAATAATTACAGATCCAGAAGTAATTGATTTAGTAGATGAAGAAATATCTAAATTAGAAAAAGAAGGTACTGAAGAAGAATCTTCTGAAGAAGATTTAGGTTTGGAAGGAGAAGGTAGTTTTGGCTCTGAAGAACCTTTAAGCGGTTCAGAACCTTTAGATTTAGATACTTCTTTAGGTTTAGAAACAGAAGAAGAAATACCTTCAGAATCTCCAGAAGGAGAATCAGAGGAAACCTTACCTACCCCAGAAGAATTAGCCGGTGGGGAAGAAATAGATTTCACTAACAACACAGAAGAATTTTAAATAACTTAGCCAATAATATTGGAAGGAGAATAACAACAATGATAACTAAAAATGATGCTTATATTTTATTAGCAGAATTAGAAAACAAAGGAATAGATACTCAATTATATATAACTAAATTATCTAATTCAAATACTTTACCTTTAGATGTAATTAAATTTATAAATGATAATAGACAATTAGAGTTAACTCAATTTTTTGAAGGATTAAGAAAAAATTATAATAAGAAAAAATCTAATCTTTATATAAATATAGTAAAAGAAATAGAAGACCCTAATGAAGTATTAACTACTTTATCTTCTTTATTAACTCAAATATTATTATTTTCTAAAAAATTACCTAATAAACAAATGTTTCTTAGACATGCTAGATGTAATGAAATAACAGCAGTATTAAATAATTATTTTAAATCATATGATTTAACTAATTGCATTAAATTATTAAGATTAATTAAATTAGATTTAAAATGTTTAGAATCAATGAAATAAGAATTAAAATTTTATAATTATAGATCTTCTTTAATCCCTATAAATAAAGAAGATCTTTTTGCCGCTAAATTTATTGACAATAAATCTGTTAAATAAATTAATAAAAGGAGATAATTTTAATGTTAGAAAATCTAAAAGATAATATTTTTGAGTATAAAAAATTATCTCTAGAAGAACAACAACAAAGAGGGATATTAGGAAGATTAGTAGGCCCAATAGCAGATTTTAAAAAACCAACTAGAAATGGAAGATTTTATTCAGAACAACTTTGGGAACAAACATTTAAAGACCCAATAGTAGAAGAAAAAATCAATAGTAGATGTTTATTTGGAGAATTAGGTCACCCAATAGATAGATTAGAAACAGATATGGAAAAAATAGCTATATGTTTAGCTGAAGTACCTAAGAAAGGTAAAGATGGTAAATTATATGGTGTATTTGATATACTTAATACCCCAAATGGAAGAATATTAAAAACATTATGTGATTACGGATGTAGTATAGGAATATCTAGTAGAGCAGATGGAGAAACAGAATCAGATTATAATGGTAAAGAAACAGTAATCCCAAGTTCATTTGTATTAGAAGGTTGAGATGCAGTATTATTACCAGCAGTTAAAGAAGCTAGATTGCAATATATGACAGAATCACTTAATCAGGATAAAGGGTTAAAACAAATATTAACAGAACAATTAAATAAAGAAACCCCAGAAGCTAAAAAAATAATGGAAGAAACTTTAGACACATTAAATATTAATGATTATAACTCAGAAAAGAGTGATAATAAAGAGGACATTGCAGCCAATAATGATGGGGCAAATGTAATCAAAGATTTGCAAGAATCACTTCTTGCTAAAGAAAAAGCCGAAGCAAAAGTTTTAGAACTTCAAGAGAAGTTATCAGTTTGCTATGCAAAAGAAGCTAAGTATGAAGAATCTATTAGTAAGTATAAAGATACTATTAAAAACTTAAGTGAAGGTGTACTTAAAGCAAAAGCTTTAGAAGTTAAATTAAATAATTTAAATGAAGAATTAAACCAAAAGAATTTAACTATTAAGGAAGAACAAGATAAATATCAAAGAGCCTTACAAAAACAACAATTAGGTTTAGAGAGACAATCAAGTTTAACCGAATCCATTTCAAATAAAAACAATCAACTTAAAGATAAAGAAAATGAAATAAGAGCTTTAAATGAAGAATTTAATTCATTCAAAAAAGTTTCAAAACAAAAAGAAAATTCTTTAAATGAAAGTTTAGCTGAAATGAAGAAAAATCTTACAATTAAAACTACAGAATATAATAATAAATTAGCTAACAGTAATAAATTAATAGAACAATATAGAAAAACAGCAAAAACAGCAGTTAATAAATATATTGATTCTCAAGCTTTAAGATTAGGTGTTGACGCTAATGAAATTAAAAATAAACTTCCAGAAAATTATTCATTCAATGATATAGATAATATATGTGAAAGTTTAAGTAAATTTAGTTTGAGTGTAAGTAATTTACCTTTTAATATTCAAAAAGGAAAAACAATAATTAAAGAATCAAAAGAACCAATTTCAAAATATCTACCAAATACTAAAGCAGATGATTTAGTAGATGATAGCTTATTAAGATTGGCAAATTTAAAGTAATAAAATAGGAGAAAAATAAAATGGCAAGCTTATTAGAAGCATATTCAAAGAGACTAGCTATTTCAGAAAGTGTTTACGGAAAACAACATGATGGCGAAGCAATGCCACAAGGTAAGAAAATAGCAGTAGCAAAATGTCTTGAAAACATTAATAAATTTATTAATGAAGCATTTGATCAATCACAAGGAACTCAAAGAGCAGATTTAGGTAACTTTAAAAGATTTACATTGAATTTGGTGACTGTGGCCCTTAATTAAGTATAGGGGCACTAAATAGTAATATTTAGTGAAAGATTATTTAATTATAATATATAAATAAGGGACAATGAGTAGCTATCATTTCTAATACCAAATTATTAGATTACCTTATTAATATAAAATTTTAATTCTTATTTGGAAGGATAAAATTTATGTTTGGATACATTTATTTAACTACTAATACCATAAATAATATGATTTATATAGGGCAACACAAATCAAATGTGTTTGATTCTCATTATAAAGGAAGCGGTACCTTAATAAGAGAAGCTTTTAAAAAATATGGTAAAGAAAATTTTAAAGTAGAGTTATTAGAAGAATGTTTTACACAAGAAGAAATGGATTTTAAAGAAAGATATTATGAATCCATTTATGGCTTACCTAATTTTAGTATAGGTTATAATATAACCAAAGGAGGCCAAGATAAAACCTTTTCAGGTTGCAAACATTCAAAAGAAACTAAAAATAAAATGTCCTTAAGTAAAATAGGGAAAACTTTTTCAAAAGAACATTGTAAAAGTATATCTAAAAATAAAAAAGGATATAAGTATAAAGAAGAACAATGTTTAAATATTAGTAAAGGTTTAAAGGAACACTATAAAGAAAACCCAATAAATATAGGTTATCACACAGGATATAAATTATTAGAAGAGTCCAAACATAAAATAAGTGAATGGCATAAAGGAAGAACCTTATCAGAAGAGACAAAATTAAAAATGTCTCAAGCCCATAAAGGAAAGAAACATATGCCTCATAAGAAACATAATTATCCAAAGAATAGGAAATCACATAAATTAAATAAAATAAACCCATCTAATTCGGGGGAAGTCCAATTAAATATAATTGGATAATCGCCGAGCTAATTAAATATTATATTTATAATATTTAAATGTGGAACGACTATCGAAAACATAACTTAAAAGAAATATTTAAGCAAAGAAGCAAGTAGAGTAGAACTTAAGTAAGTTCGAAAAGATGGGAATCCATTAAAGGTTAACACAATAATGGATTGTGATATAGTCTCATCTATATGGTAACATATAGAGAATAATTGGAAACGAATTATTCGTAAGAAAAATGACCAAACTTAATTGCATTTGATTTAGTTATAGTTAAACCAATGTCAAGTTTTAGCGGTTACATTACATATGTACAATATGTTGCAGGTTCAAATAAAGGTGAAACACAACAAGGAGATGTATTCAATGATCCATTCAGACTTGGAAAAGTAGATCCAAATTATACATCAGAAAGAGTTGTAGAAACATCTAAAGTAGTTCAAGAAAATGAAGCCAACGTAGTAAGATTAGGTTGGTCACCAGTTATGATTACAGAAGATAATAAATTAGCTAATGGTGGTAAGATAGTAAGAGTTGATACAGGCGCTGAAGTTACAGAATATACAGTAACAAAAGACGGTGTTGTAACAATTACAGATGGTGGAGTATCAGTAGGTACAGAATTAAAAATATCTTATGTTTATGATAACGTAGTAATACCTCAAAATGATTTACCAATTCTAAATGCTCAAATTAAATCAATGACTTTAACAGCAAGAGCAAGAAGAATAGCTATCTATTACTCACAAATAGCAGCATACCAAGCAAAAACAGATTATGGATTTGATTTAGAAGATCAACTAGCAGAAAAAGCAGTAGGTCAATTAAATTATGAAATAGATACAGAAGTAACAAATCTATTAATTGACAACGCAACACAAGATGGCGCTTTAGTATGGTCTAAATCATTACCAGTAGGAGTAAGTAAAGCAGAACACTATGAAGGATTTACAGAAATAGTAGAAATTGCTAAACAAAAGATTTATGATAGAACAAAGAGATTCGCACCTAACTATATGTTAATCGCATCTAACGTTTTACCAATTCTATCATTCATTAAAGGATTTACTCAATCATCTACATCAGATATAAACGGACCTTACTTTGCAGGTACTTTAAATGGATTAAAAGTTTATGTTTGCCCAAATATCAAAGAAAACGAATTTGTATTTGGTGTTAACGGAAATGATATGATGAGTTCAGCCGCAGTATATGCCCCATATATGCCAATAGTTCCTACAATGTTATTAGGATACGCTGATGGTGGAATGTCACAAGGTTGGAGTACCTTATATGATCTTAAACTTTTAAATAAAGATTTATTAGTAGCAGGTAGAATCACTGCCTAATCTTAATAAGAATCTTGTATTATAATACATATATAAAAGAGGTATTAGAAAGATTAATATTTTTCCTTTACCTTAATTATATATATAATTATATTATAAATAAACATATAATATAGTAATTATAAGAAACTGACTGGAAATGGACGTCCTTTCAGTTTCCAGTCAGGAGTATTATAAGATATGAGAAAACCAAGAATTATAGAGGATATAATATCTAAAGAAGATTTAGAAGACCTTTATATCAATAAATTATTATCTATAGAAAAAATATCTATTAAATTAAATATATGTGAAGATTTATGCAGACGCATAATAAAACATTATAATTTAAAAAGAGATTCTAATTTAGTAAGATCTAAATCCCTATTAGAAAGTGATTCTAAGAAAAAACTTTATTTAGAAATCAAACAAAAAATAACTAAAGAAATTATAGAAAAATATTATATAGAGCAAGATATTCCATATGATGAAATATATAAAAAGCTTAATATAAAAAAATCTATGTTTGATAAGTTATGTAAAGAATATGGAATCAAAAAAGATAGGAAAAGAGCTAAATTAAATAGTTTAGGTCATAAATATTTAGAATATGGATCTAAAAATAATTATTTCAAATCTATAATTGAGAAGCAAATGAGAACCAGGATAAAAAATTCAGGTTCAATAAAGGAATCTTATAAGAAAGGATTTGAAAAAATAAGGAAAACTAATTTAAATAAGTATGGTGTAGAATGTGTATTTAATCACCCAGATTTATGCCATACCTTTAAACAATATAGTACCCCAAATAATTATTTTGCAAATTTATTAGATTCTTATAAAATTAAATATACCAGAGAATTTAATATAGGTTTAAAATCTTTTGATTTTAAAATAAATAATAATTTAATAGAAATAAATCCTTCTATAACCCATAATTCAACTTATAACCCTTATGATAAAAAATCTAATTATAAAGGGTTAGATAAAAATTATCATCTTAATAAAACAAAATTAGCCAGAGAAAATGGTTACAGATGTATAAATATCTGGGATTGGGATGATGAAGAAAAAATTATTAAATCATTACAACCAAAACAAATTATATATGCTAGAAAATGTGAATTAAAAGAGATTAAAAATAAGAAAGAAGTTAATTCTTTTGAAAATTTATATCACTTTCAAGGTAAATGTAATAAACAAGAAATATGTTTAGGTTTATATTATAATAATGAATTAATTCAAATAATGACTTTTGGTAAACCAAGATACAATAAAAAATATGAATATGAATTATTAAGATTATGTTCTAAATTTGATTGTTATATAGTTGGTGGTTCTGAGAGATTATTTAAATACTTTATTAAAAATTATAATCCAGAATCTATAATTAGTTATTGTGATTTATCAAAATTTACAGGCAATGTATATTTAAGATTAGGGATGAAATTAAATAATATTTCCCCATCTTTACATTGGTATAATATAAAAACCCAAAAACATATCTTAGATTCACTTTTAAGATCAAAAGGGTTTGATTTATTATTAGGTAAAGAATATGGTTATTATGGCAAAGGAACATCAAATTATGAATTGATGTTAAAACATGATTTTATTGAGATATATGATGCAGGTCAAGCAACATATATTTGGAATAAATAAAATAGAGAGAATGAGAGAGGAGAGAACAAAATGGCAGAAACATTAAATGTTATTGCTCCAGCTAAAATAAGTATTAAAAATACTTCAGACGTAAGTAAAAGATTTGTTCCTTATAAAGAAAACTTTACAGTATTAGTAGGAACAGGAGCAGAATATCAATTTGAAGTAAAGACTTCAGGTCAAGTTTTATACTATCTAGCTCAAGCAACAGAAGGATTAGAAGTTAAAACAATAAGTGATTTCAGTGGCGGGGTTAAATTAAATGTCCCAGCAAAAATTACTTTAAAAAATACTTCAGATATAACTAAAGGATTTATTCCTTATAAAGAAAATTTCCAATATGATATTACAGCAGGAGATTCAGTAGAATTAACAGCTGAAAATGTTGGTCAAGTTTTATACTATCTAGCTCAAGCAACAGAAGGATTAGAAGTAACTCAAGCAGAAGTTGAAGTTAGTAAAGTAAATACTCAAGCAGTTAAAAAGTAAAATAATTAATAACATCTTTAAGATGTAGCCCTTATTAAGGCTGGTTGATGAACCTCCAATCAGCCAGTCTTAATTTTTTATAAAAATATAGTATAATTGATATTACAACAATAGAGAGATATTGGTTTAAATCCAATTATTTTTAATATTATACATAAGGAGGAGTATCTCAAAATGGACATGGCAAGTTATATTGATACAATAAAATTTCAATTAACAGGCGGTGTTTTGGATTGTGAATTAACTGATGAATCTTTTCAAAAGATAATAATGATGGCCCTTAGAGAAATACAAAGATATATAAATACTACTAAAATAGTTACATTACCTTATAAGGAATGTTTAGATTTATCCGATTTTAGGGTTAGTTCAGTGTATAGAGTATATAGAGCACAAGGTTATTTATCAAGCAATAGTCAAAATAGTATGGATCCGATGTATATGGCTCAATGACAATTATTATCAGGGATGGGGGCAGGATTAGATGTATCTAATTTTACTTATAGATATGGTGCTTGAAATACTATGCTTCAAATTAGAAATACTACATCTACAGACTTAACTTTTATATATGATAAAACTAAAAATTATCTTTATATAAATTGTGCTTATGATAAACCATCTCAAATAACTATAGAATATGTTCCAATATATGAAGATGTTTCTCAAATAGTATCTGATTATTGAATAGATAAATTATGTAAATTATCTTTAGCCTTAGCTAAAGTTACTCTAGGAAGAATAAGAAGTAAATTTACCCAATCTAATGCTTTATGAACTTTAGATGGGCCTCAATTATTAGAAGAAGGTAATAATGAATTAAATTCTATTAGAGAAGAATTAGTTAGAAACAATAACCAAATGCACCCAATAGATTAAACATATTAACTAAGATATTAAGTTGATTAAATAAGAAAATTAAGGAGAATTAAAGTTAAAATGGAAAATAAAAAATTAACTTTAGCAGAAGCATTTCAATCTCTAAAATCTTTAACAGAAGATGTTTTTGAAGTTGATGATGATGGAATTGCTAGAGCAAATTCATTTATAAATGATGATATAGATGAAGAAACAGATGTAGTTATAGATCCGTTAGCTCAAACAGAAGATGAATTACAAGATTCATATATGGGCAAAGCAATTCTAGATTGCATTATATGTCAATCTAAAATTTATAAGGACCCAGAAGAAGTAATTATTAATGAAGATGGTTCTTTAGCTAATGTTGGTGAGGTATGCCCTTATTGCCAATCAAGTGATGGCTTTAAAGTAATAGGTCAAGTAGCACCATATAAACCAGTTGAAGAAGATAAAGTAGAAACAGAAGTTGAAGTAGATCCAGATGATGATTCAGTAGAAGTAGACATTGAAGATAAAGAAGATGAAGATTTAGAGGAATCTAAAAAACCATCAACTAAAAAAGGTAAATCAGTTTGGGATAAAGTAGAAAAATACCTTAAAGAAGATATGGATAGTAAAAAAACAGTTGATGACATTTATTTACAATGGATAGCAGATGGAGATAAATGGTTAGATTTAGTTCCAACTCCAAAGAAAGAAGAAGATGAAACAGAAGCATTTGGTAGTGCATTTGAAAGTTCTTGGAATGAAAGTGAAGGCGGAAGTGGAGTAACTATTAATGAATATGGTTTGCTTTTACCAGATGGATCAGAAATTTCAGATTTAGATATAACTAAGGATAAAAATGATTTTATCCAAACAATAAGAGATAAGAATTTATACCCTCTATTTGGCTATACAAAAGAAGAATTTGAAGATACTATAAAAGATAAAGATATAATAGATGTTATAACTTCTAAACAAATAAATCCTTTAACAACAGGTGTAAAATCTATAGATGACCATGTAAAAGAATTTATAGATAGTTGGAATGAATATATAGATGTTGATTCAGATACTTCTTTAGATGAGTCAATGGAAAATGTAACCATAGAAACAGATAAAGAAAAAATTAAAGTAACTTCAGAGCCAAAAGAAGAAGTAGAAGAAGTTGAATCTACAGAAACAATGATAGCTCCAGTAGATGAAACTACAGAATCAGAATTTAAATCAGAATCAGAAGAAATAGAAGATGAAGATTCTGATTATGAAGATATAGATGTTGATGAATTTGAAGAAGAATCATTTGATATACTAGGAGAAAAATACCTTAAAAAAGTATATGAAAATGTAAAATCTTTTAAAACAACTCAAGGTTCAGTTAAAGGAAATTCTTTAAAACTAGAAGGTTTAATTACATTTAAATCAGGTAAACAAGCAAAAACTAATTTTATATTTGAATCTAAAGCAATTGATAAATCAGGAAGAATAAAATTAGAAGGTTTAAATAAACAATTAGCAAAAGGAAATAAAGCCTTTACATTAGTTGGAAGAATGGATGGAAATAAATTCTTATCAGAATCTTTAACTTATAATTATACTGCTAAAGATGGAAAATCAGGTAAATCAATTAAATTATATGATAGAGTAACAAAATAATTTAACTAAAAATCTTATAAAGGAGGGGTCTATAAGTGAGTACAATATTAGAAAAATCTAGAAATGAGCTTATAGCCCAATCCAAGAGGGGAGAAAGAGAAAAAGGTGATGGTAAAACTAGATACGAAAAGAGATTAAAATCTAGAGTATCTAGTTCTAACAGAACCTATAATAGAATGGATATGAATTCCCTCATAAAAGATGGTATAGTAAATATATCTATAGAAGTACATGGAGAAACTAATGATTATTTAGTTAAATTAAGTTGGTCAGGTTTTTTAGATGCACTTCAAGATGAATTAAAAAGAGATAATAAAGATTCTTTAGACTTAAGAGTCATAATAAGAGCCTTAGTTATATCTTTTAATAAAGGTGATGTTTATATATCTTGTAGTTGTGAAGATTTCTTTTATAGATTTGGTTATTGGGCAACAATAGATAATATAAATTCAGGAGAACCTCAATTAATACCTTCTGATGAAACTAACCCAAATAATAAATTAGGGCCAGGTTGTAAGCATATTTTATTAGTTTTAAGTAACACTAGTTGGGTAATAAAAGTAGCTAGTGTTATAATAAATTATATTACTTATATGGAAAAACATAGACAAGATCAATATGCAAGGATTATATATCCAGCAATATATGGTAAAGAATATGAAGAACCAGTTCAAACAACTTTATTTGATTCAGAAGAAGATAAATTAGATTCAGAACAATCTGATATAGATATAGCTAATAAATCAGCTCTTGAAAGAAGTAGATTCCAAAAAGGAAATACTCAAGGGGTTAGATTTGCTCCTAAGGATGAAATAGAAGGTCAAGAAGAAATAAATAATCAAGAAGAAAATATTTAAAGGAATTAACTATGAATCAAAATGAAGTAGGTTTATTAATAAGAGGAAATGATTTAAAACTACATAGGGGTTATTTTGAAGAATTAGTTAATTTAATAGGGGTTAAAGTTGTATATAGAGCCCCAAAATTAGATAAACATTATACTACTTACACAGAAATAGAATCTAATTATGAAAAACCAGAAGTAGTAGGTTGTATATTTGTAGAACATCCAGATCAAAAAACAATGAAAAAACTTGGATGAAATGCAGAATTAAATGAAAGTGCTTCTATCATAAGTGTTCCTTATAATTTAAAAGGGCTCCAAGTAGGAGCTCTATTTATAATCCCAAGCGGATTAGATAATGCTTATGGAAGATTATTTAGAGTATCTGAAATGTCTAATATAATGATTTATCCATCTAGTATAACATGCCAATTAGTCCCAGAATATGAAGATACATTTAATTCAAGTCAATATAATTATAAACATAGTAGTTTTAATTTATTAAATGAAGAGGAAGAATAAAATGATATTAGAAAAACTTTTAATACCTCAAGAAGATATAATTAAATATGAAAATCTTCCAGATAATGAAAAATTATTATTTTTATATAATTTATTAAAAAACCACCCTAATAAAAATAATTTAAAATCTGCAAGAGATGTATATGCAGGAAGTATTTCAGAAAATGGGTTTGATGATAAGGAAAACCCATTCATCAAATTTATGAATAATACTAAACATGATTTTAATACAGATCAAGCATCTTTAATTAGGGAATTAATAGAAAATAAATCCTTAACCCCTAATGAAGTTTGATTATATAAACCAACCTTATGAGATGAAGGGAATGAAGAAACTTTATTTAAAATTAAAGCCTTAACTTATGCTGGGAATGAAGATCTTCAATCTAATGCTAATAAACAAATAACCCCAGAATCCTTAATGGATAATAGAGGAAGAATTTATTCTGCAAGTACTATAAAAAGATTATTAAACGATATAACAGTAAAGAAAGAATCCCTTTATACTATTAAAAATGTATTAGAGAGATTTATAAAAAATTCTACTTTTATACCTAAAACTATTGATTATTTAAAAACTAAAATTAAAGAAGCTAATTTAGATGCAAATAAAGAAATTGATTATCTAAATATGTTGAAAGATAAAAACAAATTTAATCTTTTCTTAAATATACCTGTTGAACAGCCAACAGAAAGTAAATTAATAAAAGCTTTAAAGGAATTAAATCTAGAAGATTTTTATGATTCTCAAAATGTTTATGGAAAAGAAAAATCAAATAATAGAAATAAAAAAGGAGTAGAAATACTTCAAAATCATTTAAATGACCCTCAGATAACTTGAACAGAATTTACTAATTATTTAAGAGATACATTTAAAGAAAATCAAGAAATAAACCAATTTCTAAGAAATTCATCTAATATAAAGCAAATAAGAGATAATTTAGTTAAAATTTTAAATTCTAATATAGATGTTGTTTTTGATGAAGATCCAATAGATGTATTAAATACTAAATTAGAACAATCAATCATATCTTTTATAGATAAACAAAATAAAGATACAACTAAACAAAATAAAAATATACCAGAATCAAATTTAAATAATAATCAAAAAGATGCTTTAGAAACTTTAATAAACTTAGGAATTAAAAAATCAGAAGCTTATAAGTTAGTTAATGGACAACCTGGAACTGCAGAACAAATAATAGAAAGAGTAATCAGAGGGGATTAAATGAATTTAATAATTAAAAACCCAGATAATTTAGATTTATATAATTTTTGTGAATGATTGATTAAGCAAATGCAAAAATATATCCAAGAATATATAGAACCTAATAAATTAATAGTTTGGGATGATTATTTAAATAATAAAATAAAATTAAAAACCACAGATGGCTCTTTAAGATTAATATCTAGTAAAGATATTTTAATATCAGGTTCTTATAACTTAATAATAAAACAAACAACAAATCAATATGAGATAACTATAGACCCTAATGTAAATATACCAAATTATTATGCTAAATTTATTGATATAATTAAATTAATTAATTATGGTAATATAAATATACAACCATATCCAATTTATGATTATATGACAGATTTTATAGCAAATAATTTAATAGATTATTACCACATATATAATGAAATGGAGGAGGAAAGTTAATAAATGAGTGCAACATTATATGATAAAGCTTTCCTTACTAAATTACAAAAATGAGTTAGGGATCCAAACATAAAAATAACAGGCCCTAATGAAACTAAAAGATTATTTGCATACAATGCAGATATAAATAATGATAAACCATTAGAATTACCTCTTATAACTTTAAGAAGAGACCCAACTATACAATTATTAAATGTATCTAAAAAACCAACTACTTTTGATGGCTATAGAGATATAGCAGAAACAGGAATGGATGGTATAGATAGGGTTAATCAAATAAATATGGTCCCTATTCAAATAAATTATCAAATAGATATATATACTAGGTATGAAGAAGAAGCAGAAGAATATTTAAGAGATTTTGTTTTTAATTTAATAAATTATCCAAAATTAGAGATAGAAATTCCTTATAATAATTCTAAAAGAACCGCAGTATGTAATCTTAGATTAAACCCTGAATTGCAAGATAATTCAGATATACCAGAAAGATTAGTTCCAGGTCAATTTACAAGAAAAACAATACATGTGTATATAGATGATGCACATTATTATAATTATAGAACTAAAGAAGCATGGAAAATTGATAATAATATTCAAGTAGAAACTAAATTATCAACAGACCTAGATGTTAAAATTAAAGATGTTAAATTAAGGAGATAGAAATGCCACAAATAAATATATTTGAGAAAGATATTTCAGTAATAGGCGTTGAAAATCTAACTACTAATATTGCTTATGTTCCAGGATATTCTATAATGGGCCCAATAAATGAGCCAACCCTATGTCAAACTTTAGATGAATTTAAAGATATGTTTGGGGATTTACCTTATAAATTTAGAACAGCCCAAGAGTTCCCATCACAATTTTCAGATGATTCTAAAGTGAGTGGTAAATATGCCTTAGCAGGTAGTTATGATAAATCTTATATTTATGCTTCAGAATTACTTTTAAATGGATTACCAATTTTATTTGAAAGAGTAATGAAAGAAGAAGATGTAGATGGATGAAAATATTCAGCAGATTTAAGTATATCTAATTTATCTAAATCTAAATTAAGTATAAAAGCTAAAAATCCAGGTTTATATGGAAGTTATATATCATATGAAGTTAAGGATGATAATAATTTAATTATTAAATTAAATAAAACAAAAAATAATGATAATACTATAGAATCTATAGGGATACCAAATACTATAGTAGAAGAATATCAAATATCTTTTGATGAAACATCAGATAATTATTTTGAAAAAATAAATTCTGATTTAATTGAATTTAATTTAATTAAGGATACAGAAGAAACTATATCACCAGATGCTAAATTAACTGTAACAAAAGAAAGTTATTTAACAAATAATAATCATGCAAATACAGAAGAAGAATTTAAAATATCAGATTTTTATGATTTATTAGATGGATATGGAGAAGATACAAATAAAGTAGAATCTATATTTAATAAATTAAGTGATAGAAATACCTATAATTTTAAATTTTTAACTTCAGGTTCTTACCCAACATTTGAATATGATGAAAATGATATAGTAAATACAATGTTAAAAGTAGTAGGAACTAGAGGGGACTCATTAGCATTAATAGACCACACTAATAAGATAGATAGAAAATTAGTAGATGATGATAAATCATTATACTCATCAATAAATAAATTATCTGAAGTAATAATAACCCAAGGATCAAATCAAGAAGATGCAAGAAAATATGGTTCAATGTTTACACCTTGAGCAACATATAAAGCACTTTCTTTAGATGGAAATTATATATTACCAGGTTCATTTGCTTACTTAAATTCATTAGCAATATCAGTACAAACTAATGCTAATTGGTATGCAGTAGCAGGTGTAACAAGAGGATTAGTTCCAAATTTCCTTCAACCACAACAAATAATAACAGGAGCTATAGCAAATAAATTACAATCAGAAAAAGGAATATCTATAAATCCTATTACAAATATAAGACCATATGGTTATTGTATTTGAGGAAATAGAACCTTAAATAAAAATGATAAAAGTTTAATAGCAAGTTCATTTTTAAATATTAGAAGCTTAGCTAATGATGTTAAAAAAGAAGTTTATAATACAGCTAATAAATTAACATTTGAATTAAATAATGATGTATTATGGTTAAATTTTAAAGCTTCAATAGAACCAATGTTAGATAGAATGGTTTCAGGAAATGGCTTAAGTGATTATAAATTAATAAGAAAAACAAGTTCAAAGAGAGCTACTATAGAAGCAATAATAAGATTATATGCTATAGAAGCAGTTGAAAATTTTGATATTACTATTGAATTATCAGATTCATATGTAAGTGTTCAATAATAATAAGGAGATAATAAATGAGTAACTTAAATCAAATAGGTTCTTATCATTTATCAGATAACCCAGAGTTATATGAAATTCAAAGAAATAACACCTTTGAATTTATAGTAACTGGAATAGATAATATATTAAGAGCAAATGCATCAGAAAATGATGGTCAAGATGCTTATATAAAAAATGCATCTCAAACATTACGTTTCTCAGTAGTTCAAGCTTCAGTACCAATGTTTACCCAAGATGTTATTACAATTAGGAGAGGTAACTCAGTAATGAAAGCAGCTGGAGTACCAAATTTCCAAGATGGCCAATTAGTAGTGAATGATTATATTGGAGCAGATACTAAATCAGCTTTAATGGCTTGACAAAGATTATCTTATGATGTAGTAAGTGAAAAAGTAGGTAATATGGCAGATTATAAAAAAATATGTTACCTATGCGAATACACACCAGATTATAAATTAGTAAGAACTTGAAAAATGATAGGATGTTTTGTATCTGGTATAAATCAAGATTCTTTCAATTCAGAAGATGGTGGAAAGAAAACAATATCAGCAACAATATCTTTTGATAGAGCTTATATGGAAATGCCAGATTAAATTAAAATTAGTAAAATCTCAGAGGTCAAATTGGCTTTTGAGCACAGATAAAAATGTCTTAAAAGACATCTTGATGACCTTTGAGAATTAATTTCTTAAAGGAGATAAATAAAAGATGGAAGATTATACTATTGCAGAAGATTATGTTTTACCAAGTTTAGGTAAAGTATATGATAAAGCAGTAAATCCTAATGTTAAAATTAGGTCTATGACCACAGAGGAAGAAATGAAGAGGTTAGGTCATACAGATAAACCTCGTAAGTTGTTAGCAGAGATAATAGATGATTGCTTAATAGAAAAACCAGGTATTTCTTCATATGATTTATGTATTGGAGATTTTCAATATTTAATGCATAAGTTAAGAATAGTTACTTATGGTTCAGATTATTTAATGCAAACCAGATGTCCCTTATGTGGTCAATGACAAGAACAAACAATTGATTTAGAACAACTTAAAGTAAATTCTTTCAATGATAATCTAAAAAATTATCTTAACATTACACTTCCAATAAGTAAAAAGAATATAGAAATTAAATTGCAGACTCCAAGAATGTTAGATGATATAGAATTACAAAAGAAAGAACTTCTTAAAAAATCATCTGATAAAGAAATAGAGCCTGCAGTTTTATTTACTGTTGAATCTCTTATATCTAAAGTAGATGGCCAAGTATTAGATGATTTTAAATTAGAGCAATTAGTAAGAAAATTACCTATGAGGGACACAAATTATATTTTACAATCAGCAAGAAAAATAAATATAGGATTAGATACTTTAATGCATTGTGAATGTAAAAATTGTCACACTGAATATGATTGCCAATTACCCATCACAGGGGAGTTTTTTGGACCCTCAATTAACTAAAGATGGAAAGCCTTATGGCCCATTTAGGTATAAAGAAATTGTAAGAGAAAGATATTTAATATCAAAAAATATGAATACCTCTTATAATGAATTAGGTAAAATAACTCCCTTAGAAAGAAGATATATAATGGAATTTCTAGTAGATGAAGTTAATAAAACCAAAGAAGCAATAGAGAGGCAAAAATTAAAAAATAAAAATAAATAAAGGAGTTTAATCAATGGCTCAAACCACTCTTACAGCATTAGATGCAGTTAGTAATTTAGGGTTTGGTTCTAAAAGAGGAACTGATATAACTAAACAATATAAAGAAGTACAAGATAAACTCCTTCAAATCTCTAAAAAAAGAATCAAAGATGAAACCAAAGCAAGAGAAGATGCAGAAGAAAGATTTCAATCTTGATTAAAACAACAAAATAAAAAGACATTAGAAGATAAATTAAAAGATTTAGAATTAGAATATCAAACAGCCCAAACTAAACAAGAGAAATTAGCAGCTAAAGCCAAATCATTTGGTCTTCAAATGACTAAAAATTTAGGGGAAGCTGCAGTAAATGCAATAAAAAATACTATAGGATCTTTTTCTAAAGGAATATCTGATTATTTAGGTGCTTATTCTAATTATATGTCTGGTATAGAGACTAGATTACAAGGTTCAGCAAAATCATTTAGTAGCATAACAAGTACTATTAGTGGAGCGGTTGGTTCTAGTCAATATGTAAAGCAAAGTGCCATATTAGAAAATTTAAGTAAATTAGTAGAGCAAGGCATAACCTATAATGTAGAACAAAGAGCATTCTTAGCAACAGTTTCAGATAGAATAGCAACCACATTTGATGCATTTGATTCTAATTTAGCTCAAATAATAAAAATACAACAAGCAGATAGTACAGCAGCAAGATTAGGTTTAGAATCTCAATTAACTAAATTCTTTAATAAAACATTCGGAGATACATCTTATTTATCTCAAATGTTTGATACTGTTTCAGCAAGTTTATTAGGAGCAGAATCTCAATTAGGGACTAAAAAATCAGTTGAATTTGAATATACAGTACAAAAATGATTAGGTTCATTAAGTGCAGTAGGGGTTTCAGATGCAACAATACAACAATTAGCTCAAGGATTAAATTATTTAGGAACAGGAGATATAGCAAGTTTATCTAGTAACCAAGCATTACAAAATTTATTAGTAATGGCAGCAAGTAGATCTGGATTAGATTATGCTTCAATGTTAACTGGAGGAATAACTTCTCAACAAGCAAGTCAATTATTACAAGGTGTAGTAAAATTTGGTCAACAAATAGCAAGTAATAATAATCAAGTAGTTAAAGCTCAATATGCAAATTTATTTGGTTTAACTATATCAGATATGACTTCTTTATTAAATTTAAGTTCTCAAGATTTATTAGATATATCTAAAAATATGTTAAATTATTCTAGTATGGTTGCAGAAACAGAAAATCAAATAGCATCAATAGGGACTAGAATGACAATCAAAGATAGAATAGATACTATGTTTGATAATATAATGTCTTCAGTAGGAGAGAATATAGCTAATAGTGCAGTTGGATATACTACTTGGATAATGGCAGATTTAGTAGAAAAAGCAACTGGAGGTATAGCAATACCAACTATAAGTGCATTTGGTAGTTTTGTAGATTTAAATACTACAGTTACCGGATTAATAAAAACAGGTATAGTAGGTATATCTACATTAAGTGAAATAGGAAATATATTAGCAGGGTTAACAGGAGCAAATCAATTATCTTTATCAAATTGGGGAGCAACTCCAACTACAGGAAGGGGAACAGGATTTACAGGATTAACTACTACTGGAGTTTCTACAACAACATCAGAAAGTATATACATAGGAGCTTCAGGTTCAGATATATATGAGGCTTCAGTAGCATCAGCAAAAGAAGCAGCCCAAGAAACAGTTAAGGGTGAAGAAGAAAATGAAATGATGCAAATATTAAAAGATAGCATAGCAACTGATTTAAAATCTATATTAAGTATATTAAGTGGATGAGATAATAATATTAATTTATATGGATTAGTTCCAGGGCAACAAAGGTAGGTAATAAAAATGTTTCAACAATTTTATGAAAATAATATAGAAGCAAAATTAATAAAAAATATTTTATATAGTGTTCATATACCTACTGTACAAATATGAAAAAAAGGAAGCCCTATAATAAAAGGATTTACTTATATATCTCCAGAATATATAATAGTAGCAGTGGCAGATTTTAAAGGGGGAGAAGGGGGACCAGAAACAGTATTTGATACTAGATACTTTAAAATAATATCCCCTTATATAGAAGGAGATTTTTACCCAGGAATAACAAGCAATTTTAAATCTAAAACTTCTTATTATGATTCAGATACACATAAATATTTAGGTGAATATTTACGTTTAATCCGTGATTTAAACGGGATAGATTTAATGTCTACTTATAATTGTTGAACTGGTGTCTACAACGATTATATACGCTATAATAACGGTAATTTCATAAATTTAAATGAACCACAAAATGATGGGATGCAGGTATTTATAGTCCCTATAAAATTTAATAAAAAATATACTATATATTTCAATTCAAATATGCCTATTTATGTACAACCTTGTTATTATTATTCAAATACATCTACATTTAAATTATCTACTTCAAATACTAAAAATTTTTCAAAATACATTTATAATTCAAGTTCATTCTCTAATCCAATAGTATATAATGGGGTAACAGAATTGAAGGGAGAAAATGTTGTAAATGGAGAACCTACTTCTAAATTAATAGAAGATTATTTAACATTACTTATTCAAGCACCTAAAAACAATTCCCCATTAATAGTATTAGAAGGAGATTATTCTGATACAGAAGTATTATTAGATAAAAATGGATCTCCAAATAGATTAAAAGATATAGAAGTAGATTTTAATTATAATATAACAAATGATGATTTAAATAAATTATTAAAATCAATACCTGCCTTAACTAGAACCTTAGATAATAAAGCTTATGCTTTTAGTGATAGATTATTAGAATATTTATTAATGAATGTAATAACTAAAGATGATAAATATACAAAAGATATATTAGATATTCAAAATAGAGTATCTTCTTTAAGTTTTCAAGAAGCATTTAATACAGATAAATATACTAAAGCAGATATACCTGGAGTATGAAGTAATTATTTAAGAAAATATATATATGATATTATGTTAAATAAAAAATACCCATCCTTTATAGATATAAATGGCTTTATAGATAAAAATACAGAAGTAGATTTAATGGGAGATAATAATGGCTAATTTAATAGAAAATTATCTTTATATGTATCATACAGATCAATTTATAGTATTACCTACATATCCAGAAAGTGTTCAAGATAGTTTAAGTTCAAATTTTAATTCTTCTAATTTATTAGCAAGATCAGCACCTATATTTTCTTACAGTCACTCTGGACCAAGAACAATACAAGTAAATTTATCTTTACATAGAGATATGATGTGAGATTTAAATTATAAAGTAAGTAATTTTCAATTAGAAATAGGAGAAGATTATATAGATACTTTAATAAAACAAATACAAGCAATAGCCCTTCCAAGATATTCTTCTTCTACTAAAATGGTAGATCCACCAATGGTAGCTTTAAGATTTGGTAATGAGATATATATTAAAGGGGTAGTAAATGGAGGCTTAACAGTTACTTATAGTGGCCCTATAGGAAGAGACAATAAGTATAAAAAAGTAGATATATCTTTTAATATAAGTGAAGTAGATCCTTATGATGCTGAATCAGTTCAAGTAGGCGGAAGTTATAGAGGAGTATCTAGAACTTTAGAAAGAAGGATATTTAAAAGTTAGGAGTTAAGTATATGGATATATTAACAAGTAAACAATATAAAAATTATTCTTATTTTTCTAGATATACTAGTTTCCCTATTTATTATAATAAATTAGATAAAAAATATATGTATGGAACCACATCTCAATTAAAAAAAGATGTAAATTATGTTTTACATAAGGTTAAAAAAGGGGATACATTAGATACTTTAGCCTTGACTTATTATAATAATCCAACTTATTATTGAGTAATAGGTAACTTTAATGATATTCAAGACCCATATATTAAATTAACAGAAAATAATACTTTAATGATACCTGTTCTTAGTGATATTAGTTTTAAGGAGTAATAAATGAATTTAAATCTTTTGTCTAGTACCTCTAGAGTAGAAACCCCTTTTATAATAGCAGAAATAGCAGGTTATTCTTTTGGAATGTATAGCAGAAATAAAGAAGATATTCCAAATTATACCTCAGTTAAAGTTCAATATCCTAATTATATGCAATCTTTAACAGTAACTAAAATAAATGGTACTGTTAATACATATACCTTAGTTATGAAATATGCTATTACTAAAGGAGATGACCCAAACTTATTAGAAAAAGTATTTAGTAAAGCAAGTAAAGATAGAACTATAATATTAAGTTATGGTGATTTATCTATGCCTTCTTTTATATACAAAAAAGAAGAGGCTATAATAACTAGCATTAAAAGTAATTTAGATGTAAATTCATCTAGTATAACTTATACTATAAATTGCACAAGTAAAGCACTTTCATTAGCAGCAGGAACTTATTCTTTCCCTAAAAGAGTAGCTAAACCTTCAGATATAATCAAAGAAATTTTATATAATAATAAATATGGTTTATTAGATATCTTTTATGGTATGAGAGATAAGGAGAAAGTATTATCTAAAGGATTAATAACAGGAGATGATAAATCAGTAACTATAGAAGCTCAAAAACATATATCAATACTTCAATATTTAAATTATTTAGTAAATTGTATGTCTAATATAGAAAATGAAGATAATACTACTTTAAAAAAGGATATGTATGCTATAGTAGTTGTAGATAGTACAACTAATGATTTTGATGGTCCTTATTTTAAAGTATCAAAAATAACAAATAATATACAAGCAAATACCTTAAATACCTATGAAATAGATGTAGGGTATAAAGATAATAATATGGTATCTGGTTTTACTATAAATGATAATGAAGTTTATTCTATTTTATATGATTATGCCTCTTCTATCAAACAAACTAATTATATATATAGGATAGATAATAATGGTAAAATAGATTATTCTTATTCTCCAGCCTTAACTAACTCAAATCAATTAATGAAAACTACAGAAGCAGATAAAACATGATGGTCTCAAATGACTCAATATCCAATATCAGCTTCTTTAACTATAAAAGGATTATTAAGACCAGCTATATTAATGAATTACTTAAAGATAAATACTTTATTTTATGGGCATAAACATATAAGTTCAGGGTATTATATAATAACAAAGCAAATAGATACTATAGATGCTAGTGGTTATAAAACAAATTTATCATTAACTAGAATTCAAGGAGATGATTTATTATGATAACAAAAGGAATAGTTCAAGAAATAATAGATCCTTATAATATAAAATTAAGATTACCTATTTTAGATGGAACTGATTATTCTAGTGAAGGAATTCCAAATGAATATTTAAATACAGCTATAGTATGTTTACCTCCAAAAACTCAATATAATTTTGAGATTGGAGATGTGGTTATAGTAGGGTTTGAAGATGATGATTTAAGTAAACCTATTATTATAGGTTGTTTATTTAAACAAGATGGAAATACATCAACTATAGATATTCAAGCCCAAGAATTATCAACTACTAATGCTATTTTAGGTAAAAATACATATATAGGAAATGTAACTCCTAAGGAAATAAGTTCCTTAGAAGGAGTAACAGGTAATATTCAACTTCAAATAAATCATATTTTAGAATTAATTGAATCGTTGAAAAATTAATAGCTAAATTTAATGAGGAGGTTAATATAAGATGTACTCAATAAATTTCCCTAATATGGTTTCTGGAGTAAACACTAAAGTAATAAAAGGGCATGATGCCACTTATTCTAATTTAAAATTATTATTACTATCAGACAAATATGGTTTATTTGGAGACCCTTATTATGGAACTAATTTAAAAAAATTAATATTTGGGCAAAATAATCAAGTATTAAAAGATTTAATAATAGATGATATTTATGTAGCTATTTTAACCTTTATGCCTCAATTATTAATAAAAAGAGAAGATATAGAAATTATTTCAAAATTAGGTTCTATATCAATAAATATAAAAACAACTAATTTATTAGATTATCAAACTAATTTATATACTATCAATTTAACAGAAACAGAGGAGCTATAGAAAGTGGAAGATATAAAAAAATGAGCTTCAGATAATATATCTGATATGAGTTATACTAATAAAGATTTTGTATCTATTTATTCTGAATTATTAGATTTAGTTAAAAAATTATCAGATAAATGAGATCCAAGTTTATCTAATGAATCAGATCCAGGTGTATTGCTTCTCAAATTAAATGCTCTAGTAGCAGATAAAAATAATTATAATATAGATAAAAATGTTTTAGAAAATTTCCCATTATCAGTAACACAAGAAGGAAACGCAAGACAAATATATGATTTAGTTGGATATCATATGCATTGATATAAATCAGCTACTACTTCTTTTAATTTTAATTTAATTAAATCAACTAATATAGATGCAAATTATCCAGCAATTATACCTGAATTTACTACTTTAACAAATTCAGATGGAGATGTAAATTATACAACTTTAAATACTCTTAAAATGAGTGACCCTAAAGTTACATATTCTGTAAGAGCAATAGAAGGAACTGTTAAAGATTATCAAATAAATGACTCTACAATTATAACAATAAATAATTTAGATTCTGATAATAGGTTATATTTTACAGAAAATATGATAGCTGAAAATGGAATATTTGTTAAAGATTATGATGCTAATAATACAGAATTTAATATACCTTCAGATGATGAATCAAACCCTAATTTATGGAAACAAGTAAACAATATTGCTTCTTATACTAATTTAGATTCATCAACAAATAATAAAATTTATGAATTTGGTATATCTCCAAAAACAAATAGATGTTACCTACAATTTCCTGATGATATTGCTTCTAATATAGAAAATGGATTAGTTATTAAATATATAATAAGCCAAGGTAAAGATGGGAATACTAAATCAAATACTATAAATAAATTTACTAATGATATATCAATTAAAGGAAATGATGATTCTGATATCATATTAGGAGATATTATAAAAATATCTCAACCAGAATCTACAACAAATGGTTCAGATCCAGAGACTTTAAACAAAGCTTATTTTAATTATAAAAAAACTATAGGTACTTTTGATACCTTAGTAACAAAAAGAGACTATGAAAATTATAGTTATAATAAAACAGATTTATTAGGAAATCCTTATGTATCTAATATAGTAGTAGCAGATAGGACTGATGATATAAATAACTCTAATTATATTCAAACTTATGTGCCTAATAATCCATCTAAAGATTTAATAGTTAAAAAAGATACTTTAAATGCTTATAATATAGTATTATACTCTTTAAGAAATGTGCCTAATATAAATGATGTTAATTCTTATGATGAAACATTTTACCAATCTAATAATTTAGAAGAATTAATAAATACTTATGATGAAGTAAAATCTTCCCAGCATGATATAAAATGAGATTATACAAAGCCGCCTTTTGGAGATAAATATTTATTTATGAATGTTTATAGATTTAAAGGCAATATAATCACATATAATAGATTAACTAATCAAGATATAAAAGAAATAAGAGAAAATGTAACTAAATCTTTATATTCAAATTTTAATTCAAGAGAATTAGAATTTGGTAAAGAATTATCCTATGAAGATTTAGTAAATGTAATAATAGGTGCAGACAATAGAATAAAAAATGTTTATTTAAATACACCTACTTATGTAACATATAAAATGAATCCAATTATAAAGGATCATGATGAAAATAAATTTTCTTTATTAGATTCTAAGCAAATAGATTTATGGAATGAAATAATAGCAAGAATGTTTTTATCAGGAAATGTTCAATTATTTAATTTTGATGATAATTTCCAATATGATTTAAATGAAACAAATATTCAAGTATTTCCTCATAAGGATGATGATAATATAAAAATATTTTATAAAGATGCTTATATAAAATCTATAACATCAGAAACATCTAAAGCTATATCAACTACAGAAGGTACAGCAACCCCAATAAATCAAAATGAAGCAGTTCAAATATTAGAGCCAAAATTAGTAACTAAAACAGAATATAGTTTTGTAAGAGTTATAGGAACATCTTCAACAATAAATGAGTATAAAGCAAATGAGTTATTAAAATTAACTAATGATACTTATATAACAATTAAAATAACTGGAAAACCAGATCAGGTTATAAAAGAAGGAGTTATGAAATGCTCTTTAAATATCCCATTTGGTGTAAATGGTGGAGGTGAAACTTATATAAGTTCAGGAAATAATTTAATTATTCAAGGATTAAATTCAACAACTTTACAAACACAAACTAAATGTTATTTCTTATTAAATAATCAAATATATGAAGAACCATATTATTATAGTAATTTATTAATACCTAGAAATTCTAATATAATACTTCAAGAAAATGAATATTTTATATATACAGATGTTTCATCAAATGATTTAGTAATATTAGGTTCAGGTACTTTATTACAAAATTTAGGTACAGAAGATATAAATATAAAAGCTCCTAAATTAAGTACAAGTCAATTATCAGATTTAAATAAAGATAGTGTTATAGATTGGCAATTAACACCTCAATCAATTAAAATAGTAGAAATGAATATAACTACTTTAGGAGATGGTTCTTCTTTCTGAGTAGAAGATAAATCAGATTTAGAGGATTTAGATAATAATTTACAAGAATTAAAGAAAACATTAATTTATAGGGTTGGAGGAAATAAAACAGCTATACAACCTTGTCAAGTAGAAGGATACTCTAATTATATTAGATCTAGATTATATATAAATAGCACTCCATCAAAAGCTCAATTATTAAAAAATGGCCAAAAATTAATCTTCACTTTAAGTGATTTTAAAGGAAATTCAATACCTTTATTAGAAGATCAATTTATAGAAGGATCTGATGACGGAGTATATATTTCATTTAATGAACCTGTAGTTAATTCCGGTGGGGATGATATAGATGTAAGTGTTTTAGATGAGTATGGAAATATAAATTATTCCTTATTAGGATTTGCTTATGAATTAGAGAATGGATTCCCAGATAGAAAAAATGGGTTATTAGAAATAAGTGGTGATTTTTATGATAAAGGTATTAATAATTTATATAAAAACGGAGTTGTAAATAAAACTAATAAGACATTAACTTATTCATTAGATATTGATACAGAGACAGAGGGTGATTATCAAAATTATTTAATACCTATATATGTTTCTTTATTCAGTGAAGGTTCAACTAAAACAGTTGCATTTAGTTCAAATAATAAACTATTGAAATTATTTAATCCAATTTTAGAGACTGAATTAGATGCAGAAATTACTAACACTACGTTAAATAATACTGGTTTAATGTTAAGAGTATCAAGCGCAACTGAATTGGTAATTAAAGTAGATAATTGTGATTCTAAAGATAAAATTATAATAGGATACCCAGTAAAACTTAATGGATTAAATACAAAAGAAATAGATATATCTTCAAATGACCCAGATAGATCTTACTTTGCTTACCCATATTCTTTAATAGATAATATAACAAATATATACACCCTTATAAAAAATATAACTTCAAAAGATAATAATGATTTAGGAATTGATTATACATCTAAAATAAATTGAATTTATAGAGTTCCAGAAGAAGATAAAGTACTTCAACCAACATCTCCAAAAGCATTCTTTAATTCAAATCATATATATAATAAATATACAATATCTAAATTAAATTTTGATAATATATCTTTACAAATAAATCAAACAAACAACTATTAGGAGATATTAATGTTTAGATTACAAGATAATGTACCTCAAATATATGTTGAAGAATCTAGAGATTTTCAATTATTTTGTAGATTATATGATTGCATCAATAATGGAGTAAAATATGATATAGATTCTATGATAACATTGCTAGATCCAATGCTATGTAATGATAGGGTTTTAGATTTATTAGCAACTAAGGTTGGGTTTTTTCATAATTCTTATATAGAATCTAACATATTAAGATATATAATATCTGCTTTCCCTTATATTTTAAAATATAAGGGGAGTAAAAAAGGTATAAAAGAAGCAGTATGTACTATATTAAGGGCAGAAGGGCAATTTGAAATACCTCAAATAGATATAAACAATAACACATATAATATAAAAATAGAATTATCTAAAACAAATATAGAAAATAAGAAAGCTTTAGATGAAATTTTAAGATACATATTACCAATAGGATATACTTACAGTATAGGTTCGTATACAACTAGTGAACCTACAGATGAATTTAATATATATGATATGAAAGCTGATTTAATGATAAATCCAGCAGTAAGTACTTCTCAAGTAAGAGGTTCTAGTAGAATAAAATCAGAAAATGGTGACTTTAATTTTAAATCTTCTTTAGAAGATAATAATATAGGTGCATTTATTAATACTCAAGTTATAGGTAGTTCTATAAAAGAAAATCTTGAAACAAATACATATTCTAAAGATAGAATAAAAGTAAATAGAGATAATATAGATAGTTCATCTAAAGTAGTTATTGAAAGCATACCATTAGATGAAGGAGATAATAATGGTAAATAAAAAAACAATTAAATCAAAAAATGAAAGTGGTATCAGTTATTCAGGTCAAGTAGACATAAAATTAAAAAAAGGTAACTCTATTATATATAAGAAAACTATAACTAATATGGGTACCTTAAATATGTTTTTAGGAATAACTTATGCCTTATCTGGAAGGTTAGTATCTAATTATATACCTTCTTATTTAGGGGTTGGTTATTCAACTACAAAAGAAATTAAAGTAGACACTGATGAGATGCCAAATGAATTAGTAAGAGCACCTTTAAAACCTAACCCTAGTATAGAAAATATTTCAGGTATAGATATAGATGGAGTAGTAGGGAATATAGGTAAAAAAATTACTTTTAGTGCTTTACTTCCATATAGTATAATAGGTTCTTCTCAAATAAATGAATTAGGATTATTTGGAACTGAAACTGGAGACTCTTTATTAGCTAGAATATGATGGGAACCAGATAAAGCTATAACTATAGAAGCTGGTATGGATTTAATAGTGAATTGATATATAAGCATAAAAAATAAAGATGGAGGAAATCAATAATGCAATATTTTGATAGTAATAATGTAAAAGTATTTCCATGTCAAAGAAGAAATAATAACTTTGATAGAGAATCCTTATTAAATACAGAACTTAATATTACTAATATGATAAATAGATTGACTGATATCAAATCTTTTATTATAAATGGATTAACTATAAATGGAAGTACTTTAAATCATGGGGAATGTAATATAGGAGGTTATTATTTTAATATAATTAATGATATTGCAGATATTAATTTAAATGGAACTTCTAATAACTCTAAATTAATCCTTAAGATAAAATTAGAAACAGAAAATGTTCCCTATGGAGATGAATTAGGAGGAATGGATTCATCAGACTCTCCAGATTCTCTATATAAAGGATTATCCTTAGAAGTAGCTCCAACTGAAACTATTAATGATAAAAATACTTTAATATTAGCAGATTGGGATGGATCAAAATGAGTTTCACACTCTAAAAGCCATTTAAAATTTAATGCTAATAGTATAAATATAAATCCTTCTGATCTTAAAAATCAACCTTATATAACAGATAATGAATCAAATTTAATAAATGTATTAAATAACTTAATAATAGATGATGGAGAATTATAATAAAAATTTTTAAAATTTCTTTAAAATTAGTGATAATTTAGTGGGATTATCACTTTTTTTCTTGTATGATAAATCTGAATTTAAAAGGAGATTTATAAAAATGGACAAAATAAAATGCCCTTATTGTAATATAGAATATCTACCAGGAGAGATATTTATACCTAATTATATAATAGGACAACCAAGAGAGATAGAAAGAGATGAAGATGGTAATGTAGTGTGAAATGATGGTATTAATCAACATTTAACAGAATCTTATATTTGTGATAAATGCCACAGAAAATTTAAAGTAAAGATTAATTTAAATTATGATATAGAAAAAATAGATGATTTTAATATGTCTGAAGATTATGTAAGTAATAAATATAAAAATAGAATTTATTTAAGAGAGGAATAATGATTTTAATAGAAGAAAGAAAACCTTGTAAAGTACCTGGGGTAACTTCTTTTTTTATTTCCTTTAATTATAATCAAAATATAATAAATGAATTATCTAAATTAGATTGTGGAAAAAATTTTAATAAAAAAACTAAAGAATGGGAAATACCTATTTGTAATTTAGGTTCTATAATAGATTTATTATGTTCTTATGATGATATATCTTTAAGATTACTTTCAGAAGATATAGAAAAACCCTTACCTGTAAAAATAGATGAAAATTCTTTTAAAACTCATCCTTTTCCTTATCAATTAGAAGGGATAGAATATGGGGTGTCTCATAAAAAATGGCTTTTATTAGATGAAATGGGATTAGGCAAGGCTTTTTCCTTAGATACTCCAATTTTAACTAAAGAAGGTTTTAAACCAATTAAAAATTTAACTTTAAAAGATACTTTGTATGATGAGAATGGGGATGAGTGCCATATAAAAGCTATATATGACCATAAAGATTTAGAAATGTTTAGAATAACTTTTTCTGATGGTACTCAAATAGATTGCTGTAAAGATCATTTATGGCAATTGTATTATAATAAAACAAATAAACAAAATAAACCAGAATTGACTTATACAGTTAAAAATACTCAATGATTATATGAAAGAAGTAAATCTAAATATTTTGGTAAATGAGGGGAGGGCTTAGTTGCTTATTTACCTTTATGTCAACCTATAAAATTCCCTAAAAAAGATTTACCTATAAACCCTTATATATTAGGATGTTTATTAGGAGATGGGCATATAAGAAAAGATAATGTAAGTTTAACTACTTTAGATGAGTTTATATATAATAAATTTAATGATCTTCTACCAGAGGAATTAACATTAAATAAACCCTTTCACCCTTTAGAAAAAAATATAGATTCTTCTAATTATTCTGGTTATTATATAATATTTAAACCAGAATATAGAAAAACAGGTAGAAAAATTAAAGGGGAAACTTTTAAATTTAGCAGAAACCCCATACTTGAATCTTTAAATAATTTAAATTTAGCTGGACATCTTAGTTATACTAAATTTATTCCAAATGCATATAAATACTCTTCTGTAGAAGATAGAATAGCTTTAATTCAAGGCCTTATGGATACTGATGGATATGCTGGAAAAGATAATTTATTACAATATACCACAACATCTAAGCAATTAAGTGAAGATGTTAGATTTATAATAGAAAGCTTAGGTGGTTTAGTATCCCTTAGAGAAGATATGGGTTCTTACAAATTACCAAATGGGGAAATTAAAAAAACTGTTATTAATTATACTTTAACTATAAAAATACAAAACCCTCAATCTTTAGTAAGCATTCCTAGAAAAAAAGAAAGGTTACATTCTAAATCAAATCATTTACCAAGAAGAATATTTAAAAAAATAGAGAGGATTCCAAATGCTCCAGGAAGATGTTTAACTGTAGATAGCCCTAATCATTTATTTATAGCTAAAAATTTTATAGTAACTCATAATACTTTGCAAGCTATTTATATAGCAGAATCTTTATACAACCAAAATAAATTAAAACATTGTTTAATAATATGTGGTGTTAATAGTTTAAAATCTAATTGAAAAAAAGAAATAACTAAACATTCTAAATTAGATTCTATTATATTAGGGGAAAGAGTTCTTAGAAATGGTAAGTTAAATACAGATCCTTCTTCTCAAGAAAGGATAAATCATTTAATGAGTCCTATAAAAGAATTTTTTATTATAACAAATATAGAAAGTTTAAGAAATGATAAATTTATAGAAGCATTAGAAAAAGGGCCAAATCAAATAGATATGATTATAGTTGATGAATTACATAAATGTTTACCTTATGAATCAATTATAGAAACGGATAAAGGTCCTTTAGAAATAGGATATATAGTAGAGAATCAATTAAAATGCAAAGCAAAATCCTATAATTATAAAGATAAAACAATAGAATATAAAGATATATCTAACTTTTATTTTAATGGCTATAGAAATGATATTATAGAATTAACAATAGAAGATGAAAATGGAATCACCCATAAATTAAAGTGTTCAAAAAATCATAATATATATACTCAAAATAGAGGCTATATAAAAGCCGATGAATTGAAAGAAGAAGACATTCTAGAAATAGATTATTAAATTAATAATTTATTAAAATTTAAGCTAAATTTATTGTAGTTAATAAAATTAAAAGGAGTTAAATAATGTCTAAAAAAATGATAAGTTTAGAAATATCTGATGAATTAAGGGAAAAACTTAGAGTTGAAGCTTTTAAGCAAAGATTAACTATTTCAGCTGAAATAAGATTTATTTTAGAAAATTATTTTAATTAAAATAATGAATAAATATGGATATATTTATATAACAACGAATTTAATAAATAATCATAAATATATAGGGCAACATAAAGTTACTCAATTTGAACCTAATAAATATATAGGTTCTGGTTCCATCATAACAAAAGCCATTAATAAATATGGGAAAAGAAATTTTAAATGTGATCTTTTAGAATGATGTAATTCTAAAAACTCCTTAAATGAGAGAGAAAAATATTGAATTGATTATTATGATGCTATGAATAGCCCTGATTTTTATAATCTTCAAACAGGCGGAGAGGGTGGTTATGAAAGATCAAAAGAGATTAAAGATCATTTAAGTAATATAGCTAAATCTAAAGGGAAATGAAAGGGTAAAAATAATCCTCATTATGGAGTACATAAAAATTTTGGGACTGGGATGGCAGGTAAAAAACATGCCCAAGAGTCTAAATCAAAGATGTCAAAAAACAGAAAAGGTTTATTAAATGGTCACCCATATTGAGGTAGGCCTTTAACTGTAGACAAATTCATAAAAGAAAATCATTTAGGAAGAGCAATTAGAAAAAGGAAATTTAATGAAAGGTAAATTAATTAAAAAAGAATATTTAAAAGATTTTATTCCTGTTTATGATATAGAGGTATCTCAAAACAATAATTTCTTTGCTAATAATATATTAGTTCATAATTGCAAAGACCCTTCTTCACATCAAGGGGCTAATTTATTAAAAACACAAAGTGAATATAAATTAGGAATGACAGGAACACCATTAATGAATAATCCTTTAGATGTATATGTTCCTTTAAAATGAATAGAAGCAGATAACTCTACTTTAACTAATTTTAAATCTACTTATTGTGCTTTTGCAGATAAATATCATAGTATAATTATTGGGTATAAAAATCTTAAAATGTTAAAAGATCAATTATCTCAAGTATCTTTAAGAAGACTTAAAAATGATGTTTTAGATTTACCCCAAAAGAATATTATAGAAGAATATATAGATATGGACCCTGCACAATTATCTTTTTACAATAATATAAAGCAAGGTATAATAGATGAAGTAGATAAAGTACATATGACCACTTCTTCTTTATTGGCTATGGTAACTAGATTAAGACAAGCTACAGCATATCCTTCTATTTTAACAAGTAATCAAGATATAATCAGTTCCAAATTAAATAGAGCTAAAGATTTAGTAGAACAAATAATAGAAAATAAAGATAAAGTAGTTATATTTTCTACCTATAAAGAATCTGTTTATAAATTAAATGAAATGTTAAAACAATATTCACCTTTAGTATGTACAGGAGATTCTTCAGATGAAGAAACTTCTAATGCAGTAGATAAATTTCAGAATGAACCTGAATGTAAAGTATTTATAGGTACATGACAAAAATGTGGCACTGGATTAACTTTAACAGCAGCTTCTTATATGATATTTATAGATACCCCTTGAACTTCAGCAGTCTATACTCAAGCTCAAGATAGAATTTACAGAATAGGTACTAATAAACCTGTATTCATATATAATCTTATATGTAAAGATACTATAGATGAAAGAGTATTAGATATATTAAATAGTAAACAAGCTTTAAGTGATTATATAATAGATGATACTATAACACAATCTGGTATAGATAGCTTAAGAAAATATATAGAAGATCTTTCTTAAAGATCTTTAAATTTTACTTGATTTTCCTTTATTATTATAATATAATATAGAAGATATAATTAATTATATTAAAAACTTTTAAAATTTCTTTAAATTTTATTTGGAGATCTTAATATAATATATTATAATATATAATGTAAATAAAAATAAATCTACATTATAGGAGGTAAAAATGTTAGAATGTTATAAAAAAATTTACACTGAAAAAGCTAATGAAATTCCAGGAGGGTGGAAAGATAAATCTAAAAGTGAAATTATAAGAGATTATTGTCAAGCTAAAAAAGATAATTCACCTTTAATAGATGCTTATATGTCTGCAATAATGTTAAAATATTGGGGGGCATTAACTAATTATTATAGAAAATCTCATAGTAGTAAAATTAGGGTAGAAGATTTTTATGATTGGTTAACTGAAGCAATTTTAACAGTAGTTACTAAACCAGTTTTTGATGATGAGTATTTATGTTTAACCTATAAGAAAACAGGTGAAGTTAGAAAAAAACCAAATAAACTATATGGTAAAGAAAATGCCCCAGATATAGCTATGATTAGATGTTTATATTCTATGAGGCAAGGATTTTATCAAGCTTCTAATTATGATGTTAGAAAATTAAATTATATGGAAACCCATAGTATAGAGGGATTAATAGAAGAGAAAAAATCTTATATATTACCAGTATCTAATTTAATGGAATCAGAAGAGCATAATTTAAATATTAAGGATTTAATTAAAAAAGCTTTTGAATCTAAACAATATAGTAAAGCTTTTGTAATGGAAGGTATTATAGATGGAGATGTTTTTGATACAGTAGATGGAGTATCTACTTTTAATAAAAAGAAATTGGCAAAACATCTTAGATTTATAGATGATTCTTATTGTGATTTAATATCTAAATATTTTGATATAGATAAAGATTTAGTATTAGAAGCTAAAAAATCTTTACCGAGTAAAAATAATGGAGAAAAATTCTATAGAATAATAGATTCTTCTCTATCAGATTTAAAGTTAACTATAAAAGATGATTTAGGATTGGAGGCCTAATAATTTATGGCATTAATATTAGATTCATTAGCAAATAATTTATCTTATAATGTAAAATTATCCAAAATGATAGGAGTAATTAGTTCCGCTTATATTTCAGCTATTTGTTGTTTCCTTAATAAAGATAATAGAAATTCAGAAGATTCTGATTTTACTATAAATAGATCTTATATAACTAATATATCAGGTTTAACAAAAGAAGAACAATTAGAAGCAGAAAATATATTAACTCATTTAAAATTAATTAAAGTTACAAAGGAAGCTTCTTTAGATAAGCTTAAACTAGATCCTCAATCTATAGTAGATTTAATTAAAGAAACAGATTTAGATAAAATAAATTCTATTAGAGAATCAATTTCAAATTTAAGACCTGCTTCTTCATTAGATGCTAAAGAAGCAAAAAGAAAAGCTATCTTTGAAAACCTTAAAAAATGTATTCATATTCAAAATGAAGAATTATCTCAAGCTTATAAAAAATGGATAGATGGGGTATGTGGAAATCCAAATGGATTCTTATCATCATCTTCTATAGAAATATTTCAGAAAAATATAGATAATTATGCTAAAGGTAATTTAACAGTAGCTTTAGATCTTTTAGAGATAGCTACAGTAGGTGGTTATAGAGATGCATCTTGGGCAATAAATGAATATGAGAAAAGAAAACCTAAATTTACAATTCAACAACCTCAACCATTAAGACCTGTATTTAATAATGAGGAGCAATTTTAATGGAAAATATAGATAATTCAAAATGTTGGTTAAAAGAGGAATGCAATCATAAGGATTGTGATTCCTTTTGTATTAGATACTTTAAATTAAATTATCTTTATGATAATGCCTTAATTCCTTTAAATCAAAGAAAACATACTAATTTTGTTTTAGATTCAGAAGGTACAGATAGAGAAGCCTTTACTAAATTAAAAAATATTTCTAACAATATAGAAGATTTTGTTAAAGAAGGTAAAAATTTATATATCCATTCTACTCAATGCGGCAATTGTAAAACCCAATGGAGTTTAAGAATGATTCAAAGTTATTTTAATTCTATTTGGTACAAATCAGATTTAAAGTGTAAAGCCTTATTTATACATGTCCCTACTTTTCTATTAAGTTTAAAAGATAATATCACTAATAAAAATGATTATATAGAACATATAAAGAAAAATGTTTTAGATTGTGATTTAGTAGTATGGGATGAAATAGGGACTAAAAATTCTACAGAATTTGAAAGTGAAAATCTTTTAAGTATTATAAATACTAGATTAAATAATAAAAAATCAAATATATATACATCTAATTTAAATGGTCAAGAATTACAATCTAAGGTAGGAAGTAGATTATATAGTAGAATAGTAAATTTATCTGAAGATATAGAATTTTTTGGATTTGATAAAAGAGGCCTTATTTAAAATTGTATTATCTTAAAGGAGGTTAAAAGTGATACAACTTCAACTTATTAATTATATATTAGATAAATCTGATTTTTCTATAATAAGTTTAAATAATTTAAATAAATCATATTTTCCAGAGTATGAAAATGAATTTAATTATATTAAAAATCATTTTGATAATTATGGAAATGTTCCAGATAAAACATCATTTTTAAATAAATTTCCTAATTTTGATATAATTAGTGTAAATGAACCTAAAGAATATTTAATAAATGAGTTATACAAAGAAACTAAAACTAGATATTTAACTTCTACCTTTAATCAAATTAGATCTTTAATAATGAAAGATAAAACAGAAGAAGCAGAAACTCTTCTTAATAAATTAGTAGAAGAAAAACCTCAATTTACTAATATTAAATCTATAGATATATTATCTGATATCAGTAGATATGATAGATATTTAGATAAATGTAATGATTATTCTAAATTTTATATTAAAACTGGTTTTAAAGAATTAGATAAAGTTATTGGTGGTTGGGATAGAAAAGAAGATTTAGTTACTATAGTAGGTAGACCTGGTATAGGTAAATCTTTTATTTTATTTAAATGTGCCTTAGCAGCAGCGGAACAAGGTTTAAATGTTGGATTATATGAAGGAGAAATGTCTGAAGATAGTGTAGGATACAGAATAGATTCTTTAATATCTCATATATCTAATGGTAAAATAATGCATGGTAATAATAATATTCAAGAAGAATATAAACAATATCTACATAATTTAAAAGATAAAGTAAAAGGTTCTATCAAAATACTTACTCCAAATAAACTTGGAGGTCCAGCCGGAGTATCTGCTTTAAGAGCTTTTATAGAAAGAGATAATTTAGATGTATTATATGTAGACCAATATTCATTATTGGAAGATGATAGAGGAGCTAAGAATCCAATAGAAAAAACTTCTAATATATCTAAAGACCTTAAAAATCTTCAAGTATTAAAAAAGATCCCTATTATATCAGCTTCTCAACAGAATAGAGAAAAAGAAGAAGATGGTAATGTTAGTTTAAGACAAATAGCCGCTTCAGATAGAATAGGTCAAGATTCATCAGTAGTTATATTTCTAGATCAAAAAGATGGTATTTTAACTTTAAATGTAGTTAAAGCAAGATTTGGAGGTAGTGGGGCTTCTTTAAAATATAAAGCAGATTATGATAAAGGTATATATACTTACATACCAACAGAAGAAGATATTAATTCAACTATGAGTGAGCAAGAATTAGAAGATATAAAAAATTCTTACAATACACCTATTAATAATGAAATTAATGTAAGTGGAGGTAATCCCTTCTAATGGATTTAATAATTAAAAATCATATAATTAAAACACCTATTTTAAATATACTTAAACAAGTTAAAAGTGAATTAAATAACGGTAAATTAAAGGATATAAAATCTAAACACAAAGATATTAGAATAAATTGCCCATTTCATAAGAATGGGTTAGAAAAAAATCCTTCTTGTGGTGTATATAGTGGAGATGGTAGTTTAGATTTACCACCAGGATCTTTTCATTGTTTTACATGCGGTGAAAGTGGTTCTCTCTCTAAATTAATAGGAGAGTGTTTTGATGCAGATGCTTCTTTTGGGGAAGAATGGTTGATGGATAGATTTGGAAGTGAGATATCAATAGCTCAAATTCAATCTGAATTAAATCTAAAAGAAATAAAACAAGAAACAAATACCCCAATTTATTTAAATGAATCTATATTAGATAATTTTCAATCCTATCACCCTTATATGAAGGCAAGAAAATTGCTTCCAGAAGTTATAGAAAAATATAAAATAAAATATGACCCAAATAGTAGAAATTTATTATTTCCAGTGTGGGATGAAAATAGTCATTTAATTACAATAACTCAAAGAAGTGTAGATACTAAATTTTTTTATTTAGATAAAAATATAGAAAAACCAGTTTATTTACTTAATTATTTTAAAGATAATAAAGAAGTTTATATATGTGAATCTCAAATAAATACCTTAACCTTAATAGGTTATGGTTTAGCTAGTGTAGCTTTATTTGGGACAGGGAGTTCTATTCAATATAATAAATTAAAAAAATCCCATATAAAACATTACATATTAGCCTTAGATCCAGATGAAGCAGGGATTAAAGGAACTTATAGATTTATAAATAATATGCCTAAAGATGTTTTTATAGATGTTTTAGAATTACCTAAAGGTAAAGATATAAATGATTTAACTAAAGAAGAATTTGAATCTTTAATACCTATAGATTCTTATAGTTGAATAGAGAAAAATAAATTTATTTTAAAATCATTATTTTCTAATAAAACTAATTGTATTATATAATATATAAATATAAAAGGAGAAATATTATGATATTTAATTATCAAGAATATCAAAATCAACAAAAATCAAATCAACAAAAGTCAAATTATAATAACAATTCAGGAGTAGGTTACTTTAGTCTACCTAATGATGGAGATGAAGCAATTGTAAGGTTTGTTTATTCTTCAACACTAGAATTTGATTTAGCTAATATCCATAGATTACAAATTAAAGGGAAATGGAGAAAAGTTAATTGTCTAAATGATGCTTATAGTGTAGATAAATGCCCTCTATGTACATCAGGAAATAAAGCTGAAAAAGTATTTTTTGTTAAATTAATTCAATATAGTAGAAAAGAAGATGGTTCTATTGAAATTCAACCTAAAATTTGGGAACGTTCTTGCAAATATGCAGATACATTAAATAATCTATTTACAGAATATGGTAATATTAGTGATTGTATCTTTAAAATTAAGAGAACAGGTGCTAAAGGAGATATGCATACTAAATATGATATTATGTATGCTTCACCAGCAATTTATAAACCAGAAATATATGTAAAAGATTTCTCAAGTTTTGATAATTTCAAAATTTCTGATTACATGGTATTATCTAAAACATCAGAAGAAATGGAAGAACTTTTAAATCCAGTAGAAGAAAAACCAACTCAAAATAACCAACCATCACAACCTACTTATAATCAAGTTCAACCAACTCAAGAATATTCATCTAATTATAATCAACAACAACACTATCCAAATCAAAATACTATTCAACAAACAACACCTCAAACACCAACAATAGAAACACCAAGAAATCCTTATAATACTACCCAACCACAACAATCATATAATAATGATTTTCCAGGAGCAACTCCACGTAAAACATATAATTTTTAATATTAAATAAGCTCCAGATTAAATTCTGGAGCTATTTTACTAAATTAAGGAGGGAACTTTGATTAAAAGTATATGGGGTGATGAATTTAATATAGAAGAAACACCCTTAAAGGATAAAAAAATATTAAATAAAATTAAAAAACCAAAACAAGTTGTTTGGACTGAAGCTAATTTAAAATCAAAGAATATGCCTTTGGAAGATAGATTAAATATAATAACTTCAAATGTATATAAAATTTTAGGTAAACAAGCAGAAAATACTATAGTAATAAGAAATAGAGATGAATTACATCAATATATTTTAAATGCTATTAATTTTGGTAGGATAGCAATAGATACAGAAACTAATAATAGTTTGGATCCACTTACTTGTTCTTTAATGGGTCCTTGTATATATTCTAAAGGCCAAAAACAAGCTTATATCCCTATAAATCATATAGATTACAAAACAGGAAAATTACTCCCTAATCAATTAACAGAAAATGATATAAAAGAAGAATTTCAACTATTAATAGATAACAACACTAAAATAATAATGCATAATGGAAAATTTGATTATAAAGTAATACATTGTACTTGTAATATAGATTTACCTATATATTGGGATACTATGATTGCTGCTAGAATGTTGGATGAAAATGAACCTTCAGCAGGTTTAAAACAACAATATATAGATAAAATAGATTCAAGCCAAGAAAAATATAGTATAGATAAATTATTTGAAAATGTTCTTTATGCAACAGTAGATCCAGATGTATTTGCTCTTTACGCAGCCACAGATGCTATGATGACTGATAAATTATATGAATGGCAAGTAGAAGCATTTAAAAATGAAAATTTAAAAAATGTATATAATGTATTTATGAATATAGAAATGCCTATTGTTACAGTAGTTGCTAAAATGGAATTAGAAGGAATAGGTTTAGATCTAGATTATGCAAATAGATTATCTATAAAATATCATAAATTATCTGAAGATTGTAATAATAGAATAAATCAAGAAATGATTAAAATATTACCTTTAATAGAAGAATGGAAATTAACTCCAGAAGCTAATGAAAAATCAGTTAGTAAAACAGGTAAAGTGGCTATTAAATCTAAAAAAGAACAATTAGAAGATCCAATAAAATTAGATTCACCTACTCAATTAGCTATATTAGTTTATGATATATTAAAATCACCTCAAGTAAGTACTAAATCTCCTAGAGGAACAGGAGTGGATGAATTAACTTCTTTATATAGAAAAACTAATAATCAATTATTTAAATTAATGTTAGAAAAAAGAACTTTAGATAAATTATTAAATACTTTCATAGATAAATTACCTAATGATGCAAATATAAAAGATGGTAAGATACATTGTCAATTTAATAGTTTGGGTACAGATACTGGAAGATTTAGCTCTTCGAGTCCTAATCTCCAGCAAATTCCCCGAGCCAATATAGAAATTAAACCTATGTTTAGAGCCCCAACATCTCAAATAAAAGAAATAGAATTTGATTCTCAACTAGAGCTATTTCCATATGAAGAAATAGAAACAGATAAAGGTTGGGTAAAGGCTAAAGATTTAAAAATAAATTATTGTATTATAGATTGCAACAAAATAATTAAAAATATTTATAATCAAAATAATAAAATCATTATTGAAATTTAAAAGGATTTTTATGAGATATAATTTAGAGCCTTATTTTAAAGATATATTTACTTATTATGTAGAAGAAAATCATAATTTATCTGAAACCTCTAAGAAATTTAATTGCGGCCCAGACGCTATGAAATTATTTTTGCAAAAACATAATATATTTAGGGAAGGCTCTAAAAAAACCTACTTAAAAGCTATCCCAGAAGAAGTTATAGATTATTATATATCTCAAAATCATTCTGAAAAAGAAACATCTTCTCACTTTAATTGTGGTATAACAGCTTTAGAAAATTTTTTACAAAAATTTAATATTAAAAAAGGAAGATTTCTTACTAATCAAATAGAAAGTAAAGTAAAACAAAATAAAAAAGATATTAAAAATTCTAATCTAATTGCTAATATAGATTTAAATAAATTTAAGATAGAATTTGAAAACCCTTTAAATACAAAAAGGGATTTGCTTTCTTTATTTAAAATATCTGAAAATGAATATTCTTATCTTAAAAAATATTTAAAATTAAAAACTAAATCTCCTTTAGGGGTAAATACCCTTAAAGTATTAAATAATTATTCTAAGGATTTTATCTATAACTATTATATAACAGAAAACCATTCTTTAAAGGAATGTTTAGATTTTTTTGATGTAAAGAGAGATACTTTTTTAAAATGCCTATCTTTTTATAACATACAAAAAATAACTCATTTAAAAGATTTAATATCTAATATAAATGAAATTAATTTTAAAAATACTCTAAAAAGTAATTATTCTTTAGAAGAAATATTAAATAAATTTAAAATTAATTATTGGCAATTATTTTCCTTAATAAAATATTTTAATTTAGATGATAAGGATATTTTAATTAAAAAAGGATCTATTCCAGAAAATGAATTTAAACAATTATTAATAAATAATAATATAAATAATTATACTACTCAATTTTCTTTATCTAACTACAGATATGACTTTAAAATAAATAATATTTTAATAGAAATAGATCCATTTTATTCTCATAATTCCACATTAGGATATAGAAATTTAATAAAACCCTTAGATAAATATTACCATTATAATAAATCAAAAGTAGCCTTTAATAACAACTACAGATGTATTCATATTTGGGATTGGGATGATAAAAATAAAATAATAAATTTATTGAAACCAAGAGAAACTTTATATGCTAGAGAATGTAATATAAAAGAAGTTTCCTTAAAAGAATCTAAAGATTACTTAAATAAATATCACCTTCAAAATTATGCTAGGGATCAAATTAGGTTAGGTCTTTATTTCAATGAAGAATTAGTAAGCATTATGACTTTCGGAAAACCAAGATATAATAAAAATTATGAATATGAGTTAATAAGATATTGTGCTCATAAAAATATAATAGGAGGGGCTGAAAAATTATTTAAACACTTTATAAATAATTATAAACCTACTTCTATTATTAGTTATTGTGATAATAGTAAATTTAAAGGAGATATCTATAATAAATTAGGTTTTTCTCTTTTAAATTATGGAGCCCCAACTAAACATTGGTATCAAGAAGAAAATGATATCCATATAACAGATAATTTATTAAGACAAAGAGGCTTTGATCAATTATTTAAAACTAATTATGGTAAAGGTACTTCTAATGAAGAACTTATGCTAGAAAATGGGTTTTTAGAAATCTATGATTGCGGCCAATCTTCTTATGTGTGGCAAAACAAATAACTGTATTATTAATTAGGAGATATAAAATTGAATAAAATAAAAATAAAAACACCTAGTTATTCTTTAGTAGCTTGTGATTTAAGTGCAGCAGAGGTCAGAACTTCAGCTAATGCAGCTCAAGATCCAGATATGATAGATGCTTATATGCAAGGTAAAGATCTTTACTCTGTAGTTGCTTCTAAAATATATAATAATAAATATGAAGATAATTTGGAGTTTTATCCAGAAGGCACTAAGATTATATATGAAGGTAAAGAAGTAATTTGTGGTAATGAAAAAGAACATTTTGAAGAATTTAATGATAATGCTATTACTGTAAAAGATTATATGTTAGTTGATACTAAAGATGGCTTGATTGAAGCTGGAGAATTAAAAGTTGGGGATACTTTAATTACGGATGAAGGAAATTTCTCTATAAAAAGTGTATCTAATATAGATTCTTTAATAACCATAAGAGTATAAGAATTTCTTATTTTTTCAATTCTAAGTTTATCAGAGGAGAAACATTTAAAAATGCAAAGAGAAGAAGTAAGACAAAAATTATTAAATACTAATCTTTTTAAGGATAACGAATATCTAGATAAATATTGTGAGTTAGTTGAAACTAATGAATGTACTTTATATGATAAATCTAAAGTTCAAAGACATCATATATTACCTAGGTGTTGCTTTAAATTAATAGGGTTAAAATGTGATGATTCTAAGAAAAATTTAGTAAATCTTCTTTATAAAGATCATGTATTAGCTCACTACTATTTAAGTAAGTGTGCCTCAGACAGTAAAATTTATAATCATTTATTTAGTGCTCTATTATTTCTTATAAGAGATAAAGATGGATTTAAAGAATTTGATATTAATAATTTAGATGATTATCAAGAAACATATGAAAAGTTTAAAGCTTCATATTTCTATGACAAGGAAATGAATATTAAAAAATCCTTAAAGTTGAAAGGTATAAAAAGAAGTAAAGAAACTTGCCTTCAAATTTCTTTATCTAATAAGGGTAGGAAGGTTAAACAAAGTACTAGAAATAAAATATCTAAAGGGATGAAAGGGAATAAAAACAGATTAGGATCTCATCATAATAAAGAGTCTAGAGAAAAAATTTCCCTTAATAATAAAAATACCTTAAGACCTGAAACTAGTATTAAATTAAAAGATAAACCTAAAACAGAGACTCATAAGAAACATATGAGTGAAAGTCACTTAGGAAAGAAATGTTCAGAAGAGCAAAAAGAAAAAATGAAGTTGAGTCAATCTAAAAGAGACCCTAAAACCAGAGCCTTTAAATGGGTATTTGTTTATGATAACAAAACTTTTCTTGGTGAAGTTTCTCTTCTAGAATATTTAAATTCTCATGGCTTTAAAATAGGGTCTACTTCTTTAAGAAACACCCTAAATGGTAATATTAATTCCAGGTATTATAATGAGTTGGGTAAATCAATAATCAAAATAAGGAGCGATTTTAAATACAAAAATGAAAATAAAAATTAAATCTCCTGCTAAAATGACAAATAAAAGTGGGAAAATTAGGAGACAAGACTCTAAATCCGTATTAATTGGGCTTATATATGGAAGAGGGCCTGCTAGTATCTGTGATCAAATCAATGAAACTAGATTACAAAAAGGTGGAGATCTTATAACTAAAGAAGATGCTCAAAATTTAGTAGATAATATCTATAAATCTTTCCCTAGATTGAAGCAATGGATGGAAGAAACTCATGATTTTGTTCATAAAAATGGGTACATAGATGAAGTATTTGGTAGAAGGAGAAGATTACCAGATGCAATGCTTCCTAAATATTCTATAGTTCCTACAGAAAAAGCTAATTTAAATAATTTTAATCCGTTAATAGGATGTTCAAATAAAGTAAATAATGAATTAATAGATAAATATAAAAAACAATTAAATAATATAAGATCTAAAAGAGAATATGATAATATTAAATCTAATGCTTTAAAAGATGGTTTAGAAATACATGATAATACTGGTTATATAAGCCAAGCAGAAAGACAAGCAGTTAATTTTCAAGCCCAAGCAGCATCTAGTGAAATAAATAAATTAAGTATGATTGCTATAGATAAAGATCCAAGATTAAAAGAATTAGGTTTTCAATTACTTTTAACAATTCACGATGAAGTAATTGGTCAATGTCCAAGTGAAAATGCTGAGGAAGTAGCTAAGATAATTCCAGAAATAATGGTTAAAGTAGGTGGAGATAAGATGACAGTACCTCTTAAAGCTGATAGTACTATCATTAGACATTGGTATGAAGATGATGTTATGGCTTCATTAAATGAAACATATAGTAAATTAATAAAAGATAAAGGATTATCTGAAGAAGAAGCTATCAATAAAATAATAGAAGAACATACAGAACTACTTCCAGAACAAATATCAAGTGTTCTTAAAGGAGAAAAAGATTATCTTTGGGATAATAAATAATAAAGGAATATATGTTATATGGCTAGAAAATTTTTTAATGACTATATAAAAAAATTAAATAAAGAAGATTTAGAAAATTATTACATTAAAGAAAATCATAATCAAGAAGAAGTTTTAGATAAATTTAATATAAGTAATCTAGATATGTTACATAAAATTTTACTTTATTATAAAATTGAAAAACCTACTTATTTAATAAATGAAAAAAGAAATAATTCTTTATTAAATAAATCAGAAGAAGAAAAATTAAAAATAAAACAAAAAATATCTGAATCTAATAAAAATAAAATATTAAGCCAAGAAACTAAAAATAAAATAAGTAAATCAAATAAAGGAAAAAAATCTTCTTTATTGGGTAAAAAGCAATCTAAAGAAGCTTCTATAAAAAAATCAACATCATTAAAAAATCATTATAAAAAATTAAGTATTCAAGATAGAAAAAATCAAAATAAACATATATCTAATTATTTCAAAAATGCTACTACAGAACAACTTAATAATAGAAGATTAAAGAAAATTAATTCATTAAGTTTGAAAACTAAAGATGAAAAATTAGATTCCTACATTAAAAATTTAAATACTAGAGGAATAAATCCATCTCAATTATTTTTAGATTTGAGGTTTGATTTAGATAAAGCTAAAAATTATTTAATAAATAACCCATCCACTTATTATGAATTATCAAATAAATTTAATGTAACTTATAATTGTTTATTTAATTGGTTAGAGCAAAATAATTTAAACAAATATTTAAAAAATGAGAAATCTAATTATGAAAATCAAATAGCAAATTACTTAGATAGTTTAAATATTGAGTATATTAAAAATGATAGAAAAGTTATAAGTCCTCAAGAATTAGATTTTTATATCCCGGATAAAAATATAGCTATAGAATTTAATGGAGATTATTGACATTCTGATATATCTATAAAGGATAAAAATTATCACTTTAATAAAAGTAAATTATGTGAATCTAAAGGAATTAGATTAATACATATTTGGCAATATGAGTGGGATGATTTAAATATGCAAAATAAAATAAAACAATTACTTAATATAGCTTTAGGTAAATTTAATTCTAAAATATATGCTAGAGAATGCTCTATAAAGAAAATAAATAATAAAGAAGCTTCTATCCTCAATAATAAAGTTCATTTACAAGGGCATAGGAATGCTCAAGTTACTTATGGTCTTTACTACAATAATGAGTTAGTTCAATTAATGTCCTTTAGTAAATCTAAATATAATAAAAACTTAAATGGGAATAATGAATGGGAAATAATTAGAGGATGCCCAGGTTCCAATAATATAGTAATTGGAGGAGTATCTAAATTATTTAAACATTTTATTAAAGATTATAATCCATCTAAAATATTTAGTTATTGTGACTTTAATAAATTTAATGGGGTTTCATATGAAAAATTAGGTATGTCTTTTATAGGGTATACTGGGCCAGATTTACATTATTTTATGGGTTATAATGTAGTTAAGAGAAATCCGTCTAAATATCAATTTAATAAAGAAAACTGTTTAGGTAAAATTTGGGGGGCAGGAAGTAAAAAATATGTCTGGGATAATAAATAATATTGGCTAAATTTATCATAGATATTAAGTTAAATAGAGGTTTTTATGAAAATTTTAATTTTAGGCACTTGTAGCTCTAAAAAGAAAGATGTATCTAAACCAACTCCTTGTATAGATGTATATGATGGCCCTCAACATCAATATATAGTAAAAGCTTATAGCAAATTAAAAGATGCTGGGGTAGATATAGATTATTATATAATTTCAGCAAAATATGGTTTAATTAGCTCTAATACTAAAATAACTACTTATGATGTATCTTTTGCAGGTAAGACTCAAGAAGAAATAGTAAGGATGTCTTCTAAATTAAATATAGATAAAGATTTAGAAAAATTATTGCCCAAATATGATATGGTATTTTGGGCTTTATCAGAAGCTTATATGGATGCTATTCAAACCACTTTAGATAATATAAATGATTTAAAAGATACAGTAAATATTTTCTTTATACCTAAATCATTTTTAAATGATTACCCTACATTAGAAGATGAAAATTGTATACTCTTAAAAGATAATGATACAAAGAAATATAAAGCAGGTAAAGTAATGCTTAAAGGAAAATATTTTTTAATATTAGCTGATATATTAACTAAAGATGTTTCTACCTTTGAAAGTCTAAAGAAAATTAAATCTAACCCAGAATATATAGAAGAATTAGTTAAAAAATATTATAAAAAAAGTAGAATAATAGAAAATTTTGGTTACTCTATAAGATATTATTTTATTTAATAATTAATAACATTTATTAAATTTTAAAAGCATTTTATAATGCTTTTTTTCATCTATACTGTATTATATATCAAGGAGAAATTTTAAATGGCAGAAGAAAATAAAAAACATCCATTAGCTAAAGATGGATTCATAATACCTAGTCATTATATGGAGAAAAAATATCAAACTATAGATATATTAGAAGATTTATTAACTCCAGATCAATATATAGGTTTTAATATTGGACTTTGTTTAAAATATATGAGTAGGGCTGATTATAATAAGCCTTTAGAAGATTATACAAAAGCTTCTTATTATTTAAATAATGTTATTATGTTTATGTCTAGAGATAATAAGGTAGAAGAAGAAAGAGTAAATCCAAATCATTTTAAACATCAAAAAATAGAAACTATTGATATGTTAGATGATCAATTAGATGATGATGGGTTGCATGGTTTTTATAAAGGGATTATAATTAAATACTTATTAAGATATAAATATAAAAATGGATTAGAAGATCTTAAAAAAGCTAATTATTATCTAGATAGATTTATAAATAGACTTAAATCTAAGGAGGTAAAATAAGTGTCTATTAATGTTAAACCAAAGGATGATTTAAGAAAATATATAAAAGTATCTCTTCCCTTAACAGATGAAAATTTAGGGTATGAGCATCGCTTAAATATCCCAGATGATTATATTTATTATATGATGGGTAAAAAAGTTTTTTTTGGAGCAGAAGCACCTAAACTAATTAAATCTAAAAAAAGACAAGAACAAGCTAATTGGACTAAAGAACAAATAATAGAACATGCTAAAACAGATTTGATGCCTTTAGTTCCAGATGATAAAGAATTTATACCTAGAGATTATTGGTGTAAATTAGAGGATTTATATGGATCTAATTTAAATAATGAATCTCACCCTATATGGCAATTATCTCATAGAGTAATTAAAGATAATTATATAAAACATTCTGATACTCTATTATTACAAGCTTGTGGTAATTATAAACCATATATAGATAATGCTATATATCAATATACTCTTAAAAAATATAGAGAGGGTTATTTTGATTTATTTGTATCTAGTTGGGAATTAGTTCCTATAGATTTTAGCCCTTTCTTTCCTTGGAGATATTATGATTGGAGTCACGCTAAAGAAACTCCATTTATGACTGATTGCTGTATATCTCATGAGTTTAGAAATATATGTGATTTTGTAGAATATTTTGATTATAAGAGAATTATTATATTTGCTCCAGGAGGAGAAGATCATTTCTATGTTGAATTAAATAGAAGATTACAACATCATTTTAAAAATTCAGAAGTAAAAGTAGAAATGGTTTGGGATGATGCTACTATAAAAGAATTTAAAGATAGTATGGAATGTACAGATGGTCAATGCAATTGGGCTTTAAAAGTAAGATATAATAATTTAAAGCCAGGTAGGGATAGATTAGAAAAATTAATAAATTATGACCCTAATAAAGTAGTAGATCCTAAAGATTGGAATTATGGCATAGCAGATAAAGAATTAATCCAATATTTAAGAGGCACTAAAGAAGATGGTTGGAAACCTAAACAGAAAAATAAAATAGAGGAGAATAAATAATGGAACCTGAATACGTTAAAATTGAAATAAATGAATTAGCCAATTTACTTAGAAAAGCAGATGAATTAAATGCTCTTGAATGTGGTGGAGTAGATAATTGGGAATGGTATGGAGAGAGCCTTTCTGAATATTTTGATGAAGAAATGGACTATTATAATTATATTTCAACCCATTATGATAAAATAAATGAAAAGGAGAGTAATAAATAATGAATCCCTATATGGAACTTGCAATAAAGGAAGCAAAACAAGGTATCAAAGAAGGTCATGGCGGCCCATTCGGTGCAGTTATAGTTAAAGATGGAGTAGTTATAGGTCAAGGCCATAATCACGTAGTTGCTAATAATGACCCAACTTGCCACGGTGAAATTGATGCTATTAGAAATGCTTGTAAGAATATCAATAGTTTTGACTTATCAGGATGTGATATTTATACAACAGGTGAACCTTGCCCAATGTGTTTAAGTGCAATTTTATGGTCTAATATTAATAACATTTATTATGCCTGCACAATAAAAGATAATGATGATATTGGGTTTAGAGATGATATTTTTTATAAGAAATTAGATATCTCTACAGAGAAAATGAAAGATCATATTAAATGTATAGATAGAGATTTAGGTCTTAAATTATTTGAAGAATATAAAAATATTAAAAATAAGATTATGTATTAAAAATCTAAAATAAAATTGTATTATAATAGAATTAAATAATAAAACCTGAATTATTATTTAATTATAAATATAATAAGTCGTGTGTATATTTTCCATAATCGCGACTCTAAATAAGAAAACTATAAGGAGAATTTAAAAATGAATTTTATTAAAAAATGGTTCTATAATGAATTTATAGACACATGGAAAGGTTTTAAAAAAGAAAAAATTAAACCTTTAACATTAATTTTAGTAATTGTTAATATTGTTTGCTTATTAGTAAGTAATATTATAGCAGCAAAAACATTTACATTATTTACAATCGGAGGGGATTTATCAGTAGTATTACCAACAGCCCTAATATTGTATCCAGTAGTATTAATTATAAGTGATATGTTAGCTCAATTAGATTATAAATGGACAAGAAGAAGTTGCCATTTAGGATTTATTCTTAATTTATTTATGGTAGGAGTATTTGAACTAGCTATTGTAATGCCTGGTGCAACTGATTTAAGTGTATTAGGAAGCACAGGGTTTATGTTATTAGCAAGTATGTTAAGTTTCTATTTTGGAGATTTAATTAATGACACTGTATTCTTAAAACTTAAAATTAAAGATGGGGATGGTAATTCTAAATTATTTAAAAGATGTGTTTTAAGTACTTTCTTAGGTCAATTAGTAGATAGTTCTATTTTTATCACATTTGGGATGAATTTATTTCCAAGATTATTCTTAGGATTCCCATTTATGAGTTGGGCCCAAGTAGGTTTGGCTATTTTAGGTCAAGTTATAATTAAAACAACTTATGAAATAATAATGTCACCAATTATTCTTAAACTATGCAATAAAGCAAAACAAGCAGATTTAAAAGAATCTGAAGAATTAGTAAAAGATAATTTAAATGCAACTGATAAAACAGAAGAAAATATAGAAAATAATTAATTTAAATTAAGACATCTTCTTATCAGGAAAAAGATGTCTTTTTTTTTTAAATAAATAAAATTATAAAAGAAGGAAATATAGATAATGAAATGTGTAGTTAGTTTAAGTGGAGGAAGAGATAGTTCCACTTGTTTAGGTTTAGCAGTAGAGAAATTTGGAGCTTCTAATGTATATGCTATTGGGTTTGAATACGGAAGTAAACACCCACAAGAATTAGAGTGTGCCAAAAAAATAGCAGATTATTATGGAGTAGATTTTCAAATAATAACTATAAATCCAGATGTTTTTAAAGGTTCTTCTTGTACCTTATTAAAAGGTTCTAAAGAAGAAATTCAACTTGATATGACATATGAACAAATAATGGAAAAGAATGGCCAAAGAAAAGTTGATACTTATGTTCCAGCTAGAAATACTTTATTTAGTGCTTATGTATTAGCTAGAGCAGAAAGTATCAGTCAAGAATTTGATGATGATGTAACTATAGTATTAGGCCAACATGCAGATGATAGTGGTTTTACAATTAATGAAAATGGTGAAGAAGTTTTAGATGCTTCAAAAGCAGCTTACCCTGATTGTTCTATTGAATTTGTAAATGCATTTGCAGAAGTTGCTAAAATTAGTTCAGTTGGAAGAGTAAAATATTGGACACCTTTTATTAAATGCCATAAATGGGAAATAATTAAAGCAGGCATGAATCTTAAGAAACCTGTTCCTTATGAAATGTGTTTAAGTTGTTATGATCCAGTTCAAGATGAAAATGGCAATTGGCATGAATGTGGTAGATGTGCTACTTGTTTAGATGCTATAGCAGCAGAAGAAAAAGCTGGGTATAGGAGATCTTAACATGTTTACTTTATCAACAAATATAGAATTACCTATTGCACATAGATTACCTGAAGCTTATTCAGGTTTATGTGTAGGTAATATATCTAGAGATGAAAAAGAAATTTTCCCTAAAGATAATTTAGGTATAATTCATGGCCATAACTATAATATCACATTTGAAGTATCTACAAATGAAATGAACGATGATTTTATGGTTATGGATTTTAAACAAATTAAAAAAATAATTCATAATTATATGGATCAATATGATCATTCTTTGATATTAAAAGAAGGGGATGTCTTAATTGATTTCTATAGAGATGAATATGCTAAAAGAAATATTGATTTGAATAAAACAAGATTATTTATTTGGAAACAAGCACCAACAGCTGAATATATGTCATACTATTGGTATAAGGTATTTATAGAAAAATTTAAAAATGCTGGTATTGATGTTGCAAAATTAGCTATTACAGTTGAAGAAACATCACATAATAGTGTTACATATACAGAGGAGTAGTAATGGAAAGTAAATATTTAGGTAAAACATATGGTGATTACAAAGTAGTCAATTATTATAAGAAAAAAGAATATAGAAATAAATATTCTAATGATAAAAAATATACAACTCATAATGCTTATAATTATATTCTTGTTAATGTAAAAGATAGATTGGCTTTATCTTTAGCTGGCAACACTTTAAGATTAATTGATAAAGGTGTTAAGAACATTGAAGAAGTAATTAATGGTAAATTTTTTCAATATAAAAATAATATGAGATTAAAATCTAATTTTATAATGGAAATTTAATTTAAAGGAGATACTTAATGATTAGAATTAATTCTAATGGGGAGAAAGAAATAGCCTTAATTAATATTTTTGAATCAATTAATGGAGAAGGCTATGCAGCAGGTAAACCAACTGTATTTATTAGAACATTTGGATGTAATTTAAGATGTAGTTTTTGTGATACTAAAGAATGTTGGTCTCAAGAAAATTTTAGTAAGGTATATCCAGAAAAATCAGATTTTATGTGGCTAACAGCTAAACAAATATTTGATAAGGTAGAAGAAATGGAATCCAACTATATATCAAAATCAATTTGTTTAACAGGCGGAGAACCATTGCATTTATTAAATAAAGAATTTATGTTAAATGAATTATTACCTCTATTTGTAAATGCCCATTATGATATAGGTATAGAAACAGATGGTGGGATAGATTATAAAAATTATAAAGAAAAATTTGGAGATTCTAAAATAATAAATTCTCATGGAGATAGGGAAGGTATAACTATAATAGCTGATTATAAATTACCTCATTCAGGAATGAATAAATTTATGATTAAAGATAATTTTAAAATATATTCAGATACAGATTTAATTAAAATGGTTATATCTGATGATAAAGAGGATTGGGAAGAATTAGATAATGTAATTAATTCAAATACTAAAGCTTCTCTATATTTAAGCCCATGTTTTGGAGAAGTTACTATGTCTAAAATCCCAGAATATATTTTAAATCATAAAGATAAGTATATAAGGGCTCAATTACAAATACATAAATATTTTTGGAGTCCAACTAAAAAAGATGTTTAAGGAGTTTATATAAATGGATAGTAATAAAGATAAAGTAGATTTTATAAAAGAAAGATACTTTAAAAAATTTGGTACTTTAGAAGATTTTGATTTAAATTATGCTTTATATGAGAATTTACCTACATTTAAAGCTAATGAAAACATACATGAAATTTTAACGGATTATAGTAACAGAAATACTTTAAGTGATGATGAAAATGAGTTTGTTAATTCTTCTAATGAATTAAAACCTCAAATACATTGGATTATGAGAATGGCTACTCAATATTACATTACACAAGCATTTAAAGCTATGAAAATAGATTTGAAAGATCCTAACATTGCTGAACAAGCATTAGGTAAAGGAACTCCCGGAAGAATAGCTAAAATGTGGTTAGGAGCAGATCCAGAAGATACTACAGAATTAGGTTCAGCAAGATGGAATAAAGAACCTTTTATATCTACATTCCCAAATGATGGTCAATCAGATATAATAACAAAAGAAGTAGATTTAATATCTAATTGTAGTCATCACTTTTTACCTTTCTCAAGTTTAGATGGTGGTAAAGTAACTATATCTTATAAACCAAATAAATTTGTTTTAGGTATTAGTAAATTACAAAGATATGTTAATTGGGCTTCAAGACGTTTTTGGCTTCAAGAAGATTTAACTAAATACATTGGAAATACCATTAAAAGAATAGCAGATACTGAAGATGTTTATATTAAATTAGAAGGTATAGTACATGGATGTGAAAAGTTTAGAGGAGCTAATTCTAAAAATGGTAATTTAACTACAGAATTTAAAAGCGGTATATTTAGAAAATAAAATTAAAGGCCCTCAATTTTTAATTGATGGGTCTTTTTATCTTAAAATTACAATAAAATATTGTATTATATATTAGGAGGAAATATAATAAATGTTAACATCAAGACAGTTAGTAGAAGAAGGCATCATTACAAAAGTGCCAGATGAATGTATTGCTCAAGTAGGAATTGATCTTCAAGTTCAATATATTCAAAAAATAATAGGTAGTGGTTTTATTCCAAAACAAGGTAAAACTCAATTACCACAATATGAAAAATTAGAATGGGGAGAAGATAATACTCTAACTTTAGAGCCAGGTTGTTATGAAGTAGTATTTGAACAAGGATGTAATTTTCCAAACAACGTAGCAGGCAGCATTATTCATAGAAGTAGTGTTCTTAGATCTGGTAACTTACTTATAAGTGCAGAATTTGATCCAGGATTTAAAACAGATAATATTGGTAGCTTTATGACAGTTAATACATCAATTAAAATTGAAAAAGGTGCTAGATTAGGTCAAATGGTTTGTCATAGAACAGAAATAGAAGCTGATAAATATGATGGCCAATGGCAAAATGATAAACAAAGAAAAAATCAATAGGAGATATAATGAAATTAGTTAGTATAACGCCTAAAAATGGTTGGTCTTGGATGTTTGAGCAACCTATAACAATGTGTTTAACTCATTTAGTTAAAAAATATCCAGAATATAAAGATATGGTAAAAAATAGGCCTTCTAATTGTTATGTAATGTTGGATAATAGTATAGTAGAATTAGGAGAATCTGTATCATTACAAGACATATTAGATGCAGCAGATGAAGTAAATGCTAATGAAATTATACTTAGGGATGCTTATCCAAATGGGCCTAAAACTATAGAAAGAATTAAAGAAGATATTAATTATCTTAAAGAAAATAATTTAATAGGTAAATATAAACTAATGGCAGTTTGCCATGGGGAAAATATTGAAGATTTTAAAAACACATTTAATTTTATTAATTCAATTCCAGAAATAGATGTAATAGGAATTCCTAAAGTATTATCTAGATGGATTGGAGAAAGATCTAATTTATCTTCAATATTTATGAATACTAATAAAGAATTACATTTTTTAGGTTCTTGGTATAATTTAAAAGAAATACTTGATGCTCCTAAAGAGGTATGGGATAGAGTAAGAAGTTGTGATACTTGTCTACCTAGTCTTTATGTAATTCAAAATAAATCTATTCTAGAAAATAGAGATGGTACTATTGATTTAGAAAAAGATTATCCAGAATTAACTAAAGAAAAATATAATGAAAAATTAAATGAATTTAACTTAAAGGTAAAAGAACTATATGAAGAATAAATATGATTTAATATTTGTAGGTTTTGGGCCTTCAACAATATTTGGGGTTCTAGAACTCATAGATAAAGGGTATAATAAAGATATTCTTATAATAGAAAAAGGTAAACCTATAGAAAATAGAGAGCAGACAGATGTTATAAATGGGGTTGGTGGAAGTGGTTTATTTAGTGATAGTAAACTATCTAGTGCCTTAGATGTAGGTGGAATTATTCCAAATTTAACTCAAGAACAATTAAATAAATATGAAAATTTGATTTTAAATAATATAAATAAATTTAAGAAATTAACTTCAGATAAAAAATCTCTTGAATGGGATACAACAAAAGATTTTGATACTTCTGAAACATCTTTAGAGTGGAATAGACATAAAACATGCCATGTAGGTACTGATAGTGGGCATAAAATATATTATGAAATAGAAAAATTTATAGAATCTCAACCTAATATAGATGTGTTAACAGAAACAGAAGTTAATGATATTTTATACAAAAATAGATTATATAATATATTTACTACTAAAGGAGCTTTTGCTTCAGAAAAATTAATTTTAGCAACAGGCCAAAAGAATACCTTACCAATTAGAATAATAAATCAATTTAAATTACCTTCTACTTTTAGAGCATTTCAATTAGGAATTAGAGTAGTAGACATTATGAACCCTCAATATGAGGATATTATTAAATCTAATTATGATTTTAAATTTGTTAAAAATTATTCTTATAATAATGTTAAAGTAAGAGTAAGAACATTTTGTTGCAATTCTGGAAATGCCCATGTATGCGCAGAAAAGACAAATGAAGGTTTTACTTGCTTTAATGGACATGCTTATAAAACATCTGATCCAAATAATAATAGTGTAAATTATGGTATTATATGTGAAATAGATGGGTTGGAAAAATATCATTCTAAAGAATCTCAGATAGAATTAATGAAAAAAATTAATAATATAGATACTTGGTATGATGATAATTTTTATAATGATGATAAATTAGAAGAAGATTTAGTTCTACCTAAAAGAAAATTATTAGATGGTTTTGATTTTCTAAAAGGATACTATCCAGAAGAAGCTATAAAATCCCTAACTGATTTTGTATTAGAATTAAATAAGATAGTAGATTTAAGTAAAGCCCATTTCTTATACCCAGAAGTTAAATTAAGCGGAGAAATCCCAAATTTAAATTATAAAACATTTGAAACAAAATTAAAAAATCTTTATATGATAGGTGATTGTGCTATCAGTAGAGGTATAGTTAAATCAGGTTTAACAGGTATTATGTTAGCTGATGGATTAATGGGGGAAGAAAATGATATTAGAAACATCTAATTTTAAAATAGCTTGTTCTAAAATATTATCAGCCATAGATAATAATAATTTATCTGAAATAAATGATATATTAGAATTAAAAGTAGATGATAATGTCTTATATTTAAATTCTACTAACAAGGAATATTATATTTCAATTAAATTTCCTCTTGCTCAAAATGAAAATTTTAAAGCTACTATAAAAGCAGAAACTTTCTTAAAATTAATATCTCAAATAACTACAGACACTATAACATTAACTACTACAGAATCTAATTTAATAGTTAAAGGAAATGGTACTTATAAAATACCTTTAATATTTGAAGGAGAATCTCTTTTAGAAATACCAAAAATAAATATAGATAATGTTACGGTACAAATGGATATATCTAAAACTATTCTAGATAGTATAAATAATTATAATAGTAAAGAAATTATTAAAGAAAATATAACTAAACCAATTCAAAAAATGTATTATGTAGATGAATTAGGTTGTATTACTTTTACTAGTACTGGTGCTTGTGTTAATAATTTTAATTTAGAAAAACCAATTAAAATGCTTTTAAATAATAAAATAGTAAAATTATTTAAACTTTTTAAATCTAATAATATTTGGTTTAGATTAGGTTACGATGCTATTTCAGAAAATATTATACAAACTAAAGTAAGTTTTTCAGATGATGAAGTAACATTAAATGCTATTTTAAGTTGTGATGACACAATGTTAAATTCTATACCAGTAGAAATGATTAGAAATAGATTATCTTCCAATTATCCTTATTCAGTAGTATTAGATAAAGCACAATTAAGTCAAGCACTATCTAGATTAGCTATATTTAATAAAAATTTAATTTATAATTATTATAAATTTACCTTTGATGATAATTCAGTTTTGATATCAGATGATAAGGATATAAATACAGAAAAATTAAACTATCAAAATAGACAAGAAAATCTAGATTATAGCTTATACTTAAATATAAATGAATTAAAGACTATTCTAGATGGCTGTTCAGATCCAAGTCTTAATTTATTATTTGGAAATCAACAAGCAGTAGTAGTGGTAAGAAAAAATATTAGAAACTTATTAATGGAAGGAAATATAGAAAATGGGGTATAATTACGGAAAAGCTTTTGAATCAAAATTTAGAAATGATTGAATGAAAGCTTTCCCCAATTGTTTTTTATATAGATTACCAGATATCCAAAGCGGTTACTTTAATTCAAGTAATATATGTGATTTTATTTCTTTTGAAAATAAAAAACTTTATTTAATAGAATGTAAAAGTATACATGGGAATACTTTACCTTTTACAGATATATCTCAATATGATAGATTATTAAGGTATGCAAATAAAGAAGATATTTTCCCAGGAGTTCTTGTATGATGAGTAGATTTAGATAGGATAGCTTGAGTTCCAGTAGAAGAAATCACAAAAATGAGATTAGATAATAAAAAATCTATTCATATAAATATGTTAAAAAATAAAGAGTATAATTTAATAGAAATACCATCAGTTAAAAAGAGAGTATTTTTAGATTCAGACTATACTATTTTGAAGAATTTAGGAGGTTAAAATTGGAATTAGAAGAAGATATTTTAAAGCATAAAGAAGAGGCTAAAGATTATATTTCGTTAGTAAATAAACTCACTAATGAACAAACAGTTAATTTAGATAAGCTTATATCAGATATAGCTAATCTATTAAAGACACCAGAAGAACAATTAGAAATAAGTGTACTTCAACCATATTATCTTAAACTATCTATTGAATTATATATGATGGTAGATAAGTTAAAGCAATTTGAAATTTATTCATCCTTAGCTAAATCAAATGAGACAGAGGCTTATAATAGCAACTATATAGCAGAATCTATTGCCTATGATAAAAAACCATCTGCAACTGAATTGCAAATAAGAGCTGAAATAAAAGCTAAAAAAGAAAGTTTAATAAATACTATATATTTAAGTGCTTTTAGAACAATTAAAAATAAAATAGATGCAGGAAACTCAATAGCAGATACTTTGAAAAATATAATGAAAACAAAATGTAATGTAGAATATTCATCTAATCAATTAGATAATATAAATACAACTAGAGGTTAATATAAATGGATTCAATTCAATTAATATTGAGAAAATTAAATAAACAATTTGGGGATGAAAATCCTGACCATGCAGTAGCCACAGTAGGGGTAAATAAGAGTAAAAGAACTATGTTTTCTTTAGGTACTCCATCTTTAGACTTTTGTACTTATAATTCTATACCAGAAGGTATTTTTATAGAATTAAGTGGGGAAGAAGGAAGTGGTAAAACTCTTTTATCTTTCTTAATTGCAGCAGATTATAGTAAAAAAGAAATGTTGAAACCAGAAGAAGAAAGAAGACATATCTTATTTGTAGATTGTGAAGGAACAGCAGATCCAGAATGGGCTTACACTTCTACTAAATATAATATGAATGATGAAAATATTAAAACTATTTATTTAACTCCTAAAGGACAAAGTGCAGAACAAATATTTGATATGGTAAGAGAATTTGTTCAAAGTGGTCAAATAGGTTTAGTCATATTTGATAGTTTAACTTCTATAGCACCACAACAAACAAATGCAGAATCATTTGAAAAGAAAGAAATGGGTGGTATATCTAAGCCATTAGCAGATTTTGTAAAAAGATGTACCGGACTATTTAATAAATTCAGAACTACATTTATAGGAATAAATGGTACTATAACTAATATAACAGGTTATGGTAATCCAGAAACTACAGGTGGAGGTACTTATTGGAGAAGAGCAGCTTCATTAAGATTAAAAGTTAAAAGAGGCACTTATTTTGATGAAGAAGGAAATGAATTAAAAAGTACAGCCACAAACCCAGCAGGTCACACTTTAAACGTTGCTTTATTAAAAAGTAAATTTTGTAGAAGTGATAGGAAATTAGGTATCACTCATTTACACTATAGAAAAGGAATAGATATTCTTTGGGATACTATAGATGTAGCTATACAATTAGGTCTTATAGATGATAGTGTTCAAGGCTCATTCAGATTAATAGATTTAGATACTGGAGAAGTATTAAAAGATGAAGAAGGGAATGATATTAAAATAAGAGGTAAAAAGAATCTTAAACCTTATTTTGAAGAACACCCTCAAATGTGGAAGTCATTATATGATAAAGTATATGAAAAAATATCAGTAAAAGAAAATCCTTCAGTTAAAAGCTTTGAAGAATTATTAAATATAAATGTAGATGAAGAATTTTCTATTAGCCCATCAGAGGAATAAATAAATGAGTTTAAAAACAAAAAATCAAGATAGCACTAGATATTATTCTAACCTACAAGAACAAAAAGTAGCTAAACTATTAGGTGGAAGACAAACACCTAATAGTGGGGCAACTAATTTTGTTAAAGGAGATATTATTTGTGATGAGGCAAGCTTATTAATAGAATGTAAAACTTGTACATCAAATAAAGAATCTTTTAGTATCAAAAAAGAATGGTTAGATAAAAATTTAATAGAAGCTAAAATGAGTCATTATTCAAATAATATGTTAGCATTTAATTTTGGCCCAGATAGTAATAAAAATTATTTTATAATAGATGAAAAATTAGCAAAATATTTAGTAGATAAAATAAAAGAAGATTTAATATAAAAATTTAAAAAGATCTAATAATATAGATCTTTTTTACTGTATTATATAATGGAGGATTATAATGTTAAATGAAAATCAAATATTAGAAAATAAAACAAAATTCATATCTCTTTTAAGACAAATAAAAAGGGAAGGGGCAAGAATAGATGCTTTAATAAATAAATTAGAAAATTCAGATTTTTTTGAAGCCCCAGCAAGTACACAATATCATTGCTCATATAGAGGAGGTCTTTGTGAACATTCCCTTCACGTATATGAACAATTAAGTACTTTAATAGCCATAGAATACCCAGATAAATTTGTAGAAACAGAAGATCAATTAGATATACCTTATATAAGCCCTATAAGTGATGAATCAATAATTATAACTGCTTTACTTCACGATATGAGTAAAATGAATTTTTATGAAACATCAGAAAGAAATGTTAAAGATGAAAATGGTAATTGGGTAAAAGTACCTTATATTAAAGTTAAAGATGCTAAAGATAGATTTATATTTGGTAGTCATGAAATGAATAGTTTATATATGGTAGAAAGTTTTATACCACTATCTTTAGAAGAATCTACTGCTATATTACATCATATGGGAGGAATGGCTAAGGATTCAGCTCAAGATGATATCTCAGATATATATAATAAATTCCCATTAGCATTAATGCTTCATTTAGCAGATATGTTAGCAACTTATAAGGATGAAAGAATTTAATGAAAGATATTATTAAGCAACAATTAAATAGTTTAAAAGTTGCTCAAATACCAAAATTTGATGATAATACAACTGAAATAATAATAAAAAAATTATCTAATATTCCATTGTTAGAAAATCATTATTATATAATAAAATTAAATGATTCTTTATTAATCCCTAATAATAATTCAGCTTTAACCATAAATTGGAATGGTGGAAGTGTACCTAAAAATAAATATTATAAAATAGATGTAATTAAAATAATGGCTCAAATGATTAAAATAAATGGATTAGCTTTTGATTACGATAATAAAATAGATTTAAATGAAATATGGAGTGGTTGGTTACCATTAAATAGTATAGAAATACTAGAGAAGATATAGGAGGTTATATGTCTTTAGCAACTAAATATAGACCAAAAGAATTTGAAGAAGTATGTTCTCAAGAAACTGTAATTAAAATACTTCAAAAACAACTAGAACTAAAAAAATATTCTAATTGTATGTTATTTTCAGGAATTTCAGGAGGAGGTAAAACTACCTTAGCCCGTATATTAGCAAATAAAATAAATAATGGGCAAGGAGAGCCAATAGAAATTGATGCTGCTTCTAATAATGGTGTAGATAATATAAGAAATATAATAGCAGATGCAAAAGAAAGATCTTTAAGTAGTGAATACAAAATATTTATTATAGATGAAGCCCATATGATAACAACTCAAGGATGGAATGCCTTTCTTAAATGTTTAGAAGAACCCCCAAAATATAGTATATTTATCTTATGTACTACAGATCCTCAAAAAATACCTTCAACTATTCAAAATAGACTTATGAGATTTAATTTAACTCCTATTCCAAGTGAAGATATAGAAAATAGATTAAATTATATATGCAGACAAGAAAATTTTATAAATTATGATGAAAGCACTAAATATATAAGTAAATTAGTAGATGGAAGCATGAGAAAAGCTATATCTTATATAGAAAAAATAGCTTCATATAGTAATAATTTAAATATAGAAAATACTTTAAAAGTATTAGGAAATAGTTCTTATAATTATATGTTTGATTTAACTAATGCCATTATAGATAGAAGAGATAATGATATTTTAAAAAATATAGAAAATATGTATTCTGAAGGAATTGATTTAAAAATATTTATAAATCAATACATAGATTTTTTATTAGATTTATGTAAATATTGTATATTAAAGAATATTGAATCTACTAAAATACCTTCTTTATATGAACAAAGATTAAACTATACAGTTAATGTAGAAAATAATATTTATTATTTTAAAGGATTATTAAATAAAATTTTAGAAATTAAAGAAAATTTAAAATATGATTCTAGTGTAAAATCTATCATAATTATAAAATTAATTGAATTAACAAGAGGTTAATATATGGTAGGCCAAGAAAGATTAATAAATCAAATAAATAATTTTACTATAGATAATTTCCCTAAATCTTCTATTTTAAATGGAGAACAAGGTTGTGGTAAGCATTCTTTAATAAAATATATAGAATCTCATTTAAATTTAAATTCTATATTTTTATCAGATATAAATAATGAAGTGATAGAAAATATTTATTTATCTCCTAACCCTTATATTTATATAATAGATGGAGATTCTTTAACTATTAAACAACAAAATATTTTATTAAAAACAATAGAAGAGCCTTTAGCAAATTCTTTTTTAATAATTTTAAATGAAAATTTATCATCTCTATTACCAACTATATTAGATAGATGTTATATATTTAAATTTGATTTTTACGATGATATAACATTGAAGCAATTCATTCCGCCACAATATACGGACCAATCATCTTTATTAAATATACTACGTACTCCTGGTAAATTAATTAATTTAGCTAATATAAATTTTGATGATTATAATAATTTTAGTCTCAAGATGATATCTAAATTAAAATTAGCTTCTCTAGCTAATGCTTTAACTATAGTTGATAAATTTAATTATAAGGAAGATTATAATAAATTTGAAATTTCTTTAATGATAGATTTATTATTATATAATTCTTATAGAAATTATTTAGATAATAAAAATAAAGATTCCTTAATTTTTTATAATATATCATTAATTTATAAAAATAAATTTTCTACTAAAGTGTATGATAAAAAACAATTAATGATTTCTTATATAATAGAATTATGGAAAACTTTAAAAGGAGTTTAAATTGGATTTAATAGAATTAAAAAAGATGATTTTAAATAATCAGCCTTTAAAAAGAACTATTATATTTAAATATGAAAAAGATACTTTTTTAATTAATCAATATATAGAGAATATAAGGAATATATCTAATTCAAATTTAATATACTTAGATAGTTTAAATGAATTAAAAGGAATAGATTTATTATCTAATGATAATTCTTTATACATATATAAAACAGATAAATTAAATGATTTTATATCTAATAAACCTTTAATAATAGTATGTAATTCTATATCTAAAGATTTAATTAATGATGTTAATTTATTTGTAGTAGAATTTCCAGATTTAGAAAATTGGCAATTAAAAGATTACATTCAAGTAAATTTGCCTAAATTAAAAGAAGAAAATATTTCTTTATTAGGCAATTTATCTAAATGGGATCCATATAGAATTGATAATAATATAAAAATAATATCTCTATTTGGAGAAGGAGCATCTAACAATATTTTTTTAAGTATGGTAAGGGATGGATTTTTTTCAGATTCTAGTCAATTTACTATATTTGATTTATCTAACTCTATATTAAAAAAAGATATATCTAAAATAAATTTAATACTTAAAGATATATCTAATATAAATCCAGATCCATTAGCTTTAACTACAATATTAGAAAAAAATTTTATAAATATACTAAATATACAAACAAATCCAAGAATAGCCCCAGAAGAATTAAATTTAAATTATAAACAATTTTTAGCTATTAAATATAATTGTGGTGTCTATTCTGATATTCAATTATTAAAAATAATAAAATTATTATCTCAAATAGATTATAAATTAAAATCTGGATTATTAGAATATGATAAAATAATAGATTATTTAATTATAAATATATTAGGAGTTTAAAAAATGAAAATTTGCTTATATACAGACAATCATTTTTCCCAATATTCTTCTATAGTAAGAAAAAGAGGAAATAAATATTCATTAAGATTAGAAAATCAAATTCAAAGTCTTAATTGGGTAGAGCAAGTAGCAAAAGAAAAAGAATGTTCTTCTATAATATGTTTAGGAGATTTTTTTGACACTTCAACTATAAGTGCGGAAGAATTAACTGCCTTAAAAGATGTAAATTTTAATAAAGATATAGAGCATATTTTTTTAGTAGGCAACCATGAAATGGGAAACAATGATTTATCTTATAACTCTACTAATGCTTTATCTCAATATGGAAAAGTGATAAATAAACCAACAATAGATTGTGGTTTTGGATATGAAATATTATATTTACCATATATGCTTGAAAGTAATAGAAAACCATTAGAGGAAATAATAGAAGAAACAGTAAAAGAATATTATACTGGAATGTTTACAACACAAGAAGTAAAAGAAAGAATTATATTAAGTCATAATGATTTAAAAGGTATAAGATATGGCCAGTATGAATCTAAACAAGGGTTTGATATTAAAGAAATAGAGAAATGTTGTTCTTTATTTATAAATGGTCATTTGCATAATCAACAACAAATAACAAGTAAAATACTTAATTTAGGTAATTTAACAGGTCAAAATTTTAGTGAAGATGGTTTTAAATATTCTCATTGTTTAGCTATTTTAGATACAAACACACTTAAAATAGATTTAATAAATAATCCATATGCTTTTAATTTTTATAAAATAGATACTACTGAAGATAATGATTTTAATGTTCTTGATAAATGTATAAATGGAATAGTTACTATTAAAGTAAATCAAGATAAGGTAGAAGAGTTAAAAGAAAAATTAAATAATGTATCTAATATAATAGAATATAGAATTTTAATAAATCAAAATACTCAAATTAATGTAGATAATTCTAATCAACCTATATTAAAATTAGATCATATACAACAATTTAAAAATTATATATTAAATAATTTAGAAAATTCTGATGTATTAAAAGAAGAATTATCTTTATTAAATTAAAGGAGTTTTATAAATGCATATAAATTTTGAGAATATAAAATTATTTGGATTTATGCCATTTGAAGAAGCAGAAGTAAATTTAAAAGAAAATGGATTCACTTTAATTTCAGGTATAAATAATAATGTAGAGGATAAAGCCCAATCTAATGGAGCTGGAAAATCTTCATTAATTTCTGATTCTATATCTTGGGCACTAACAGGAGAAACCATTAGAGGGACTAAAGATGTATGCAATAAGAATACTTCTTTAGGGACTAGTGTAGAATTAAATTTTAATATAGATAAGGATAAATATAAAGTAATAAGATATAAAGACCATAAAGATTTTGGAACTAACTTAAAATTTTATATTAATGGAGAAGATAAATCAGGAAAAGGAATTAGGGATACAGAAAAAATATTGCAAGAATATTTACCAGATTTAAATTCTCAATTATTAGGGTCTGTTATTATATTAGGTCAAGGTTTGCCTCAAAGATTTACTAGCAATACTCCAAGCGGAAGAAAAGAAGTTCTTGAAAAACTATCTAAATCAGATTTTATGATAGCAGATATTAAAGATAAAATTACTAAGAGAAAGATACAATTACAAGAGCAATTAAGAAAAATAGAAGATAATATTTTAAGTAATAATAGCAAAAAATCTATTTTAGAAAATAATTTACAAAAATTAAAAAATGATAAAGCTTTACTAGAGCAAACTGATATAAATATTATAGAACAAGATATAGTTACAACTCAAAATTATGTAGTTGAACTGATGAAGAATAAAGAAATCTTCGAGTTAAAACAATCTTCATTACAAAAGCAAGTAGATACAGCATTAGATAATTATACAAATTTTAGTAAGAAGTTAGATGCTAATTATGACAATGAGTATAATCATTTGGAAGAAAAATATGATATTTCAAATAAAAAAATCTTATTAGATGATTTAAAATTGAAGATAAAACAACAAGAAAGTGAAATATCAAAATTGGAATCTATAAAAGATATTTGTCCTACTTGTCATCAAAAATTGCCAGATGTACATAAGGTAGATACAACGAAATTACATGAAGAACTACAGTCAATGAGAGATAAATATAATGAGTATAAGCAATGTTTTGATTTAGCCAATGAAAAATTAAATGAAGATGCATTAAAATTAAAAGAAAGTTTATATAAAGGTTTAGATGATCTTAAAGAAGAAGGTCAACAATTAAGAAAGCAATTAAATGAATCAATAGATGAAGCACAAAAATATAATAAAGAAATAAATAACAGCCAATTAAAAGTAGATAAATTAAAACTAAATAAAGAAAACTATGAAAAACAAATTCAATCCATAGATATTAATTTAAAAGAATGTGAAAATCAACTAGAAGAACTCTCTAAAGCTATCCTGTATTATAATATAGATAAGGAAAATACTAATAGCCATATTGAAGTAGTAAATAAAATGTCTACTATAGCCAATAGAGATTTTAGAGGCTTCTTATTATCAGAAATAATATCTTTTATAAATAAAAAAGCTAAAGAATATAGCCAAATAATATTTGAAACTGATAAAATTAAATTTAACTTAAATGGAAATAATATAGATATTTCTTATTGTGATAAACAATATGAAAATTTATCAGGCGGAGAAAAACAAAGAGTAGATTTAATAATTCAATTTTCAATTAGAGATATGTTATCTCAATTCTTAGATTTTAGTTCAAATATTCTTATATTAGATGAAATAACAGATTCTTTAGATGAAATAAGTAGTCAACAAGTAATATCTTTAATATCTAATAAATTATGTGATGTAGATAGTGTATTCATTATAACTCACCATGGAAAACAATTATCAATTCCTTATGATAAAGAAATAACTATTTTAAAAGATAATAATGGAATAAGTAGGTTAATTTAATGAAAAGAAAAAAATTTAAAGTAAGACCAGTAGATATGTGTATTTATATAGATAACCATATTTATGAGCCAGATCATGATGTAAATCTTATTTTTGAATATCTCCATGATTTATTTTACTCATTATCTATAAAGAAAAGATTTTTTGGTTCTGAAAAAGATTATGAGCAATATAGTTTGTATGGAGCTACTCAAGCATACTTAAGATTAACTAGCCCAAAACAATTTTTACCAGATGGTGACCCAAAGAAATTACCTAAAGTAAAATCAATTTTAAATTGAATTAAAAGTGTTTTATATGCTTTTAAAGTTGATTACCAAAAAGATAATTTTAATGAATTATATTGTGAAGAACATTTAGGAGATGATGTTTTAAAAATTAAGGCTGATTTAGAAGAAAATACAGTAACTAATTGTTTAAATAAATGAGCTAGTGTAGATGTAGAACAATATTTAAATACTATTTGTAAAACAATAAAAGATTTTTTACGAAAAAATTCTTACATAACAGATAAAGTTCAATTTAAAAATCTATATATAAGTTGTTTAATAACATTTTTAAGATGTATAACATTAAGCAATGAAAATATTCAAAGAATGTATTCTAAAAAAGATAATTCTTTAAAATTAAATTTAGATGATTTATTAGAAAAGTTTTATCAAGAAGAAGCTATTAAAGCTCCTTTAGTTTGACATTTAGATAAAGAATTAGAATCTTATGTATCTGTTTTAGTAAATGGGATAAAAGAAGTAATTTGTAAGGATATAAAAGAATTAATTTCTTATTATACCCCATCAGAAGAATTAATAAAAGATATATTAATGATGCCTTTAGCAAACCAGGAGGAAGAAGATTAATGTCAGTAAACAAAGCTTTAACTATATTAAAAGATACAGATATGTATTCTTTAAGTATGTTCGCTTTATATAAACTTACTAACTTACCAGAATATTCAGCTATAAGTGAATTACCTTATATTTTAGATAGAGAAAATATGTTAAAATTATGTCAATATTTTGGAGGCAGAACTATAAGAATACCTACAACAGAAGAATTACATTCTTTAATGAGTTTATTATTACTATATCAATATGTAAATATTGATAAAATTCCTTATGATGAAGCCATAAATTTAATAGGTTTTCCAAGTAAAAATTTAAGACAAGTTAAAAAAACATATTCTGAATTATGCAATATTTTAAATTCCTATGATATTAAGGCAAGAAATAATTATGGTAACTAATATAAAAAAATTAATAGAAGAATTAAAATCTTACCACTATCCAGATAAAGAAAAGTTATTATCTTTAAGAATAGAAGAAAGATTAGATAAATCATTAAAAGAATATTATAATCAATTAAATAAAACTTTAGATAAATTAACTATATATGATGAAGAACATGAAAATTTAACTGTTATGAAAAAAATAAATAAGGAGGTAAAATAATGTTAGAGTATGATTCATTAGAAGATCTCTCTTTATTAACTACTATACCAAAAGATACAATAATTAATTTATTTAAAAAATTAAATTTATGTATATGTGATGAAATTCAAGATAGTAGTTTAGGTAATGAAGAAATAAGTAAAATAAATATAGGAATAGGTTATTTATTTATTTCTAACTCAGAAGATCAAATAAAATATAAATTTATTCCTAGCAAAGAATTAGAAGATAGTGTTAAAGAAACTTTAATGGATGGTAAAAATCCTCTTCAAAGAAATTTAGAAAAAAATTTAGTATCTAAAATATTAAACACCTATAAGGATATAATATAATATGGAATCTAAAGATATAATAGATTTAATTCCTTTAGATGATGAAACTTCTAAGGTAGCTAATCAAATAATAAAAGAAAAAAATATAGATGAAGTTCAAAGATTAGTACATTTATTTAATTTAAATCAACAAAAGAAAAATGTTATTAGAATATTAAAATTAAATTCTCTTTTAGATAAAGTTTCTGATAATATGTTAACTAGATTTGAAAAAAGACCAGATGAATTTAGTAATAGTGATTTACTAAACTATATGAATGTAGTTCAATCTAGTATAGAAAAAGCAAATAAATCCTTAAACTTAATAGATGAAACTCCTCCAATTCAATTAAATCAAGTAAATATAAATGTACCTAATGAAGTATTAAGTAAAGAATCTAGAGATAAAGTTACTGAAGCAGTAAAATCTATAATGAAAAAATTAAAATTAAATGAGAATGAAGATAAAGATCCAGAATTAATAATAGAAGATTCAGATCAAAAAGAAGATAATTCTCCATTAAAAGAGGAGGAAGATAATTAAAAAATGATACAATTTAATTTAGAAAAGAATAAAGAACATAATTCCTTATGCCAAATCAAAGATGGTGACTCTATAATATATCTAACAGAAACAGATTTAACTATTTTAATAAATGATATGTATGATAAAAGATCAGATGTATTTGAGGAGTTACCATATACTATCAAAAGTAATTCTGAGTTAGATTCTTTAAAGCAACAATTAGAATGGATAGAATCTGAAAAATCAGAACTTGAAGATAAAATAAGTGAATTAGAAGATATATTAGATGAAGAGGGGATATTTTATTAATATGCAAGAGATAACACCAGTAAAAATAAAACTAAATCAAGATATAAATAATATTAAATTATATGTTTTAAGTGATGTCCATATAGGATCCGCTGAATGTGATTTAAATTTATTTAAAAAGACAATTGAATTTATAAAAAATACTCCTGATATGTATGTTATTTTATTAGGAGATATTTTAGATACAGCATTAAAAACAAGTAAAACAGATATTTATAGTGAAGTAATGACAATAGCTGATGCTCAAAAACTAGCAATAGAATTATTAACACCTATTAAAGATAAAATAATTGGAATGGCACCCGGCAATCATGAAAATAGAGTATGGAGAGAAACAGGTATTGATTTATCCTTATGGTTAGCAGAAAAATTAGGGGTTCAAGATAATTATAGAGTTAATGCTTTAGCTATGAGTATAGATTTTGGTAAAGATAATAATGGAAGACCTTATAAATTAAATATATTTGGCCAACATGGAGGATATGGTGGAGGAAGGAAATTAGGTTCTGCTATGAATGCCATTGAAGATATGGATGGTATAGTAGCAAATGCTGATATTTATTTAAGGGCTCATACACATTCTCCTATTCAAGGAAGTAGAAAGGTATTTAATTTTAATAATCAAGGTAATTTAGAATCTAAAATAAAAAATTATTTTAATGCCCCAAGTTTCCTATTAACAGGTGGGTATGGATTAGAAAAAGGATATAAACCTCAAGATATTTCCCCATACTACATTAATGTAAGAGCCTACTGTGAAAGAGAAGATAGTAAATTAAAAAAATATTTTAAAATAGATAGGGTGATGATGTAATATGAAAAGATTATGTTTTAAAATGGAATCAACAGAAATTTATGATAATCCACCCCCAGATGATTTAAGATCCTTAGATTTTTGTCCCCCAAGTAAAGTAGAAAGAAAATTGGTTAGTGAACTACTTGATGGTGAAATAAAAGACACTATATTTGTAGTAGGAGATATTAAATATCCAGTAGAAAATACTTGTGATGAAAATGATACTGAAAAGATAGAAGAAATTAAAAAGAGATATGAGAAATGTTTGAAGTAACCTTAGATGATGGAACAAAAGTAAATCTACCTAATACAGTAATTAGAGATGGAGCTACTGAATGTAATATTATATATGTAGATTGTACAGATATGTCAATTGATTGCATGCAAAAATATTTAGCAATGCTTAAAATGGATATATTAGATACAGGGGTACATAATTTTATACTTATACCAACTGACAAAGATAGAAAAATAAAAGTAGAACAAATAAAAATAATTAAGGAATAAATTGATAGAAAGAAGATTATGTTTCGAGCTATTAAATCTTTCTGTACCAGTAATACATAGTGAGTTGATATTAGGTGAAGTAAAATATAATTACTTCATAACTACTAAAGGTAAAAAATATCTATTAGAAAATACTTGTTTAGATGATGATTATGAAGCCCAAACAAATATATTTAATAAATTATATATGCAATTAAAAAAATTATAGAATAAAATAGCGATTTTTACGCTAAATTCATTGTATATCAATTTTAGATATAAGCCAAAAGGTAAGTCTATCTTATAATAGATAGTAAGCCCTGGAGTAAGAACTAAAAAGGAGAAAATTAAAAATGAAATATTTTTCAGAAATTTTAAATAAACAATTTGACTCAGAATATGATTGTTTAAAGGCGGAAGAAGAATATAAAGAAAAACAACTTCAAAATCCGAGTAAGAGAAAAAAAGAATTAGCAAAGATTATAGAAGAAAAAACTAAATTAGTAGAAGAAGCAAATAAGCTTTATGAAGATGCTAAAAACCAAGCTAAAGAAATTTTGGAAGAAAGTAATAAAAAAGTAGAAGATATATTATCTAAAGCGGAAGCTAAAGTTAAACAAGCAGAAAGAGAAAAGGTTGAAGCTTTGATATCCTTTAATAAAGAATTTGGTGCCTATACTACAACAATAACAAATGATAAAGCAGCAGAAGAATTAAAAAAATCCCTAAGTAGATTTGATAAAAACTTTATAGATTTATTATCATTATTTAATTTACAATAAAAATATATTTAATTATATTTAAAGGGGATTCAATAATATGAATTCCCTTTTATTTATCTTATTAAATATGGGGAAAATAAATAAAACCCTTGTATTATATAATATAAGGAGAAAATAATGAAGCCAAATTTTAAATGTGTTTATTGTAAAAAGCAAATTAAGGTAGGTAAACATTTACATTCAGAATATACATGTCCTAATTGCCATAACCAAATGCTTATTTCAAGAGATGAAAAAGCTCAAGGTCATGTAAATTATAAGAGGAATTTCTTTAAACATGCTTAATAAAGGATTTTAAATTATGTTTAATGTAGAAATCCCTAAAGAAGAAGATGAATATAAAAAACTATCTAATAATGCTTTAGAAAGATTTATGTTTTGCTTGCATGATATGATAGAAATGTTAAGTGTAAAACCTTATCAATGCGATCCAGATTTTTTTGTTTTATCTCAAAATTTTATTTTATTTTATTTAAATATTTGTTATAAACAAAAAGAGAAAAAAGATAAATCTATCTCAAGAAAATTAGTTAAAAATATATACAAAGATATAGTAAGAAGAACTATAACATTAAAATCAGCATATGAAAATATATATAAAAAATATTTTGAATTAATTTAGTTAGCTTTTTAATGCGAATTGCCATCGCATTGGTGGATATTCTATTATTCCTTGTACCACTTTAAAAACTGAGACATAGAATAATTAGTCTTGCTGATGCTAAGTAAGTAAAATAAGGGCAGTGGCTTATGTATACGAGATGAATACATCGTGATGATAACGTTAGATACATCAGGGTTGCCGTTTACCTTAATTGTGCTGACACTGGGAAAGACCAGGCGTAGGCCTTTAGTTTAAAGGTAAAACATTAGAATTTGACTCTAAAGTTATTTGTTCGATTCAAGTAGGGCCTGCCAATATGAGAGAATAGCCAAATGGTAAGGCAATGGTGTAAGTAAGAATCTAGAAATAGATTTATACAGCAATTATTTAGGTATTTAAGTATAAGGGAACCATGATTATTAGTTCGAATCTAATTTCTCTCACCAATGGAAAGATACATTAATGGTAAATGAACAGATTGCTAATCTGTCGCTCATAGAAATATGAGTTGTAAGTTCGAGTCTTACTCTTTCCGCCAAGAGTTTTTAATTATTTTCTCTAATGGATACCGATGTCTGGACTATATAGTTAAGTTAACTAGTGTAAGAATTAGTTAAATCTAAAAATCAGAATGCAGAGTATCGCCTTAATGAGGAATAAAAATAATTACATAACATATTAGAAGTGAAGATTCTAATAAATAAAAAATTTTAATTTGCAAATTAAATGACACTCTGGAAAGACAGAGATGTATGGGCCATTAGCATAAGAGGAAGTGCGTTTGCCTTGCAAGCAAAAGTGTGTGATTTCGAGCATCACATTGGTCCACCAAATATGGTTCGCTGGTATAAAGGTTATTATTTCTGACTGTCTATCAGAAGATAAGAGTTCAATTCTCTTGCAGATCGCCATTAAGTTTTCTTATTCTTAAGTGCACAGAAAAAAATAAGAGATAAGGCAAGAACCAGAAACTCCGTATTTTATCTTTGTTTTGAATCTCAAAGAAACAGGTGATAAGAGCCAATAAGATTCAGCTAGCTTGACAGCCAGGAAAGACTGGCATTTGGAGAGATGTAATAATGGTAGTTGGGCGGTCTTGAAAACCGTTGCTCATGTAAAAAATGGGTTCAGAGTTCGAGTCTCTGTCTCTCCGCCATAAGGGTCTTTAGCTCAGTTGGTTAGAGCTACCGGCTCATAACCGGTTGGTCCGGGGTTCGAGTCCCTGAAGACCCACCAATTCGTCCACGGAATGGGGCAGTGGAGCAAATTGTGGCCCGAAATCGAGGTTTATTATTTACCTACGTTAGACAGTGTATATACTTTAAAGCATTAATAGGAAATTAAAATTTCTGAATCATAGGATGGCATTGTAAAATAAAAATGCACTTATAGTTTAATGGTAAAATTATTTGCCTTCCAAGCAAAGGATGAGAGTTAGATTCTCTCTAGGTGCTCCATTTCCCCCTCGGGATGTGGGCTAATTGGTAAGCCACCAGTTTTGGGAACTGGTTATCATGGGAGTTCAAATCTCTCCATTCCGACCATTATTTGAGAGATTGGCCAAATGGTTAAGGCTCTACTCTGATAAGGTAGAAATTACTTGTTCGAATCAAGTATCTCTCACCAAAAATAAATAAAAATACTGTATTATATTATGTCAAGGAAGAAAGACATTAAAACCAAGAATATTATGCCTGTGTAGCCAGTATGTGGAAGCTGAACGGACTGTAAATCCGTTGCCTTCGGGCTCAGGTGGTTCGACTCCATCCGCAGGCACCAGGGTCAGTAGCTCAGTTGGTAGAGCGTAGGATTGAAGATCCTAGCGTCAGTGATTCAATTCCATTCTGGCCCACCAGAGGTCAGGTAGCACCTGAATGATTTGAAGATAGCACGACACTTCAAAGAGTAATAATAAAAAATAGTGCACATGCATCTATGATGGAATGGTAGACATGTAGGTCTTAGAAGCCTATGTCCTTGTGGCATACAAGTTCGAGTCTTGTTAGATGCACCATATAATGCGGAGTAGAGAAGTAGGTTATCTTGTCAGGTTCATACCCTGAAGATCACTGGTTCAAGTCCAGTCTCCGCAACCATATGGAGGTATAGACGAATTGGTCTAGTCAATGGACTTAAAATCCATGCTTAATTGTGTCTGGGTTCGAATCCCAGTACCTCCACCATTCATATAATACCAAGGATTTATTTTACTATATCTAATTTACCTGTAGATAATTCTAAGGAAAATTTAGTTAACTTACTTTATAAAGATCATATATTAGCTCATTATTATTTAGCTATGTGTTGTAAAAATACTGATTTAAGATTAAAATTAATCCAAGCTTTTATATTAATGTCTAATTATTCTAAAAAATTAGAAGATTTTGATACTTCTTCTTTAGATAATTACCAGCAATTATATGAAGCTTACATTCAAGGATTAAAAGATAATGGCAGGATAGATAAAATAGTAAAAGCTAAGAAAGGAAAGAAATATCTTAAAACTGGTAAGTATGCTAAAAAAGATAATTTAAATAAAGGAAAAATTTGTTTTTCAAATGAAGCTAGGCTTAAAATAAGTCAATCTAAAATTGGTAAAAAACAATCTGAGGAAACTCTTATTAAAAGATCAAATACTCTTAAATCTCAATATAATAATGGTAGGATTCCCATTATGTTAGGTAAACATTGAAGTGACTCTTTAAAAGATAAAATAAAGGCTAGTAGGATTGGTAAAGGAGTTAAGAAAATAAAGTGTTTAGAGACTCAAATAATATATGATTCCTTAAAAAGTGCTTCTTTAGACACTAATATAGCACAATCTCTTATATCTAAATGTTGTCATAAAAAAATTGAAAATGTTAAAGGATATCATTGAGAATATATTTAATTTTAAAATCTCTCGTTTGAAATATAGAGTATCGGTTCGAGTCCGATTATCCCGACCAATTAAATATTAAGACTCTATTAAATTAGAGTCTTTTTTCTTGTATTATATAATAAGAGAGGTATTATAAATATGAAAAAGAAGAGAAGAGGTTACATATACAATAGTGACTATGGCTCAGGAAGAGAGATATTAAGATCAGTTAGAAAGTTGTATAGTATGTTTAAGTTTAAAAAGAAGAAAAATCATCTTAGGTATAAAGCAATTTATGATAGTCTATGTCATAGTAATCCAATTGGTAAAATAGGTTCTATAGAAATACCTTTAGATTCAATAGGTGTTTATGATGAAGAAGAAAATTAAGATTAAGTTTTTAGATGATAAGCCAAAAGAATTTGAGATTAAAATCAGAGATAATGAATACCTAGATATAGTGAGTAAAAATAAATCTAACGTAATTAAAAGCAAGAAATTGTATAGTAGAAAAAGAAAACATAGGGGAGATATATGGAATTAGAAACTTGGAATTATAAAAAGATTCAAAGAAAAGCCAATAAAATAGTAAGAAAACTTAATAAACAAATAGAAGATGATGAATTATGGAAAGGTAGATTTTATATTAGACAAGTAAAAAGATATATGAAACCTTATGATGATAGAAGTGGTATTGATAATGCTTTCTTATTCAGATTTTATGATAGAAAAACAGGTAAAAATGCTTTATCTAAAGATTGGTATTCTTATTATGTTCTAAGTACTTTTTGTAAATTAGCCTTAGATATGAATGATTTTATTGTCAATGTGTGTAAAGTATGGGAAGAAGAACCTAGACCAAATATTGATACTGCTATTGATTATAGGAAAAAGAAATAAATGAAAACATATTTTATATCTAGTGATATTCATTCTTTTTATGATGAATGGATGGGTGCTTTAAAAGATAGTGGGTTTGATATAAGCAACCCGAGTCATACGGTTGTTGTAGTAGGCGATTTGTATGATAGGGGCAATCAAGCAGTCGAGTGTTATAAATTTGTTAAGAAGTTGAATGACTTAAATAGATTGATTTACATTAGAGGTAATCACGAAGATTTGCTATTTGATTGCGTTAATGAATTGCAACAAACAGGTGGATGTGCAAGTCCTCATCATTGGTCTAATGGAACTATGGATACTGTTATTCAACTCAAGCAAGCTGGGCTATTAAATGAAGTATTGTATTTCATAAAAGATAATGCTATTAACTATTATGAATTAGGAGATTATATTTTTGCTCATGCAGGGTTACCTTTAAAATTGAAATATAAAGATGGGAAACCTATTTTAGTTGTAAGCAAAGAAGCAAGTGAAGAAGAATTTAAAAAGCATAGATGGGATAATCCAATAGAGAACTTAAAAAAAGGTGAACTGCCAAGTAATAAAACAATGGTTATAGGTCATTGGCATTGTAGCGCTTTATGGAGTTATTTATATCCAGATAAGTATGGAGATTTTGATGGATATGAAAATAGACCTTATAATTTTGATATTTGTAAAATGAATAACTTAATAATGATAGACGCTTGTACCGCATATTCAGGTAGAGTAAATGTATTAAAGATAAATGAAAAAGGAGAAATTTTACAGCCATGGATAAAATAGGTTTTTGGAAAGTAAATGAGCCCTATGGTGAATTTTCTAATTGGTATATGAGTAATTTTAAAATTGCTAATATTAAATTTATTAGTTCAGAGCAAGCATTAATGTATTGTAAAGCATTGTACTTTAGAGATAAAGAAACTGCATCTAAAATATTGGAAGAAACAAATAATAAAAATATAAAAGCATTAGGTAGGCAAGTTAAAAATTATAAAGATTTAGAATGGTCTGTAGTGAGATATCCAATTATGTCAGTTATTCTATATCATAAATTTTCTCAAAATGAAAGTTTAAAAGAATTATTATTGAGTACAAAAGATGCTTTATTATATGAAGCAAGTCCTTTAGATAATATTTGGGGAATAGGCTCTACTGATATAAATGATATTAAAGGGCAAAATTTGTTAGGAAAAGCTTTAATGGAAACAAGGGAGAAACTTTATAATGGAAACTCAATATAGATTGATTATATGTAAAGAAGAAGACAATAAAATATATCATCCTATTTTTACAAAACTACACACATATGACTTTAATGATATGGATGATTTAAAAGCTATTCAAAAGCTATGTAGAAATACTATTAGAGAATTTAAGAATAATGAATTATCTTTTAAAGAAGAGGGGTAATAGATAGATGAGTGTTGAATGTAATAGAATTAGAGGGTTTACTTACACTATGCCTTATATGAGAGAAAAATTTGAAGACGCCCTTGGCGATGCCTATGGAGATTTTTATTTTAGTGCTTATGATTCAGAAACTGATAAAGTATATATAGTCAATGATGGAATGGGTGGAGAATATACTAGAATAGTTTATCCAGAAAAGATACAAGGCCCAGATTGTTATCAAGATGATGATGACCCATATTTGAAAATTAGTGATGAAGAGTGTCCAGATGATATTTATAAACAAATAAATGCTTTATATAAGACAGTATTTAATGAAGATTTGAATAAGTCAAAGATAGAAAAAGCAATTTGGTATTATTGGAGTTAATTATGGTATATAAATGGTTAGCAAACCAAGTATGTTATAGAAAAGATTATGATAAGGAAGTTGTTTCATTTCTTAAAGCTAGATGCAGGCAGGAACTTCTAAATAGCATAGATTTAAACATCTAGTATATAATGAATGAAATTGAAGATGAGGGATATAATGAAGAGATAGAATGTTTTTATTATGTTTTAAGAATAAAGTTTGGTAGGTATAAAGATGAGCAAGGATATAGTATTTAAGTTATTCCAAAGAATAGTTGTAGTTAAAACCACTAAAAAATGGAGAGCCGAGTATGAACCAAAAGAAGAAAGGGCAGAGGCTGCTTATGTTGGAGATGCCACTGATGAAAATCAATTAAATAAGGGCTTATCTTGGGCAGGTTGTGGAAGAGAAGAAGAACCAGAAGTTAAATATTTTGATAATGATGGATTTACATTAGAGATAGGTTCTTGCCCTGAAAATAGTTGTCAAGGCAGTAAATTATCTTTTTGGATGTGCAAAATAACAACTAAAGATAATTATTCTTTTTACACAAGTATCAATTCAAGATTATTAGAATTATTATTGAAGGAATGTACATTTATAAATGGTGTATGCCAAGATAAAGTAGTATTTGTTAGAAACAAATCACAATTAGGTGTAGTTAAATTAAATGGCATTCAATATCAACAAGCAGTATCAGATGAATATATGAGAACCCATCCAAAAGAAAAAAGAACTGATTATAAACCAGGTGATGTAGTAGAAACATTAAGGGATAGATATGTTTATGTTGGGTCTACATATCAATATTTTTACATAGATTATAATGGTTGGTATGATGAGAATATGGCTGTAAATATTTATTTTTATAAAAAGCCTAAGGAAACCCATTTCTTTTTATATTGGAGTAATTTTGAAAATAAATATGAATTTTATTGTTCTGTATATAAAAGGGTAGAAGCAAAACCTAAATATTGGGTAACTGGAAATATTGATGTAAAACCATTAAATGAATACTTGAAAGAATATGCTGAAAATAATTATCATAAAATAGAAGAAGTGGTAGATGAACTGAAAGAATTATATAGTTTACAATTTCAAGATAATCCAGATAATATAATAGATAGAGATAAAGTTATAGAAGTTGTGAAAAAATATTATATTAAAGGGGGAAATAGAAAGAAAATTATTGTTAATACTTATGAAATTTAACCTGCATTATAATAATGAAAGGAGAAAACAATGATGGATTCAAATGGTGATTTATGTGTTGGAGATTCAGTATATATATAGCATCATATAAATACCCAAAAGCAAAGAGTTTAATTGGTAAGATAAAAAAGATACATGATTATATGGGTATAAAAACATATAGAGTTGAAATAGGTTCAATTAGTAACCCAAAGACTGAAGATGGATTATTTATATTTAAAGCAAATGATATAATAAAAATAAATTATACTAATATAACATCTGATGGGTATACAACAACATCTTATGGTATAGATGCTAGTGTAGCTGATAAATATAATACTTTATACAATGCAAAGTTTGATGTAGAATATATGAAAGAAAGATTTAAAAAAGGAGATAATGAAATGAAATTATTAGAAATTTATAGAGATAGAAAAATGGATAATTTATTTAAAGAAGCAGATGAGGCTCAAGATAAAGCATGGGAAAAAGATAACACTTATAAAACATTAAAAGATTTGGCAGAAAAGACAAAAACAAAAGATGGTTACTTATTTACTTTCAATTTTGACTCTATGTCTGATTCATTAAGAGAAGAAATGGATAAAATACAAAAAGATAGAGGAGAAAAGGTGACAAAATTAAATAAGCTTATCGATGAAGTCAATGCTCAATTATCAGAATGTGAAACATATGAACAAAAGATGAATGTTTTGAAAACATATGAAATATTAGATGAAAAAGGTAAGGTAAATGCTTAATGAGTAAGATAAAAATTATTGGTGTTGGAGATGCTCAAGTTTACAATGAAGACATAAATGAAAAAATAAGCAAACTTCAAGAACAGATTGATTGTTTAGAGAGTAAGATATATAAATATAAGGTAAATGACATTGTACTTACTAAAGATTTAAGATTAGTTAAAATCACTGCTTTAGTTAAAGATAAAAGTGGTTATTTGTATAAAGGTGATTATGAATATGATGCAATCAATTGTTTATTTACAGCAGATGAAATTATAGATAGATACCATAGTTATTCATATGCTAGAATATTGGAAGAGGCATTGAAAGCAAAAAGATTAGGATATGATTTTAATTATGAGTATTTTAAAGAACATTGTAATGATGTGAAGCCAAATTTCCAAAAAAACTATTGTTATTAAATAATTTTAAGTCAGCCTTTAATATTTGGTTGACTTTTTTATTACTATACTGTATAATACATTAGATAAGCATGGAACTTATGATTGATTAAAATATCACAGCCCTGAGAAAGATGAGGATTGTGTTTTGATAATAGATGATATAGATAGTATAATAAGAGATTTGCTTAAATGGAATTTTATAGCAAGTGCTTCAGTGAGTGATGATTTTGAATTACAAGAATTAAAAAAATATCCATCAAAATAGGAGAGTAATTAATATGATTTATTATATTTCAGATTTGCACTTAGGTCATTCAAATATTATTAATATGTGTAATAGACCATATTCAGATGTAGAACAAATGAATGAGGACTTGATAAACAAGTGGAATAATATAGTTAAGAAGAATGATATTATTTATCTCTTAGGTGACTTTTCTATGAAATTATCAAATGAAAAATCCTTAGAGTATTTAAAACGATTAAATGGTATTAAATACTTTATAAAAGGAAATCATGATAAATGGTCCTTTTTAAAAGAAGCGAAGGAAAGAGGACTGATTCAAGATTACTTTGACTCATATAAAGAAATAAATGATAATGGTAGGTTTGTGATTTTATGTCATTACCCATTAGTTACTTGGAATGGTATGTATAGAAATTCTTTTCACATCTATGGTCATGTGCATCAAAATATAGTAGAACCTATCACAAGAAGATATTGTGCCTGTGTAGAAATAACTAATTATGAACCTAAAACTTTAGATGAGTTAATTCAAAATCAAGAGGTGTATAATAAAATAGAGGGATAAAATGAGATTATGGCATATAGATTTAATTCCTTATTTACCAAATACCCAATTAATAGCTCAATGGAGAGAACTTAATTGTATATATAAAGAACAAAATAAACATATTTTAATTAATTATATTTATGATTATTCTAAGGATTATCTTTATAATTATAGTAAAAAAGTTATGTGGGAAATGGGTCAAAGAGGAATAGAAATAAAATCTTATCAAAATTTTAAAGATTATTTTTTAAATAATAAAGAATCAATATCAAATAAAGCTTTTGATGAAGGTATGAGTTTCATAATTAAGAAATAGTACAAATAATTAAATATAAAAAGCCTCTCAAAAAATCTTTAAATTTTATTTTGAGAGGCTTTAATCCTATATTATAATATAGATGTAAAAATTAAATAAATAAAAGGAGAGTAAAATGACAAAAGAACAAGCATTTAAAGAGATAAATGAAACTCAAGATTATTATGTTAATGAGTTAAAAGAAAAAATTATCGGGGGGGGGGCAACTTAAAGAAATAAATTTCACTTCAGATACTGGCACAGGCAAGACCAAGATGATGAGCAAGCTTATAAACAAGATGCCAGATTATTTCTTTATAATTACTACATTATCAAAAGGTCAGTTAAACAAACAAGTAGAGAAGAATTTAAAAGAAGATTGTTTATATAACAATTTTAAGGTACATGGAGTATGTGATTATACTGCTAATACTAAATTAACCTATAAAGATATATTAGATGAGTTACCAATAGATAAAAATATTATATGGTTAAGAGATGAGGGCCATATTCATACAAATAAATGGCAACCATTATTAGAAGATAGATGTTATAGAATTATTAATATTTCTGCAACTAATAATGATTTAGGTGGTATAGAATGCAATTTTAAACATACTATGATGTTAAGGACTGTTATTCAACAGTGTGGTGAAATTAGTGATGCTCTTGATAAATTGATTGAAGTGAAGAAACAACATAGTAAAGTAAAAGATTACAATCCTTGTGCTATTTTAAGATGTTTAAGTTCTGATATAGTTAATATTGCTATAAATGAATGTATTAAAAGAAAATTAAAATATATTAATATTACAACTGATGACTATGATATGTCAGATATATGTGAAGATAATAATAGATATGATGTGATTATAAATAAGTTTAAAATAGTAGAAGGTATTGATATAAGAAGAGCTCATGTTATTTGGTTAGAGAATGAACCTGGCAATACAAAAACAACAATACAATTGATAGGTAGGTGTAGAAGAAACGCTTTATTATATAGAAATGATATAGATATTTTTAAATCAAGCAATAAAAAGCTTTTAAAAGATACTAGACAATGCTATGCTTTTTATAATGTATTAAATATGAATATTGATTCGGATGAAGATGGTAATTTAGTGAATGCTTTTTGCAATATAATTAGCTGTCAAAAATTAAAAGTTGGATCTATAATTAAAGTAGAAAATGGCCAAATGGAAAATGGCTTAACTATTAGTGAATTGCAAGGAGAAAGCGGAGAGTTTGAAGTTAAAAAAAATGAGGAAACTGGGTTTAATATAGTATATCCAATTGGAGATTATTATAAAAAAATAACTAAAAATATTAAAGATGATTTTTTTTACATTCATTATAATAAAATATATACTAAAATAGATAAGAGTGCTATAGGTGGTAGAAAATTTTATTTACCTAAAATTTTAAAAATAGTAGAAACAAAATCTACTATTGGGTGGAGTAACCAAGAATGTATTAAGAAATATATTCCAATTAGTTCAGAAAAAGATACTTATGGAAATTATGAAATAATGAGTGTAGATCTAGAAGAATTTAAATTTACTTTAAATAATTTTTATAAAAATTACAATATAATATTTAATGATAAAGAATTAGCAATATTAGCAGGTGAAAATTATTTTTATAATAAATCTATTGGAGAATGGATAGAGCGTAAAAGTATCACTTCTTTAATAAATAAACATTGTAAATTTAACACCTTTATTGAAAATAAATATAAGAAAGAGTTAGAATATGCTAAAAATTTTATATATAATGGAAAAAATAATTTTAAATTAGATACAAGATGTAATGCTTGTTTAGGTTATTGTGTAGAATACTATAGTAAATATTTAATATATGGAGAAGAATATCTAAAAGAATATATTGATAAGGCTAAAAAAGAATCTAAAGTAGATATAATAGATATAGGTATAATAATTAGAGCTTGTATGTTAAAGTATAAAGATAATATGATGAAATGTTATGGAACTGCTATAGGAAAATTAATTAGAAGTATAAGTATAGAACAACTTATAAAAGAATCTTATAAAGATTTTTTAAATATAATAGTTAAATTAGGTACTCAAACTGCTGAATTTATAAAGAAAAATTTAAATATAAACACAAATACAATAAATGAAGAAATTGGAGAACTCTCTATCAATCAAATTGATCCTTGTTTAATAACTAATCATTTTGTTGGGCTTTGTGATTATATAGATGAGAACACCATTATAGATATAAAAACTACTTCAAATATCACTATGAGTTATGTTAAACAAGTATTAGCTTATCATTACCTATCTACAAAGAGAAGTGATTTGTATATTAAAGAGGTTATTATATATGATGCAGTTAAAAATAAATGTGTGAGGATTCCAATTTCTGAGGAAAATTTAAAATAAAATTTAAATTTTTTTAAATTTTATTTGGGATCTCTTAGTAAATATATTATAATATTAATGAAAATAAAAGGAGAGTATTTAATTATGTATGGAGTTAAAATCAATGGAAAAATGTTAGAATATTATTACACCGAGGAAAATGAATTTGTATTTACAGATAAAATAACAGAAGCTCAATGTTATTTGAGTGTAGATAGTTTACTTAAAGATGTTAAAGTAATGTTAGAAAAGAATGATAAAATTGATGATGAGCATATTGAAATAGAAATATTTAATATAATGTGTTAGTAGGAGGCAATATGAAAAAAATAATTGATTATGGTAATGTTTGGACTTGCGAAAATATGGACAACTTAGCACCTATTAATTGGAAAGGTTATAAAGTTTTATTCAGTGATGGTTCAATTAAAGTTGTAGATGATTTAGATGAAGTAAAAGAATATGCAAGAGCAAGTGGAGAAGAATACAAAGATTTTTATAGAGAAAGAAATTATCTTTTCGTAGGTGATGAAGTTGAAATAATTAAAGGTAGAAAAATCCCTATTGGAGAGCATAAGATTGTTGAAGACTTTTATACTTACGAAGTACAAGGCACTTATGGTCACAATCAGACTAATTATGTTATATTCTCAGATGGCACAAAAACAGATATTAGAAATGTAAAAAATGTAAGTTGTAAAATACCTTTGGTAGCTCCAAAAAAATTTGTTAGTGGGTATAGTTTAAGTGGGAGATTATAATGAGAAAATTATATAAAAATAGTGCTATTGAAATATGGAATTCAGATAGATTAAAAAGATTTAATTATGATGATTTCAGAATAATGCAAATAGAACAGATAGGGGATAATCTTTATTCAATTGAAATCTTATCAAATAGATCTTGTATTGATAGAATATATTATCCAAATTAAAGGCCATTATGAAAGTATATAGATATGAAAGCAAAGATGGAAGCGGTCCATATTATAATTTAGATGGTACTAGTAAATTATTAGTAGGAGATAAAATATTAAATATAAACTCATCTAAAGATAATTGGAGATATGGGTGTGATAGTATAAAAAATCTCAAAAAATATTTTAAAAATTCTAAACAATTATCAAATGGGTATTCCATATATTTATATGATGTAGATGTACCTGAATATAGGTATATAAAAGAGAATGGACATATTCTCTTTAATTTAAATGAAGTAAAAATAAAGAAACTTATAAAATAAAATATTCATACTGTATTATAATATAAGGAGGAAATTTATAAATATGATTGATTGGTTAATTGAAGGCTTAGATGCTTTAACATATGTTCAAAATGAAGCAAAAATTGAAGAATTGAAAAATTTGAAAGATGAATTATTAACAACTTTCTCAGGTAAGGAACATAATGCTACTTATTGGGTTCCTATAATTAATAAGATTATAGATGATAGAATAGAAAAATATAAGGCAGAGGAGAAATAATAGAATGCAAGAATACCATAAAATAGAAACTCTATATGAAAGAGATGAAAAAACAAAAAGATTAATAGAAGGTAAATTTAGAAACCCTACTTTAGAATATTTAAAAGATAATAAATTTATTTTTACAGAAAAAGTAGATGGTACTAATATTAGAGTACATTGGGATGGCCATAAAGTAGAATTTGGAGGCAGAACAGATAAAGCTCAAATACCTCAAATTTTATTAGATAGATTAAATCAATTATTTGGTGGCCAAGTAAACGAAGAAATGTTTGAACAAAAATTTGGGGAAACTGAAGTATTTATATTTGGAGAAGGATATGGCCCTAAAATTCAAAGTGGCGGTGGATATAGAGATGATGTAGATTTTATCATTTTTGATATTCAAATAGCAGGTAATTGGCAACCAAGAGAAAGTGTAGAAGATATTGCACATTATTTTAATTGTGATATTGTTCCTATTGTACTTGAAGGTACTTTACAAGATGCCGTTAATTATGTAAAAACAAATAGAAAATCTATAGTTGCTAAAAATGGAGCAGAGATAGAAGGTGTTGTAGGTAGACCAGCAGTTGAATTAAAAGATAGGACAGGCAAAAGAGTTATTGTAAAAATTAAATATTGTGATTTCAAGGAGTAATTTATGGAAGGTATTTTTATTAGAAGTCAATCTGGAAAGGAAATAATATATTGTAAAAATATTTATTTAGAGCCCTTCGATGATAGAAAAAATACTTATGCTATTATAGAAAAGAAAAAAGATAGTGAAATTATTTTAGGCGAATATTCGGAAGAAAAAGCAAATCAAATATTTAATGCAATTTGGAATAATATAGCAGATATGGTATCTGTTTATAATATGCCATATAGTGATTCATTGGAGTAAAAATGGAAAGATCTTTAAAAGAAATTTGGTATAGTGATGAATATAAGGATTTAAGGGAAAAACTTGGAGATAGACTTTGTTTTATTTGTTTTGGAGGCTCTCATGCTTATGGAACTAATATAGAAACAAGTGATATAGATATTAGAGGAGTTTGCCTACCAAATACAGATACTTTAATTGGATTAAATAAATTTTATCAAGAAGAACAAAAAGATGAAGATACTGATGTAGTTATTTATGAATTTTCAAAATTTGTTAGATTAGCAATGGATAATAATCCAAATGTTATAGAGATGCTTGGTAATAGAGAATATTTAGTTTTTAATGAAGTAGGACAAATGCTTCTAGATAATGTTAATTTATTTTTAAGTAAGAGATGTATAAATACATTTATGGGTTATGCAACTGCTCAATTAAGAAGATTAGAAAATTTCTTAGCAGTAACAGAATATACTCAAGAAGAAAAGAATAAATATATTAAACAGACTATGGATGTTGCAATGACTAAATTAGAAGATAAAAATAAATTATTTAAAGAAGGAAGTATAAAGGTTAATTTAGATAAAAATAATAATTTAATTATTGATTGTAATATTAAAGATGCCCCAATTGATTTAGTTAGAGCTTCCTTGAATGATTTGCTTACAATAGAGAAAACATATAATAAATTAGGTCAAAGAAATACTAAAAAGGATGAAGCACATCTTTGTAAACATCAAATGCATTTAATTAGATTATTTTTAATGTGTTTTGATATATTAGAAAAACATAAAATACTCACTTATAGAGAAAATGATAGAGAGTTATTATTAGAAATCAGAAAAGGAAAATTTCTAAAAAATAATAAATTAACAGATGATTTTAGACCTTATTTACAATCCTTAGAAGATAAGATGAATACATTAAAGGAAACTACTACACTACCAGAAAAACCAAAATATAAGGAATTAAATGAATTTGTTATAAAAGCAAATAAATTAGTAGTAGATGATACAGTAAATAAATATAATCAACCATTAGAAATTATTAATATATATTAGGAGAATTTTTATGAGTAAAGCAGATAAATTTATAATGATATTATGTAGTTCTTTATTATTAATAGCTTCTATTACATTTAATATATTATTGATAATTAGTTGGCCTTATATGGAAATAGGTGGTAAAATTATTTGTGGGATATTAGATATAATATCTGCACCATTAATGATTATTCAATTTATAATAAGTTTAAAAGATTAAGGTATAGTTGAAATAAATAGTATCAAAAGATTGTTTAATAAAAACAATCTTTTTTTTTTATTAATTATTAAAATTTTCTATATTTATATTGTATTATTTATAGAAAAGGAAAATGTAAAAGTGAATATTAAGGATTTTATAAATGAAGGTAAAAAATTATCACAAGAGAAGATAGATAAAGAAGTTGAGAAAAAATCAAAAACATCAAAGACTTGTCCTATATATGAAACAATATTAGAGAATGATAGTGATTTTGTATTGGAAAGAAAAACAAGTACAACAGATAAGATGTTAATATTTATTTTATCACAAGGTTTGATTTATTTTAAAAATGTTAAAAATGGGGAATTGACTAATAATCCAAGTGTAAAAGAAATTACTAATTTTATAAAAGAATGCCCTATTGAAAAATTGCCTAAACAAACAAAATATAAAATAAGACAACGACTTGATTTATCTGGCTATCTCAAATGGGCAATTAAGAATCCCCAAACAGCAAAAGAACTTGCAAATAAGAAAGTATTTATTAATTTAGACGATTTAGATGCATTTGGTATGAAATTTTTTAGACACCAAGAGTTAAGCCCGGAGATAATAGATGATTTAGTTTATTCATATCGTGTAGCAGATAAATTGATGAATAGTTATAATATAGACCCTAATTATAGAGGAAATAGTGTTTTAGGCCATATCTATAATTTAGTTCAATCTTTAAATAATATAGGGATAAATAAAAATAAATTAACATATAACTTGGGTAAACTCTTAAATATGAAATATCCATTAGAGCAATTTTCACCTAGAGGGATTGGGCTTATTCAAATAATCCAAATAGGCAATTTAGAATTTAATAATTTTGTAGATTATTTACAAAGAATAACATCAAGAGAATTGCTTTTCATATGTGATAATAATTATTATAATTCAGGTTGTTTCTCAATAAAAGAATATTATGATTATCTAAATATGCAACTTCAAATGTATGGAAAGATTAAAGAGAAATACCCTGATAATTGGCTAACAACTCTTCAAATAATGAAAGCAAAATTCAATGCATGGAAACAACTACATAAAGATGAACAATTTTTAAATAATGCAAATAGATTAAAATATCTTGAATATTCAGATGATAAATATTGTATAGTTATACCAACAAAATCAAGTGATGTTGTTGATGAAGGTGTTCATTTAGGTCATTGTGTAGGCTCTTATGTAGATAGAATAATTAGGGGTGAGACAAATATTTTATTTATGAGAAAAGTAAATGAACCAGAAGAAAGTTTAATAACATTAGAGTTCAAAGATAATATGCTTTGTCAATATAAGGGCTTTGGAGATAGAGCAGTAAATGAAGAAGAAGATGAGTTCTTAACTAAATGGTGTAAAGAGAAAAATATAGAAAAAGCAGCAAGAGGTTAATTATGGAATTAGATTTACCTATCAATGTATTAAATATATTAAATATTTTAAATAAGGCTGGGTATGATGCTTATGTTGTAGGTGGTGCAGTTAGATCTTTATTATTAGGAGAAAAACCTAAAGATTATGATATATGTACTAATGCATTGCCAGATAGTGTAGAAAATTTATTTGAATCTACTATACCAACAGGTAAAAAATATGGCACTATTACAGTAGTTATGCCAAGTGCAGATAAAAATGAAGATGAATTTTATGAAATAACTACTTTTAGATATGACAGCCCTATAACAGATGGTAGAAGACCTGAATATGTAATTTTTGGACAAACACTAAAAGATGATATTGATAGAAGAGATTTTACTATAAATAGTATAGCATACAATCCTTTGACTGGAATAATAGATTATAAAAATGGGTTAGAAGATATTAAAAATAAAGTTATTAGATGTGTTGGAACCCCTATTGCTAGATTCAGAGAAGATGGATTAAGGGTATTAAGAGCAATTAGATTTGCAGTTAGATATAAATTTTTAATTGATACAGATACCTTAAATGCTATGGTTAGATTAACTATTAAAAATCAATCTATAAATGTACTAGATAATATATCTAAAGAACGCATACATGATGAAATAGTAAAAATATTAAGTTATGATTTTTCCTTCTTGCCTGATGAAGATTTTATAAAAATTAAATCCATATTAGAAGATATATTAAAGATAGATGATTCAACATTATTTACAAAAGAAGATTTAAATAGTTATTTATATATAAGAAAATTAATATCCTTATATAAAGATTGTAATATTTATATATTAGAATCTAAATTAAAAGATCTTAAATTTAGTAATGATGAAATAAAAATTATATTAAATAGTGTAAAAGCCTATCAATATCTTAAATTATCTGATTTAAGCAATGATGATTTGCAATTTAGAATTAAAATGTGTGCTTATAGATGGGAGCCAATGCCTACAATATATGCTAAAAATATGTTAGATTTAAATAAAGAGCAACAAGAAATTATAATTAAAAGCTTTGCTGAACCTTATAATTTAAAAGAATTAGATATTGATGGAAATGATATAAAAGCAAACTTTGATATAGATGAAAAGATGATAAAAACTTATTTAGAGATGGCTTTATTCTATATATTTAAAAATCCAAAAGAAAATAAAAAAGATATTTTATTAAATTATTTAAGAGGGTTAGATGAGATATACAAAAAAGATAGGTAATAAACAATATGTATTGAAAAATAATAAATCTGCTCAGGAGAAAAATATAATTAAATTAGGGCAATTAGAAGATATATTAGATAAATATGAATTGAAAGATGCAAAGGCATTGGATAATTTTATACAATCATTTATATCTACTTTAGGTGCATATATGGATGATATAGAAAAATATAAAAAGGCTTTAGTAAAAAATAGTAATAATAAAAATAAATCTAAAGGCATCAGTGTATTTGATATACTTAAAGATCTCGAATAGAGATCTTTTTTTTTATTAAAAACCTTTAAAATTTCTTTAAATTTTATTTGGAGACCTTGCATAAGTATATTATAATATATGTGTGTAAAAATAAGAAGGAGAATAAATTTTATGAATGAAAAAGAATTTTGGTTTAAATTAACAAAATGGGATACTAAAAAACCTGATTTTTGTAAGGTAATTGCAAAAGATGAAAAGGAAGCAATTCAACAACTTTCAGATACCTTATGGAAATATAAAAATACACCATGCAATTATTTCTCAACTTCATCTAAATATATCAGAAATATAAATGATATTATGAATTTTGAAATAGTTGAATTTGCAGAGGTACAAAAACATATAGATAAAATTAATTTTGCAATTAAAAAACAAGAAGAAAATGGAAGATCTCTTTAGATCTTCCTTGTATTATAAATTAAAAGGAGATAATTATGTTTATAGATAATTTAAAAGATGCACTAAATATATCTACAACTGAAAATGGTGCCTTAGGGTATGAAACTACAGGAAAATCTTTAGTTGATTTTAACTTTAAAGTAGCATCAATGAGAAATTGGCCAGAAGAAGATATAAAAAGAGAATTTAAAAAAGTTTGGTATGAAAATAAAGAACTTGCTCTTAAATACTTATTCTATGTAAGAGATATTAGAGAAGGTTTAGGGGAAAGAAGATTATTTAGAGAAACTTTTAAAGAAATAGCTGATAATAAAGAAATAAAAAATAATGTATCTTTGTTAAAATTAATTCCAGAATTTGGTAGATGGGATGATTTAGTTTCACTATTATGGATTAATAATGATTTAACACTTAATATAGTGAATATAATTAGAGATCAAATAATTTCTGATATAGATGGTTGCTTAAATGAAAGACCAATATCTTTAATGACTAAATGGTTACCTTCAATTAATACTAGTTCATTAAAAACTAGAGAAAATGCTCAAAAATTAATAAAAGAACTTAAAGTTTCTGCTTCTACTTATAGAAAAACTCTATCTAAACTAAGAAAATATATAGATGTTTTAGAAAGAAAACTATGTGCTAATGAGTGGGATAAGGTTAATTATGAAACAGTACCTTCTAATGCAAATTTAAAATATAAAGATGCTTTTTTAAGACATGATGAAGATAGAAGAAGAAAATATCTAGAATCATTAGAAAAAGGTGAGACTAAAATAAATAGTTCAGTATTATTCCCACATGATATTGTTGGTAAATATAATTTAGAAAATAAAGATCAAACTTTAGAAGCTTTATGGAAATCTTTACCAAATTATATTGATGGGAATGCTAATACATTAGTAGTAAGAGATGGCTCTGGTTCTATGACTTGGGGAAATACTAATATAAAACCTATAGATGTTGCAACTGCTTTAGCTATTTATTTTTCAGAAAAATGTGAAGGTCAATTTAAAGATAATTTTATTACATTTAGCTCAAAGCCAAAATTAATATCTCTTAAAAATTATGAAACTTTAAGGGATAAATTAAGTGAATGTTATAATTATAATGATTGTTCAAACACAAATTTAGAAGCTACTTTTGATTTAGTTTTAAATGTTGCAATTAAAAATCATTTAAAACAAGAAGAAATACCTAATTTATTAATAATTTCTGATATGGAATTTGATGATAGTTATTCATTACCAAAATATTCAGAAGATAAATTATTTACAACTATAGCAGATAAATTTAATAAAGCAGGATATAAATTACCAAAATTGATTTTCTGGAACGTAGCATCAAGAACAAATACTATTCCATTAACCCAAAATGAAAATGGTGTTGTTTTAGTTTCAGGATTTAGTCCAGCAATAACTAAGATGGTACTATCAGAAGAATTAGATCCATATAAAGCAATTGTAAAAGAATTGATGAGTGATAGATATAAGGAAATCACTTTAGGAGAATAATAAAATGATTAATGAAATTGATGAAATGCTAAAAGCAAAAGAATCTAATTTAGAACCTTCTATTAAATTAAATAGAATAGATTCTCAAGAAGATCCTGAAATTATATCCAAACAAGTACCTGCAGGAAATAATAGATTAATTTATTATAGTATGCAACTTGATGGGATAATAAATTATATTAATAATTATTTAAATAATGTAGATAAAATAACTGCAAGTGATGATATAATACCTATGTTAGTATTTTCTTATAAATACCAAGCATACCCTAATCCAAATATAAATGGAACCTATTTAATAGGATATTTAAATGAAATTCCTTTATATATATCTTCATTTGTAGAAAATGCAATATATGCTCAATCTCCAGTAAAAGAAGATGGAACAATAGATTATATAAAAATAAATATTAAAGATTAAAAATATGGAAGATAAATTGCTAAATTTATTAAAGATAACTGTATTATAATATGTGAGAAAGAAAACTCATAAATATACTTAAGCATATAAAACTCGTATCACTACTATATTTGTAAAGTAAATTCTAAGTAGTTGGCATTGTTAGTTTGAATGAGAAGAACTATCCGCTCACTTATCGACGTTATAGGTAAGTTGACTATCCATCAATAGAGATGGTTTGAAGGTTAGATTTTCTGAAATAGTAGAGAAAATCACTCAGTTGATAAGAGTATAAAACACCTATATCTAAACTGGAAGTATTAGGTTGAATTGTGAGTGATAGACAAACTCTCTGGCGGTTTTGTAAGTTAGCTGGAATAGAAGAAAACTTACATTATATGAGACAGTAGCTCAATGGTTAGAGCAAGTATATAAATCTAGTAATAGATTTTTACAGCAAATATTTAGTTGACCTTTTAAGTCCTTAGTTATCGGTTCGAGTCCGATCTGCCTCACAAAATATTTTAGATGCTTTACAGCAAAAAAAAATATGTATAAAAATTTAAAGGAAATTTTACATAGCATCTAGTTAATCTATTTATTTACTTAAGGGTAACAATGAATATAGAAGAAATACAAAAATTAATAGAATTTTACATTCAATGTAAATGATTAGAAATTGAGACTAAATATTATTTAATAATAAATTTAATATAAATTTAAAGATACATACAGCAAAAAAAAATTAGATATTTTAAAAATAAAAAAGAATAAAATAAATTAATTAAATGTATCTTGTTTATATAGGTTCTTGATGTAATGGTAGCATAGCGGTCCTCAAAACCGAATGTAAGAGTTCAAATCTTTTAGAGCCTGCCAAGAATATTAATTTTGATTAGTTAAGGATTATTAAATTCTTAACTAATTTTCTTGTATTATATAAATGAGGTGTATAATATGATAAAAGAAGATAAAATATTAAATTGTAAAGGATGTAAACATTTTGTTGTAAATAAAATTAATAAAGATTCTATATTATGCTATTGTAAATTAAATAAAAAGCAATTTAGATGTGATGAAAATCAAATAAGTTCTAATTTAAATTGTTATAAAGGGAAATAAATTATGGATAAAATATTATCAAATGAAGTTGTTGAAGATATACTAGGAGTTAAGTTAGCATTAACTGATGATGTTCAAAATTGTTCTTTTATTACTCCAGAAGGTAAGTTTCTTAAAATAAGAGAACATTATGAAATATATAGATTTTTAGTTATGGAAGATTTAGTGCCTTGTATACCAGATGCTGAACTTTTACTATCACAATTTGGCTGGGTTAGATATTCTTATATTGGTTATTTAACTTTACCATTTAAGAAATTAACTAAAGAACAATACAAGGCATTGGAAATAGTTTTAACATTGATAAAGAAATATAGAGATGAAGTTTCTATTCAATTGCAGGACAATCCAAGATTTTATCAAAATTATTCTTTAGATGACATTCCTTATATTATTGATAGAATTAAATTATATTATACAAATGGTCAATTGTTACCATAAAAAAAAGGAGATAAAATAATGATTAATATTTTTAAAAATAAAATTACAAGAATGGTTGAAAAATCAAAGAAAATTGAAGGAGAAATTGAAGTACTTAAAAAACAACAGAAAGTAAAATCTGAAAATGCTATGAAAGCTAATAAAGCAAAACAATTAGATTTTACAAATACAACAAATGCTACAATTGAATCTTATAAAGCGGCAATTAAAATAGCTGAAAGTAATATTAAAACTGAATGTGACAAATATGACCAAGAATGCAGAGTTGAAGTTGATAAAATTATGAATGATTATAACTCAAAAATTCTTGCAAAAATGAATGAACTTAATAGAACAAAAAATTTAATTGAAGCAGAAAATAAAAATAATATGGATGTTATGAAACCATTAATGATTAATGCACCTACTTCAAAAACTCTATTAGAAAATAAATCAAATAAAAAATAATTAAAAAGAAAAGATAGTTATAAAAACTATCTTTTTTACTGTATTATTATATGGAGTAGAATAAATGAATCTTTATTTACATTTAGAAGATACAGATATCCTTATGGATGATAATTTTAAATTAAATTTTTATACTGAAATGAAAAATTATTTAAAAATATATGAAAACAAAATAATTACAATATTAAGAAATAAATACTCAGGTAAATTATATATGATCCAAACTTATGAGGAAGAGATGGAAATATTTGATAAATTAATTTTGAGGATATATTTTGTAACTTTTGAGACAAGATCTTTTAGTTTTTATTTTTTCCTCAGTGATAAAAATTTATAGGGATAAATAAAAATTTATAGGGATAAATAATAGGAGAATTTTAATGGCTAAAAAAGATATAGAATTGTATTACAAACAAGTAGCAGACCAATATATAGAAATGGTCTCTAATATTAAAGAATTTGAAGAATATGCTTCTACACATATGGTAGAACCTGAAAGAATAGATAAAATGAAGCAAATACTAGAACCTATAAAAAATAATTATAGAACACTTAGTTATATTATGTTTTTACTTAATAAACCTGTTAAAAAATCAAAAGAAGTTAAATATATAAAACAGAATAAAAAATTATTATCTGAAATACCATATAAAAATACTAAAGAAGGTATTTTAAATGAAAATGATGATACTATTAATGATTTAAAGAATTTAAAATAATTTTATTTTTCTTTAAATTTTATTTGGAATTTATTACACTTTATTATATAATATATAATGTAAATAAGAAGGAGAAAATATGGATCAAAAAGAATTAAATAAAAGAATTAGAGGGTTAAAATTAGTAGGCACTATGTTAGATAGAAGAAGAAAACTTAGTGATTCTCAAATCAAGGAAATGTTAGACTTATATATAAATAAGGATAAAAATAAATTAACAAATTATGAAATAGCATCTAAGTTTGGTGTAAGAAAAGCTCAAATTTATAGATATATGGATAAGGAATATAAAGAAAAACATAGAAAAGAGTCACATGAAAATTATTATAAATTAGATAAAGAACAAAGAAGCAAAAGACAAAAGAAAGCAAGAGAAAAAACATTAATATATAAAAAGGCTTTATTAGAATTAAAATTTAAAATGTAAAAATAAAAGCTAAATTTATTAGAGGTATTTTATGGATATAAAAAAATATTTAGACTCTTTAGGAATAAGGGATGAAGGCTCTTATGAACACAATGGAGCTTATGTAGTTAATATAGAAGATTCTAAAAGTTATGGAAGAATTTTTACTATATTAGATACATCAGAAGATATAGATATTATTCCATCTAATCAATTAGTTACAGATCAAGGAAGTTCATTAATGTATGAATCTATTAGTGAACCATTATTGTTAAATCTATTAGCTGATTTTGAAGGTGGAGTTTATCAATTAGTAGTAAATGAAATAGAAGGATAATTAAAGATGGTTAAAGAAATAATAACAGATTTAGAAAAATTAAATAGTAGATGTGATGAAGTAAATGTTAGAGAAAGAAATAATGAAGTAAGACAATTAGTATTAGATTTGAAAGATACAATTAGGGATAATAAAAATTGTGTTGGGTTAGCTGCAAATCAAATAGGAGCACATATAAGAGCTTTTTGCATTAATTTTAATGGAGATATTAGAACATTTATAAATCCAGTTATTACAGAAGCAAAAGGTATAACTCTTAATAGAGAAAGTTGTATGAGTTTACCAGGAAGAGAATTTATAAGACCAAGAAATTCTCAAATAAGTGTTATTTATCAAACACCATTAGGCAAAACAGAATCAGTAAAACTTAATGGATTAGCTGCTTGTGTATTTCAACATGAATTAGATCATCTAGATGGGGTTACTTTAGTTGATTTAGGAATGGAAATAGATGAAAAATTTGATAAAGCTTCAGAAGAAGAAAGAGATGAACTAATTAAATCTTATTTAGATTCATTAGATTTAAAGCAAAAAGAAGTACAAAAAGACATTGAAAAAGATCCAGAATTAAAACAAATTAAAGATGCTTCATTATTTATGGATAAGGTAATATCTGGAGAAGTTAAATTAGAACATGAAAAAGTAGATAAGGAAACTTCAGATAAAATTACAGAAAAGCTTAAGAATACAAACAAATAAAAATATAAAAATTATTTTAAATATTTATTAAAAATTAAAAAAATACGCGCTATAATTTATCGATAATATCATTAAGAGTAATTAACTTAGGGTATTATATAATAGATATAGAAATATATCAAAAAGTCAAAATAGGTGACCTACCTGTGATTGGATCCACATAGGTCACAGGTAGGAGAGCTTATGGACCAAAACAGAAAAAAAACACTTAAAAGATATAAAGTCAGTTCAGATGTATTTGATGATTTATTAAAAACATATAATAAGTATATATGTAAAACTGATAATATAAAAGATTACTTTGGTGGATATAAAAACAAAATTATTATGATGTATGATGGAAGAGAATATATCATATGTAAAGAATATTTAATAAATAATGATGACATAAATAGTAACTGGAAACAAGTTATTGTTAGAAGAGATGAAAAACTACCACCAAATAGCATAGAAAGAGATGAAAACTGTAAATTAGTTTGTATGTATATGATAAGAATGTTATTAAAATACTATACTAGAGATGAAATAGATGAATGTTTATCCAAATATAAAGCGCCTTATAATTATAAAAAAAATACAATTACATTATAATTATTCAGATATGGATGGATTAATAACCAAACATAATAATTGTTTTAAATATGATATTAATAGTGCTTATGGATATTACTTAAAACAAATATTCCCAAAAGCAACTGAAGATATTGATAAATTATACAGATTAAGAAAAGAACATCCAGAATATAAAAGTTATTTTAATTACTTTATAGGTATGTTAAATAGTCCATCCAAAAAGAAAAAATATGGAGAAACTTATAACTGGATAGTACAACAAACAAGACAAAAATTGGAAGAAGCTATTAGATACACAGGTGGTGTTTTAATATATGCAAACACAGATGGTTATGTAGTTAGAAACCCAAATAAAAATTTAAAAGGTAGAATTTAAATGGCAGAAATTAAAAGTAGAATAAGAGTAAAGAGATGCACAAACACATCTCTTTCTTCACATCTAGAGGATATCTTACCAGCAGGAGCACCTTTACATAATACTGACACTGGTGAATTATTTGTTGGAGAGAACGATGCATTAGATAACAAGAAAGCAATAACAAGTGGTGAATTGAGATATAAAGATGTGAGAGTTATACCAACTACAAGCTCTTCTGGTAAAAATAGAGTAAATATTACTGGTGATTCAGAAATAAATATAGAAGGTAAAAATGTATCTAATTTACTTATAAGACATATATCACCAGCAAGTGGGGAACATAATTCTGGTATTGAAATCACTACTGATGATAATAATGTGAGAACATCAGCTGGTGGGATAAATATAGGTATAGGTCCCACTACTGCTCAAACTAACTGTATCACTATTGGAACTAAAATAGATGCTAATAGTCCAGATAGTAAGAATAGTAGTATTGCAATTGGTTCAGGTAAAACAAAAGCAGTTGGAAACAATAGTATTGCCATAGGGAATGAAATTACTGCAGATAAAGATAATCAAGTGGTATTAGGGAAATATGATTTTTCTAAAATATTTGAAAGTGATTTCATTACTTCCAAAGTGGCTACCAGCTTAAAGAACATAGGGAAACTAGATTCTATCCATGCTGTTGGGGATAATAGCATATTGTTCAGTGGTATTTATATAGATTTGGGTAAGTATGCCACTAATACAATATTAAGATTGACAATATTACGAGGTAATAAAGCATCTGCCCAAGGCCCATTTACCGATCCAATTTGGGCAAGTGGTTCTCCCGAGAATAGTGTGCAATTTAATGCTCCTACCAATGAAACTTATTTATATGCCACTGTAAGTAGGAACACAAACAATGTCAGTAAAGAGGCAGATTTCAATAGTGGTGCTGGTTTTTCTGCTGACATTGATTCCAAAACTAATAAAACTATAACTGTACATCCAAACCACAGTGTTGGTACACCAGTATTGCTTATATTAAGCACAGTAACACAGTAGCATAAAAGGATGTGCAAAAATGAACACAATAACACTAAAAGGGATAATAAAAGATATAAAATATTCTCATAATATAAATGATATAGAATATTACAAAGCAAATTTATTAATTCCTAGAGATAATGGGAAAGAAGATATAATTAAAATAAAATTTAAAAGATTTAGTAATCCTTATAAAGAAGGAGATGAAATTTCTCTAAAAGGAAATTTAAGAACTTTTTCAAAGCAACAAAAAGATAAAAATTCAGTAGAATTGTATGTATTTACATATATGGATAAACCAGATAAAGATGAAAATAATTTAGTAGAATTAGATGGTAGAGTATGTAAAAAAGGAGATCTTAGAAAAACAAAAAATGGGAAAGATGTTCTTGATTTTATTTTAGCTAATAATATAACTAATGATAAAAATAATTTAAATGCTTATATACCTATTGTTGCTTGAGGAAAACAAGCAAAGATAATAAATAAATTAAACATAGGAGATAGACTAAGTTTATTAGGTACTTTAAATTCTAGAGAATATAAAAAGAAAATAAATGAAAATGATTTTGAACTTAGAGTAGCCCATGAAGTAAATATGTTTTATTTTAATTTAAACAAGGATAATTAAAGATGGAATTTGAATATTTTAAACAAACTATGGCTATGGCTTCTTTAGAGGTAGATGATATAGGAAATGTATGTATAGAAGCAAATACGGATTTAAATGAATGCTTTTATATCATAATAAAAACTACACTAGGGACTACTAATATAGTTACATATGGGCCTATAATTCCTGGCCTAAATATGCTAGAAAAAGAATGTAGTTGTACTTTTAAAAGGATAAATTTTAATCAAGGAAAAATAATAGAAGCAATTAAAAATTTTCTTAACCCACCTAGAAAAGTTATTACCCAAGCCCAAATAATAGATATAGAAGAGGCATGTAAAAACTGTATTAATATTATAGATTATATTAAGAAAAAGGATTCTTATTAAAAGTGAAAACAACAGAAACTATAAGGGATTTTTATAATAAAATAATAGGATATATAGAAACAGATGAAAAAGGAAATCAAATAGTTAGAGATTTCTATAGAAAAATATTAGGAAAATATGATAAAGCTAGTAATGTAACTAGAGATTTTTATGGAAGAATTATAGGAAGAGGAAATCAAACTTCTTCTTTATTATATAGAAAATAAATATAAAATAATAAGATATATTAATAAAATTTAGATTTACTCAATATTAGTATATCTTATTTTTTCTACTGTATTATAATATAAAGGAGGAATTCCTAATTATGAAAGTAATTAAAAGGGATGGAAGTGAACAAGAATTTAATTCTAATAAAATTAAGAAAGCAATTCAAGGAGCTTGGGAAGATATTTTATCTAAAGATGAAAATATTAAAGATGAAGTATTAGATGAATTAACTCAAAAAGTAGTAAATAAACTAACTAATAAAAGAGCTTATAATGTAGAAGAAATTCAAGATGTAGTAGAATTTACTTTAATGGAAGAAAAATATTATAATATAGCTAAACAATATATTTCTTATAGATATGAACATGAATTATTAAGAAGAGGAAATACTACAGATTCAAAAATATTAAGTTTAATTGAAAATAATAATGAAGAAATTAAACAAGAAAATGCGAACAAAAATCCAACTGTTGGAAGTGTGCAAAGAGATTATATGGCAGGGGAAGTCAGCAAAGATATTACAAAAAGATTTTTGCTCCCAGAAGATATTGTAAAAGCCCACGAAGAAGGGCTTATTCACTTTCACGACGCTGATTATTTCGCACAACATATCCATAATTGTGATCTTATCAACCTTGAAGATATGCTTCAAAATGGAACAGTTATTAGTGGTACAATGATAGAAAAACCACATTCATTTTCAACAGCTTGTAACATTGCAACTCAAATAATCGCACAAGTTGCAAGCAGTCAATATGGTGGGCAAAGTATTTCACTTGCACATCTTGCACCTTTTGTAGATATTTCACGAAAGAAAATACGAAAGGAAGTTGAAAAAGAATTTGCAGAAAATGATTTACCATTTGATGATAATAAAATTAATAATATTGTAACAAAAAGACTAAAGAGAGAAATCAATAAGGGTATACAAATAATTCAATATCAAGTTGTAACTCTTATGACAACAAATGGTCAAGCACCATTTATC
>ERZ808245.13-NODE-13-length-169291-cov-22.718896_pt1 | contig 169291 bp, 168 predicted proteins | sample MGYA00521243_ERZ808245 | MGnify/ENA primary metagenome ERZ808245 (study PRJEB31516, sample SAMN03275576) | gut metagenome | biome: mammalia-associated habitat; material: feces | host: Papio cynocephalus | place: Kenya | collected 2012-07-07 ... | reverse complement strand
TAATCTTCAGAATTATATCACATTTTTTAATTTTCTGTCCCAAAAAACGACCGTTATTAAGGACAAAAAATGGCGTGGAATTCAAAATCTGGCAGCTTGAATTTTTCCTCAATTTCTAATGATGAATATTGGAGTCTGTTCAATTTTGTTTTTTCGGAAAGCTGCCACAAGACTTCAACCTACAAGTTCGCGCTTTTAAAATCGATTCTGGACAACCTTCTGAACAACACGCCGGGCGAGAACGGGCAGCTTATTTTTTATTCAGACCTGTTCGCAAAATTCGCTGAAAGTTTTTGGAATCTTGTTGTAAAATATCATCTTCATCAGCAAAAGCCGACGGCTGAAGGAAAAACTTCAAAAATCGAGCAGATATTCGGTGAGGCGGTAAAAACAAATCCTGTTCTTGAAAATCTTGAATTTGCCTCAATCGAAGAAAATACAAAATCAAAACTGATTCAAAAAGTTCAGGCGGAATGCAAAAAATATGTTCTCGGCGCGCTTTACGGTGATTTCGGCGGAAAACTCTACGGCTTTGACCAGAACGGAAATTTCATCACGATTTCGCAGAGCGCTTACGGATTCCTTTTGAAATATAAAATCGAGATTGAAAAACTGAATTACTATGCCTGGGCAAAATTCCTTGAGAAAATCAACGAGGAAAATGTGCTGTTTCACCTTCTTTCAAAACTTGAGCTTTCGCTTCCGGAAAGGACTCCGCTTGAAATCTACCGCAATATTCTTTTTTCGGAATTCGAGGAATGTAACTGCTTCTACTGCGGAAAAAAACTTTCGGGGAAAATCCATGTTGACCATTTTATTCCGTGGAGTTTTGTAAAAGAAGACAAACTTTGGAATTTCGTCCTGAGCTGCCCGGAATGCAACATCAAAAAAAGCAATATTCTTCCGCCGCAAAACACAATCGCACGGATTTTGGAACGGAACAGAATCATTTTGAACGCAAGCGATTGCAGAAACAACAGTAAAATCAGCTTTGCCGCGAACTCTGAAAAAAACAAAAAGAACGAAATCGACTCCACATTCATAAAAAAACAGTTCAAGAACTACGACGAAAATCTGATTCCGCTCCTGTGGCAGTATGCGAAATTCTCAGGATTCAAAACAATGCAGACAACGTATTTTATCCAGCCGGACTTCGGAAGCCTGAAAGTCGCAGAGCCGGAAATCACGTGAAGCCAGTGCTCCATAGCCTAACGTGATGCGTTAGGTCGTGCGCGAGAACGCACACGTTAAATAAACGAGTTTTGCGTCAGCAAAATCTCACATTTTAAGTTACATTATGTAACTAACAGAAAAATATAATAAACCAAATATCGGTTGTCAAGAATTTCTCTAAAAAGTTGTTGACAGCATTTTCTAAAAAATTAAATCAACTTTTCCCCAAAATCCATGTTATAATATCCAAATGTAAAAAAATCTTGACAGGTGAACGTTCAACTGTTGTTGTTGTAAAAATCGAAAATGAAGTTCGCCGTTCGCACAAAAAATTGGGTTGAGTTTTCAAAATTATGGGCTCAAGAGAACCGAATAAAACTTATAGAAGAAATCGGATGAAATTCTTAAAAGCACTAAAATCAGTAAACTACAGATTGTTTTTCGCAATTTTTGCGACTATGCTTTTTCCCTCTGTTCATCAAACTGTACGAATTTATTTTCTCGGGAACTTGCCAAACGAATGGGGAATAAACATTGCAAGCCAGCTTTCCTGGGTAAATCTTTTCTACGAAGTTGTTCAAGAAGCTTTGATTCTTCCGCTTTTTTTCTTGCTCGGAAAATCCTTGAACAATCACAATGAACTTGAAAACAAAATCCGCACAGGACTTTTTACAACGGCTTTTATCTACATCGTTTTGTCCGCATTGATTTTTATTTTTGCAAAGCCGCTTGTAAAATTTATGGCGCAGAACAAAAATCTTATCGATGAAACTGCGCGCTATATTCGTCTTGAAACCGTTGCCGCATTATTTTCAACTTTGTGGCGATTTTTGTTTCTCGTTTTTATAACGCTGAAAAAAGATTTCTTCATCTATATTCTTCTTGGAATTCAAGCGGTTCTTTCAATAATTTTGGACACATTTCTTGTAAGCACACTGCCAGTTTCCATAAATCTTGGCGTAAACGGAATTGCAGTTTCAAACATAATCGTGAACGTTTGCATTTTGACGGTTTCGTTTCTCCTTCTTTCAAAAGACGGATTTCAAATTTTCAAGAAAACAAGGTTGGATTTTTCTTGGCTCAAAGAATGGTTTTCCGTTGGAAAATTTTCAGGAACCGAATCATTTTTGCGGAATCTTGCATTTATGATGATGGTAGTTAGAATGGTGAACGTTGTTTCGGAGCAGGGAAATTATTGGATTGCGAACAATTTTATCTGGAACTGGCTTTTGCTGCCCGCTCTTTCGCTTGCCGATGTTGTAAAAAAAGAAATTGCTGAAAATCAAGAAAACATCAGCTCAAAAACTTTTGGCTACATTTGTCTTTCTTGTGTTTTCACCTTAACTTGGATTTTTTCGATTCCGCTTTGGAAGCCGTTTTTAAAATTCGTGATGAACGTTGCCGAATATGAGACCGTTTTTAGGATTGCTTTAATTGAAACTGGATTTTACATAACTTTTATTTTCAACACTTGCATTTTTGATGCGACTTTTTACGGACTTGGAAAAACAAATTATATGCTGATTCAGTCCGTCTGCATTGATGTGGTTTATTATGGAATTATGTTCATTTTGTACTGCGCAGGAATTTTTGTTCCATCTTTGACAGGAATCTGCCTGATGTTCGGAATCGGAATGTCTCTTGACTTTATTCCATCGGCGATACTTTATGCACATTTGCTGAAAAAACTAGAGGTTCGCATTAAGATTTAAAACTCAAACATTCCCTGCGCGGCTTCCGGTTTTTCTTGCGGAAAAGCGTTCATGTACTCAAAGACTTTTTCCGGCCGCCACTCGATTCCGGATTTCTGACATTCGTTTGTGATAATCCGCATCAGGCGGCCGTTTTCCGGGCTTGTAACTTCGTAGGCGTTTCCGTAAGTGCGGATGTATTTTTCTTTCAGTCCTGGAAAATGCTTGTCGAGCTTGCTGTAGAAATATTCTCGGTTTCCTTCGCGCAGCGTAAGTCCGATTCCAAAGCAGATTATTCCGCGCACCTTTTCCTGAACACAGATTTCAAGGAGGCGGCGGACATTCTGCTCGGTGTCGTTTATAAAAGGAAGAAAAGGCGAAAGCCACACGACTGTCGGAATTCCGCGTTTCTTGCATTCGCCAAGAACTTTCGCGCGTCCGGCCGTTGTGCAGACCGCAGGCTCGATTGTCCGGCACAAATTTTCGTCCGCGGTTGTAAGCGTCATCTGGACAACGGCTTTTGACTTCGCGTTGATTTCTTCTATTAAACTCATGTCTCGCAGAATCAGGTCGCTTTTTGTCTGGACGGCAATCCCGAATCCGTGCCTATTGATGACTTCAAGGCAGCGGCGCATAAGGGAGAGTTCCGCCTCGCAGTGCATATAAGGGTCGCACATCGAGCCTGTTCCGATCATGCACTTTTTGCGCTTGGAGGAAAGCTTCTGCTCCAGAAGCTCAGCCGCATTCCGCTTTACCTCGATGTCCTCAAAATCGTGGCTCATCTGGTAGCAGCGGCTGCGCGAGTCGCAGTAAATGCAGCCGTGCGTGCAGCCACGGTAAATGTTCATTCCGTTGCGCGCCGAAAGAATTCCTTTTGCCTCTGTAAAATGCATGGCTAATTATACCATTATTTATTGACAATTCACCATAATGGTATAAACTAATCTTAACTTATATTTAAAAAGCAAGATAAAAACAGCAAAAAAATGACATCTGCTTTTATCCTGCTTATGGGAGTGAATATGAAAATCTCAAAAAAATTAAAAACAGCATTAGTTTTGCTTGCAGTTACTTCTGTGTGCGTATCGAGCCAATCTTTAAGAGGGTTTGTAAGAGGTATTCAAAATGGCATAGAAAAATCTGTTTCTGATGCGATACTAGGCAGCACAGTCTATGATGTAAAAAATTACAAATCAAAGAAGCCTGCAAAACTTTCGAAGGAAGCTTCCGTTCAAAAAATGTCAAAACTTCTTGACAAGTCTGAACAGGCTCTTTTGAAAAAAGATTATAAAACTTCTCAAAAATACTACGATGAAGCTTGTAAAGTCAGTTTCACAGAAAAAACTCCAGAAGCAGACGCTATTGCTCTTAGCACTTGGATGAGTGATATTGGTACTTATTTGGAATATTTAAATCCTGATAACCAAAGATATAAGGGCGAAAAATAAAACTAAACCAGACTTTTACATAAAAACAAAACCGTGCTAGAAAACGCATTTTAAAAGCAGTTAGCACGGCTTTTTTATGCCATTCAAAATTTACGCATTAACCATTGAGCATCACGCATTTTCATTCATCTTCTTCATCTCCTTGCGAAAAAAAATCACTGCGACAACGAACGAGACCGCGTCGCTTATGAGCGCGCTCCAGAGCATTGTCACTATGTTTTGGCTCACAGTTGCAAGAATTATCGAAGCCGGAACAAAAACAATCACGTCTCGGAGCAGAGCGAGAAGCGTTGATTTTCCGCTGTCCGCTTTACATCAGCCTTATTATAGCTAACTTTTATTTTGACAGATTTTTCCGTAACAGCCTTCTTGTTACATTCAGAAGATAGTAACAAGAGGCAAGGCAATAAAAAAGTTTTTAAAATTGATAATTGATAGTAGATTGATAATTTTTTTATTTTCATGAAATCAACTTATTCTTAACAAGCCCAAACTTTGAGTTTTTTATAACAGTTAAAAAAACGCTTACAGAGAATTTCCACTTTGTTCAGACGGTTGTACTCGCACTTCATTTAAATTATTTTGGATTGCTACGCAACTTTAATTGTTCTAATCGCACAAAATCTTCACAAATTGCAACTTCGCTTACGCTTTTGTTTATTTTTCTAAAAACTCGAAGTTTGGACTAACAAGACAAAAATGTTCAATACTGAAAAATAAAACCGACAAAAATTTAATCAACTTGACAAATAAAACTGCTCAAAGTATAGTCTTATAAAATTTTAATTTTCTGCCACCGGGCAGAAGAAATGCTATAAAGAGCATTCACGAAGGAATATCGGTAGGTCTGGAGAAATCCATGCAGATGTCCTTTTGTGGATGCTTTTTTTTTCGCATTAATGGCTTTTTAAGAGTAGTCAATTCGGAAATTGATATTTTATCATTGGCTTTTTATAGGAGTATTTATGAAAAAAAATCTGATTGTCCCAAAGTTTTCTGTTCCTGAAAAGATTCTTTGGGCGGCATCCATAGTCGGTGTTACGGTTCTGTTCTGTCTTGTTCCGCAGAAAAATCCGCTTACGCTGATTGCAACGATTGTTGGCATAACGGCGCTTCTTTTTATAGCAAAAGGACACATTTCAGGACCGTTTCTTCAGCTGGTTTTCTGTGTGCTTTACGCAATTGTCGCGCTCGGATTCAAATATTATGGCGAGGCGATAACTTATATGGGAATGTCATTTCCAAGCGACCTTTTTGCGGCGATTGTGTGGCTAAAAAATCCTTCCAAAAAAGGAAAGAGTGAAGTCCAGATGGCTCATCTTACTCCGAAAAAATCCGCAGTGGCAATTCTTGTAAGCACGGCAGCGACTGTCATTTTTTATTTTGTACTGAAAAAACTGAACACTGCGAATCTTGAAATCAGCACGGTCTCTGTTGCGACAAGCATGGCGGCAAGTACCCTTACAATCATGAGGGTTCCTTACTATGCGCTTGCCTACACCGCGAACGACATCGTTCTGATTGTCATGTGGATTTTGGCGAGCATTGAAAACCCTGTCTACATTCCGATGGTTTTCAACTTTGTGATTTTTTTGATAAACGACCTGTACGCTTTTTTCAGCTGGAAGAAACTGCGGAGTATGCAGGAAGAAGGAGAAGTCTAAGACATGACAAAATAAAAAATATCAAGAAACCACACAGTTCCGCTAATTTTAAGACAAGAATTTTTTACTCTGGGCGTTCCGGTCGCTTTGGTTGCTTTGCGCCTTCGGACGACACGCTCAACCGCCGCGACCGTCGGGCTTTTCAGGGCTACGGCTTCCGCCTTCGACCAAACGCAAGCGTTTGTTTTCGCGCATTTTTTCAAAATGCACTCACCCTTCCAATCCCTAACGCACGTTCGCTACACTCCCTACCTAGTTTTTTCAAAACAAAAACTCACATAATTTCGCAACGCTCAATCAAAATTACGCATTAAAAATTGCATTCCATCTTCCCCATCTCCGCGCGCAAAAAAATCACTGCAACAACGAACGAAACCACATCGCTTATTAGCGCGCTCCACAACATTGTCACGATGTTCTGGCTCACGGTGGCAAGAATAATTGAAGCCGGAACAAAAACTATCACGTCTCGGAGCAAAGCAAGAAGCGTTGATTTTCCGCTTTTTCCGATTGACTGCAAGATTATCGCCGCGGATTTTATGAAGCAGGTCATTATGATTCCGCTCAAAAAGATTCTTACGCAAAGCCGCGCATATTCGATGTATTCAGGCGAGTTGCCTTTTCCGAAAATTGAAATCACCAAGTCCGGAAGAAATTCAAAAATCAGGAAAACCACAGCGCCGATTGCAAGCACAAGACGCAGAATCACGCGGGCGGTTTCCTTTACGCGCGCAAAATTTCCGGCTCCCATGTTGAATCCGATTATCGGCTGGCCGCCCAAGCTGATTCCAATCACAATGGAAATAACAATTCCAAAAACCTTCATCACAATTCCCACGACAGCAAGCGGAATCACAGAGCCGAAAGCCTCTCCAGTGCTCGCGAAAGTTCCGTAGCCGTATTTTGCAAGAAGATTGTTGTTCACGGCGATTACAATCACAATTGAAAGCTGAACGATAAGCGACGCCATTCCAATCATTGCAATCCGGACAAGCAAAATAAAATCAGGCTTAAGACATTTTAGGTTCAGGCGGAAATTCTTTGAACGGAAAATGTAAAAAATGCTCATTGCAAAGGTCAGAACCTGGCCGATTACAGTTGCAATCGCAGCTCCTTTTACGCCCATTCCAAATACGAAAATAAAAACCGGATCAAGAATAATGTTTGAAACCGCGCCAACAAGAGTGCAAGTCATCGCGAATTTCGGCGAGCCGTCCGCACGGATTGCGCCGTTCAAGCCCTGTCCAATCATATAGAAAGGAAGCCCCATGCAGATCACCGTAAAATACTCGTCCGCAAAATCGTAGCAGAGCTTTTCATCTGGATTCGCGCCGAAAACCGCAAGAATTTGGTTCTTGAACAAGAAGCCAAAAGCGCAGAGCAAAACCGAAAGAATAACCAGAAACGAAAATCCAGTTCCTACGCACTTATCCGCCTTTTCCTTGTCCTGCTCGCCTAAAGCAAGGCTGAACATCGCCGCAGAGCCGTCGCCCACAAGAAGCGCAAGCCCCAAAGCCAGAACCGTGAACGGATAGACAATATTGGTCGCCGCATTTCCGAATGCGCCCGCGCTGCTCCATCCGATAAAAATCTGGTCAACAATGTTGTACAAAGCCGCAACCAGCATGCTGATAACGCACGGAACTGCAAAATGACGCACAAGCCGCCCGATTTTCTCACTCCCCAAATCATAATTTTTCATAATTCACCTCAAGAAAAAAAACACAATCCATTAAACAAAAAAAAGCAGCCTAAAAACGCGCCCGAACTGGACTTACGCTTTTGGCTGCTCGTTAGATTGCATTTGAATTTTTAATTTCGCCTATCCTAGCAGATTTTTTGATTTTGTGTAAGCGATGAGAAGAAAATAAAAAAAATATCTACGGCACGAACTGTTTTTAACTGGACATTCCGCTCATTAAAAGCATCCTTGTAAACTGCATTTTTCAATAGAAAAATTGCTGTTTTTATGTTATAAAATAACCATGCTTGCAATTGCGGAAAAAATTGAGACAGAACGAAAAATTCACGCGGTTGAAACTTCTGAAATCCACAAAAAAGATTTCGGGCAGTATTTCACGCCTTATGCAATCGCGGAATTTATGGCTTCTATTTTTCCTGCAACAAATGACGACTTGAATATTTTAGATCCCGGTGCTGGAATCGGGATTCTTTCATGTGCGCTTCTAAATAGAATTCAAAAGGAAAACTGGAAAAATCCTTCTATAAAACTTTCCGCTTACGACATCGATATAGAAGTTCTTGGAAAGCTAACACAAAATCTGATTGAGCAAAAAAAGAATTTTACTGATTTTGATTTTAAGGTTTACAATACGGATTTTCTGGAAAAAACTTCGTTTGAATATTCCTTTGGAAAAAACGAAGAATTTACACACATCATAATGAATCCTCCCTACAAGAAAATTCTTTCAAAATCTTCCGCAAGGGAATCCTGCCGCTGTTTTGGGCTTGAGACAGTCAACCTGTATTCAGCTTTTGTGGGAGCTGCAATCGCTCAGCTAAAAGACAAAGGTCATCTTGTTGCGATAATTCCGCGGAGCTTCTGCAACGGGCTTTACTATAAGCCTTTCCGCGAATTCATATTGAAAAACTGCTCGATAAAACAAATTCATCTTTTTGAATCAAGAAAAGACGCTTTCAAAGACGAGTCAGTTCTGCAGGAAAACATAATTATTCTGCTTCAAAAGGGAACAGTTCAGGAAAGTGTAAAAATCTCATATTCAAATGCTGCGGATTTTGAGAACTTGATTGAGAAGTATTATGATTTTAAGGAAATCGTGAATCCGTTTGATAAAGAAAAATACATAAACATTCCGCTTCCGTCATGTTTGACATCTTCGGCGGCTGAGAACTTTTTTGACTGTCCGTTTGGTTCCTTAAAAGAAACCGGAATTTCTGTTTCAACAGGCGCAGTTGTTGATTTCAGGGTAAAGGATTTTATCAGAAAAAATCCTGATGAAAATTCTGTTCCGCTGTTTTATCCGGTGCATTTCAGAAATTACAGAACAGACTGGCCGAAGGAATCCAAAAAGCCGAATGCGATTCTGCCCACAGAAGAAACGGAATCGATGCTTGTTCCAGCCGGAAATTATGTTGTTGTAAAAAGATTTTCAACAAAAGAAGAGAAAAAAAGAATTGTCGCCTCGCTGATAACAGCCGATGACATCAACACTTCAAGTTTCGCATTTGAAAATCATCTGAATGTCTTTCATTCTGATAAAAAAGGTCTGCAGAAAGAACTTGCATTAGGTCTTATTGTCTGGCTGAATTCAACATTTCTTGACAATCAGTTCCGAAAATTCAGCGGGCATACGCAGGTGAATGCAACGGATTTGAGGAATCTGCCTTTTCCTTCAAAAGAAAAACTAGTTGAGCTTGGAAAAAAACTTGAAAAATATGACAGCTGGAATCAGGAGCTTTTTGATTCGATAGCAATGGAGTGCCTTAATGAAAAATCTGCAGCAGCAAATTTCTGAAAAAATAAAACAGGCGACTGATATTCTGGAAAAATTCGGGATGCCGTCAGCTCAGCTTAACGACAGAACCGCATATTGCCTGCTTGCGCTTTTAAATGTTACGCCTGAAAAAAGCTGGGAGAATATTGAAAATCCTCTGATTGGAATAACTCCGATGATGGACTTTACAAAAACAAATTACAAGAAAGAATATGCTCCGAATTCAAGGGAGACTTTCAGAAGATTCAGCATTCATCAGCTGGTTCAGGCTGGAATCGTCTTGTATAATCCTGATGATTCTTCGCGTCCTGTCAACAGTCCGAAAGCAGTCTATCAAATTTCACCTGCGGCATTTGATGTGATAAGAACTTACGGAACTAAAGATTTTGAGCCGAAGATTCAGCGTTTCCTAAAAAATCAGCAGTCGCTTTCAAAACAATACGCCCACGAACGAGAAATGAACATGGTTTCTGTAAAAATAAAGGATGAACATGCAATTCAAATTTCTCCGGGAAAACACAGCGAGCTTATAAAAGATATTATCGAGCAGCTTGCGCCTAGATTTCTTCCGAACAGCACTTTGGTTTATATCGGTGATACTGGCGAAAAATGGGGCTACTACGACCAGGAGATTGCAGGAAATTTACTGTTCAATGTGCTTGAGCATGGCAAAATGCCTGACGTGATTCTTTATGTTGAGGATAAAAAATGGCTTGTTCTTGTTGAATCCGTAACTTCCCACGGGCCTGTTGACAGCAAGAGATATATCGAGCTGAAAGATTTGTTTTCAAACGTGAATGCGGACTTGGTCTTTATTTCGGCTTTTCCTGACAGAAGCACATTCGTAAGATTCGCGCACGACATCGCTTGGGAAACAGAAGCATGGATTGCCGACAATCCTGACCACATGATTCATTTTAACGGCGATAAATTTATCGGTCCGCATAAGTAAGTTTTGTTTTTCCTAACACATTTTCCTCATAAAATTGTTCCGCACGCCAAACTGATGTAATTCCTTAAAACGGAACTATTCCATTTGCTGTCCGCAGGCAATTTCCTCAAACAGAAAAATTCCGCACGCTGACCGCACGTACTTTTTGCAAACGGAAAAATTCTGCGGTGTGAACTGGCGTAATTTCTGCAAACGGAATGATTCAGCGACCTGTCCGCGAGTGATTTCTGCCTGCGGAATTTTAAAGTCTGCTTAAAAATTACAAATCTGGTTTGTTCGGTTTATTTTTTCATGTTCCCCGACCGCACGCAATTTTTCAAACCTTACACCACCGCCGAAAAGCACACGCAATTCTCTCCCCTTTCGTTCGTCGTGTTCTGCACTTCGATTTTTCCGCCGTGGAGGCTTGCGATTGCCTGCGCGATTGAAAGGCCAAGCCCTGAGCCTGCCGTGCTTCTTGAGCGGTCGCCGCGGTAAAGCCGATCGAAAACGTGGGGAATGTCTTCCTCGCTAATTGCGCCTGTGTTCATAACGGAGATTTTCACGCGATCTTCAAAAGCCTTTTCAATTTCAAGCACAACCTCGCCGTCTTCCGCCGTGTACTGGAACGCGTTCTGAAGAAGGTTCGAGACGCACCGCATAAGAAGAAGCGGGTCTGCCTTAAAGTCAAAATCTTCAGCGCATTTCTTCTCCACGCTGAATTTTATGTTCTTTTTTTGTGCAAGAAGCGCGAACCGGGATGAGACATCGTCTGCAAATTTCCATGCGTTCACGTCCGCAGGCGAGATTTTCATTTCCGGGGACTCAAAGCGGCTCAAGTCCTGAAGATTCCAAACGAGCTTTTCAATCAGCGTAAGCTCGGAATAAAGGGCGGAAAAACGCTCAGCTGTCGCCTCAAGAACTCCATCGTTCATTCCCTCAACCTGCATTTTCACCGCCGTAAGCGGAGTGCGCAAATCGTGCGAGATGTCCTGCATCCACTGCCGGCGCAAAGTTTCCTCGTGCAAAAGTCGTGTCTTCAGCTTTTTGACCGAATCCAAAATCCTGTCAAACTCGTTCACACCAAGAGCCGCCATGTCCTTTTTCATCAGATCCGGGGAAGAGATGTAGTCAGCAAGAGAGCGCGCTTTTTTTGAGAGCATCGTCGAAATCAGCACGGAAAGAGCAATCGTGATTGAAACTGCAAGAGCGATTCCTGCAAAAAGCCCTTTTTCCATTGTAGAGACAAAAATTCTGTTCGCCTTGTACGCAAGGAATCCCACGTTGTCCGCGCAAAGATAGCCGATTGTCTCGCCGCCGTCCTTTATCTGGACAGGCGAATTAAGCGAAAGAAAAGTTGAAAGCGAGCCGACAGATTTTTCAACTTCGTCCTGCGTGCTGACCTTTCCTTTTTCAAGAAGAAGAACCGGCTTTTTGTTTCCGTCAAAAATGTAGATGTAAAGGGAATCCGTCGTGTAAGGCATTACGGCTTTTTCAAGCTCGGAGGCGGAAAGGCTTCCCGTAAGCCTGTACGTCTTTGAGATTGCCGGAAGAATCAGAGAGACAAAGTCGTCCCTTTTGTCCGCGTTCCAGTCGTTTATCGAGCGGCTCACCGACACTGTGAAAATGACCGACATCGCGGCGATTACGGCAAACGAGGCGGCGATAAATCCTGTAAGAATCCGTGCAAAAATCGACTTCATTTTCTACTTTTTGGAATCCGCCTTTATTCCGCTGAACCTGTAGCCGAAGCCCCTTACGGTTGAAATCCACCGCTGCCCGATTTTTGAGCGCAGGTTCGCCATGTGAGTGTCTATCGTGCGCTCCGAGCCTTCAAAAAAATAATTCAGGCACTCGCCCAAAAGCTGCTCGCGCGAGACAACCTGCCCCGCGTTCGACGCAAGATACAAGAGGATTTTCCATTCTGTTGAAGTAAGCTCCGCAGCGTTTCCGTCAACGCTGACGCTGTGCTTCGCCTCGTCAATAAGAACGGTCGAGTTGCCGCTCTGCCATTCGCCCGAAGCAGCGCTTTTTCCGTTGTCCCCTTTTCCGCTTCTTCTTAAAAGCGCGTGAACCCGAAGAACAAGCTCCTTTGCCGAAAAAGGCTTGCAGATGTAGTCGTCCGCGCCAAGCTCAAATCCCAAGATTCTGTCTGATTCGGAATCTTTTGCGGTCAAAAAAATCAGAGGAATATCGCTTGCAGCCCTTATTTCCTTTGCGAGCGCGAATCCGCTTCCGTCGGGGAGCATAACGTCAAGAATCGCAAGGTCGGCCGTCTCCCTTTTTACCGCGTCCAGAACGCCCGAAACTCCGCCGAATTCAAGCGTCTTGTAGCCGTCAAGCTTTAGGTAGCCAGAAACCGCATCGCGAATCAGCGAGTTGTCCTCAACAATTATCACGCAGGCCATTTTCAGTTTTCCTTTTTTTCAGATGAAGATGAAGCAGAAGCCGCAGAAGATGATGAAACTGGCGCATTGTACAGAAAATTCCGCACGATGATTCCAGACGGATTTTTTTCCATGGCACAGTTTCCTTTCCAATCGTAGAAGAATTCTTTTTCAGAGACAGTTTTTCCTTCCGCATTTTTTAGAACCGAGCGAATCATATTTCCTGCAGAAAAAGTCCGCGTCTCCTCAGTTTTCAGGCTTCCGTCCGCGCCGAGCGTCCTTACCGCAGAAGTCTTTCCGTTTGAATACGAATAGTTCACGCTCTCGTAAAATCCGCTTGCGTCATAGTTTTTTTCCTGCGCCAAAGTGGAGTCCGCATTGTAGATATATTCAACGCGCTTGAAAAGTTTTCCGTCAGCATAGAACGAGGAATAATCTTTTACGCGTCCATCCTCGGTGTAGATGTATTTTTCAGTAAAGTTCAGCGCGCCTGCGGCAGAATAAGTCCTGCATTCAGAAAGCCTGGATTTTTCATTGTAGGAATATTCCGCACGCCACTCAACCTCGCCGCTTCCTGAATAAGAAGTCTCGCTTGCAAGAAGCCCCTTTTCGTCGTAGCCGTAGGAATAACGCCACTTCACGTTTTTTGACGAGTCAAGCCCGGTGATTTCTGAAATCTTTCCGTCATCAAGAAATTTTCTTTCAACAATAGTTTTTTCAGAGCCGTCGTCGCCAAACTGCCTTTCCTTTGAAATCCGCCCGTCCGCAAATTCAAGAACACTATATTTTTTCAGGCTGTCCGGAGAAGCTCCTCGATATTCTGTCACACAAAAAGGCGAGCCGCTGAATTTAGGAGAGGTAGCCAATGTATTTTTTGAAACTGAAACCGTGTTTTGCGGAAAAACTTCCGCGCCTCCAAAAATAAAAAAAGATGCAAACGTTAAACAAAAAAAACGAGATGATTTCATTTTAATCCTCAAGTACGTGATTTTCTTCTATATATATTATATATAAATGCAAAATACGATTTCAAGATACAAAAACGGTTATAAATCTATTAAAAGTTAAAAACAAAAACCAAACTGAAAAACTTTTGCACAAACAAAACTCACAATCCGTTTTTCAGTTTGATTTCTGCTGGCGAAAGTTGATTTTTTAATAATTTAAAAAATCGACTTTCTGCCAATTTTAGCAAATTTTTACTCTGCAACTGGAGCAGAAGCATCGCTAGATTCTGGAGCTTCGCTTTGAGCAGAGCTTGTGTTTTCATTTTCCACAGAGCTAGAATCTTCTTGCAAAGGAGCTTCTGATGTTGTCGCACTATCTAACTGTTCTTGAACAGCAGGTGTAGCTTCTTGTACAGAAGAGGCTTCTTTTTTAGTTCCCACACAAGAGAACATCATTGCGGCAAATCCAACCATTGATACAGCGATAAAAGTTTTTGTTGTTGTTTTCATATTTTCCTCCAGAATTATTCAAAATCGATTTTTTATTTTGCAAGAACTAAAGAAGCTTCTTCGCTAAAGTTATTTGCAAGGCGAAGAACCGCAACCTTGTCGTCCGCGCTGTCAGCAAGTCCTGCAACTTCAACGTTGTTTATAAGAATAGCAGAATCCTTTACTTCAACAGGAAGTGTTTTTCCCGAAAGAGTCTGAACAGAACTCTTTGTCTCAAGGTTTTCCTTTGTAAGCTTTTCAGGAACTATATAGTCAGAAATATTCTGGATAATTTTTTCTGTATCGGCAATTGCGTCAATTGGAGCAAGAACCGTAACGCCAGAATCAGAATCAACATCCTTTACTTTGTCTGAAGAATTTTTAAGGATATTGGCGAATACTTTTATTCCATCAACTTCCTCAATCGACTTTGAAATTTCCTGAGCAGAAAGAATCTTGTCATCTGCATTTTCAGAAACCGCCTCCTGATTTGAGCTTATCCCGGCATTTTCATTTGCGCTAATTTCTCCAAGAGGCGATAAAGAAGGAGCAACTTCCTGGGCGAAAACAGCCGCTGCAACCAATGCCGATACACCTAGAGTTAAAATTGTTTTTTTCATAGATTTTCCCTTGCCATAAAACAGATGTAGTTTCTGAACGGACTTTGACGCTCAAGCATCTATTCCGCACTCCTGTCTGCTTTTGACATCGACATAGTAGAATTTCTATTTAAAGTTTTTTTATTGAAAATGTTAAGATTGTGCAAAGATTAAAAAAAATGATTAAAATAGCCAAGTTGTCGAGTTTTTTATAAATTGTAAATTCGGTTACGCTTTTGTTCATTTTCCTAAAAACTCAAAATTTTGGATAAATAGCCTGAATTTTGAGTTTTTTATAACTTTACAAAAAACTCGATTTTCGACCTTATATTCTTTCCAATATTTTCTTGTAAAGGTCCAAGTCCTTGCTGAAAAAAACGTTGAAAATCACTTTTTTTACGCTTGAATTTTTGTTTTCGTCAAGCCAGTCTTTTACGTTTTTTACAGCGATTTGGGCGGCGCGATTCTGCGGAAATCTGAAGACGCCTGTCGAAATGCAGCAGAACGCAACGCTTTCAAGTCCGTTTTTTGCGGCAAGGTTCAGGCAGCTTGTGTAGCACGAGGCGAGCTGGATTTTGTCGCGTTCGGTTACTGTAGCGCGGATTATCGGGCCGACCGTGTGAAGAACGTATTTTGAAGGCAGGTTGAAAGCCTGAGTGATTTTCGCGCTTCCAGTTTTTTCAGGCGAGCCCTGTTTCTGCATAATCTCGTTGCATGCGAGGCGAAGCTGAACTCCTGCGAAAGTGTGGATGCAGTTGTCGATGCACGCATGGAGCGGAGCAAAGCAGCCGAGCAGAGCGGAATTCGCGGCATTCACGATTGCATCCGCGTTCAGAGTTGTAATGTCGCCCTGCCACAGAAAAAGTTTTTTGTCCGCCGGAACGTTTTTCAGCGTGGCGACATCGGTGATTCCGCGCTCTTTGTTGCGTTCGGTTAAGTATTCGTCCTGAATTTTCAAGAACTCGTTGGAAACAGGACGTGGCGGGCGCACGTTCATAAGCGAGCGAAGCAAGTCCTTTTGAGCGGCTTCGTCATCGTGCGGCGGAAGTTCAATATTCTTGTATTCATCTGGAGAATCAGGCTCGTTCAGAAGATATTTTATGAGCCATTCGCATCGTTCGGTCTGTGTCATTTTGTCCGCCTTACAAAATATATTCCAGCTGCCGCTCTTTTGTCTTGAGCCCCATTTTCTCGTAGAATTTTTCCGCCGAAGTGTTTCCAGCCCAAACGTTCAGCGTTACTTCGTAGCAGCCAAGCCGTTTCGCCTCGCTTTTGACGTGCTCGAAAAGTTTTTCGCCGATGTGCTGGCCTCTAGTGCTTTTGTCAACGCACAAGTCGTCAATAAAAAGCGACTTGAACTGAACCATGTTGTTCGAAAACGGCTGCTCCCGAATCTGGCAGAAAGCGTAGCCTACGCAAGTGTCGTTTTCGTCCGCGGCAACATAAATCGGCTTTCCCTCGTCCTTTAGCATTTCTTCAAGCTCGGCGTCCGTGTATTTTGTCGTTCCCGGAATAAAAATGTCCGGCCGGATTTCCGCGTGAATCTGCAGAACCTGTCCAAGCAGGTCGATAATCTTCGGAATGTCATTTTCGTTCGCTCTTCGTATTGTCATTTTTCCTCCATAATCCATAAAAAGTCGGTGAGAAAGTTTCAAATTCCCTTTTTTATTTTTTCGGGTGGCTTTTTGTTTCGCTCCGCTCCGCAAAAATCGGGCTATCCGTGGTTCCGGCTTCCGCCTCCATTCCTCCGCTATGCTTCGGAACGGCTTCGCCGCCACTCCTATCCCTGCCACGAAGTGCAGGCGTGCGCGTGAGCGCACACGTAAATAAACGAGTTTTGCGAAGCAAAATCTCGCGGCATACCGACAGGTATGCAAATCCCTGCCACATTTCTTTAAAAAACAAAAAGGAAGCCGCAGCTCCCTTTTTTCAGTTTTTCTGTACACATTCCTAAGAATGTATAAGCATTTTGCGGAATCTTAAAGATTCCTTGTTAGCAGGTTGACTAGAAAAATTAATCAGCAATAATATTTTATAATAAAGAAATATGCTTTGTCAAATGTTTACTAAAATAATTGCCTCCATTTAATAAGCCGTGATATAATTTTGGCTGGAGATTTTAATGAAATATCGTTTAGGGCTTGATTTAGGAACAAATTCGATTGGCTGGGCTGTTTATTCGCTTGATGAAAATAGCGAGCCTGAAAAACTTGAAGATCTCGGCGTAAGAATCTTTTCAGACGGGAGAAATCCAAAATCAAAAGAACCACTTGCTGTTGAAAGAAGAACTGCACGCAGGCAGCGAAGGATAATTTATAGAAGAAAACTTCGCAGAAGAGATACTTTCCGGCTTTTACAAAAACAAAGTCTTCTTCCTCTTAAAAAAGATGAAGCCCAATCGTTAAAATTTATGAATCCTTATGAGCTTCGCATAAAGGCTCTTGATGGAAAACTTGAGCCGTTTGAGCTTGGACGTGTCTTGTTCAATCTTTCTGTACGGCGTGGATTTAAAAGCAACAGAAAAGACGCTTCTCAGAACGAAACAAAAGAAAACTCAAAATCTGAAAAATTGATACAGGCAGAAAAATGCTCAAATCTTTCAAATGCAATAAAAAAATCTGGCTATAGGACTCTTGGAGAATTCCTTTGGAAAACCAAGGAATCTAATGGCGGAACTCGCTTTGCTCCAAACAGAATGGACTATTATCCTGTGCGGCAGCTTTATATAGAAGAATTTAATTTAATAAGGCAAAAACAAGAGCCGTTTTATCCTGATGTTGACTGGAGCGGAATCTACAATAAAATTTTCTTTCAGCGACCGCTAAAAATCCAAGAACGTGGAAATTGCCAGTATATGCCGGAAAAAGAAAGAACGTTCAAGGCAATGCCTTGTGCGCAGAAAATCCGTATCTTGCAGGAGGTCTTCAATCTTTCTTTTATTGCAAACGGAAAACCAAAAAAACTTCTTCCCGAATGGCAGGACGAAATCATAAAGCTTCTTGATTCAAATAAAAAGGTAACTTTTAAGGAAATTTGCAACAACCGCCATTCAATGTCATTTTCTGGGAACATTATAACTGATTAATTTTCCAAGTCAACCTGCAACCTATCAATATTTATATATAGTATTTAGTTATCAATAGAAAAATTAAGACTTATTCCCAATGCATCCGCCAGTCGTGTAATAACATTTATCGTAGGATTTGCTTTGCCATTTTCAATTCTGCTTATATCAGCCTGAATGATTCCTGTCATTCTTGAAAGTTCCTGCTGTGAAATATTCTTTGATTTTCTAGCTTTTGCAATAGCCGAATAGATTTCTTTATCGTTCAATTTCACAACCTGATTTATTTTTATCTATAGATTTTTCGGAAGGTGCAATCCCTATTTTGATGTTTAAGGATTTTACATTCAAAGGCTTTCCGTCGTCTGTAGAAAATATTAATTCATTCTTACCAGATTCATCTCTGAAATAAATTTCTGTTTTATCAGCTTCTCCAGATTCACAGACAGTCTTGATATTTTCTGCAAGGTTTTCGCACACTAAATCGTGATGATTTTTATCTGTCCAGCGGGATTCATTCGTTCCGTTAATCTCATCAACTTTTTGCATTGCTGCATATCTTTCTTGACATGATTTCCAACTTAAATTTTTGGCACAAGTCTGTATCAAAACTTCTGTCTTATAACCATTTTCCTTCATTTTTGAAAGTGTTTTTATTGGAATCTCAGCAGTTCTAAAAGTACCTTCAATTACAATATTATAATGTTTTTCTATCGCTTTATTCAAAATCGCTTCTGCCATTTTTCCTGCAAAAGCAGCTGTATACTTCGGAGAATCTTTACCATAAAGTTTTTGATATTCACTATAATTTGGATGATATTTTCTAAAATCGTCACCGTTTATTATGACTATATTTTTATAGCATTTTTCATTTGCTAATTCATTTAAATAACTCTTTCCAGTTCCAGGTTGTCCACCCAAAACGAAACCTTGGGGAAAAACTTGTGGAGTTGGATTTATTTTATATTTTTCTAATGTATCAGTCCAAACAATATCAAAGGCATCTTTGACTATTTCGTCAATTTCCATATTTTCCTACCAGAGTATTTACCATCTTTACAGTTCCATTAAAATCAAATACTTCAGGTGAATTTTCAAGTAAAGCGGCATTTAAATTATACAATGCCTGACGTGTTGGAACATCATTTACTTTCAATGCAGTAAGTCGTGCAATAGCACCATTTACCATTTCCATCATTGCATCTTTTTCCATTAAAGTTGCCATATTAACCTCCGTTTATTTTATTATATTTTATAACATATATAACTGCAACCGCCCCTAACAACACTTTCAAGCGTTGAAAATTATAACTGATTATTTTCTAAGTCAACCTGCAACGAAAATGAACAGAATAGTTTTTGATTTCCATATCAGAAACATTAGAGATGCACGAAAACCTTAAAACATTTTATTCTGCCAAGAACGGCACAAAATAAAAAGGTCTCAAAAGGATATTTTCTTCGTTTCCTGAATCTTTCTGCGATATTAAATACGCCTTGTTTATGTTCTGTGAAAATTTTCTGCAGAATTCTTTTATTGACTCATGCTTTCCTGTTCCGGAGGATTTTATTTCAAGCGCATCTATTTTGCTTCCGTCGGAAACTAGAAAATCAACTTCGTAATAATGAGTGCTTCCGTTTTTTTCCCAAGTGTGATAGTAAAGCTCACGTCCGGCTGCGGCAATCATCTGCGCAGCAAGGTTTTCATAGAGATAGCCAAGATTCGCCGGAAGTTTGTCTGAAAGCAGTTTTGCATAGAGTTTATTTTCAGTTGCTGGACGGTCAATAAACATCAAAGTGACAAAAAGTCCTGTGTCAGAAAGATAAAGCTTGTAGCTGTCAAAATCTTTTGTGTCGGCAAGGCTCGCTCTCGGATTTGTTGAATTGTAGCAAGGCAGAACAGTTTTTGAGTCAATCAGATCATAAAGCAGCTCCTCCGCCTTTGTGTTGTTTTTCTTTCCGATTGCCGTTGTAATCCGGTATTTTCTTGAATCCTTTGCCAGCTGAGCCGGAATTGAATGGTACATGACCGATATTCTTCCGGACGAATCGATTTTTTTGAAATCCTCTTCGTAAAGGGAGATTATCTGCCGCTTTACCATGTCGATTTCCGAAAAATTCTTTCCATGGATATAGGATTCAACCGACTGCGGCATTCCGCCCACCGCCATGTAAAGTCTCAGGTCTCTCATCAGCTTGCGGTTTGTCGCCTGCCCGATTGCTTTTCCAGAATCGAAAATCTGATGCAGAAGCCCGAAATTTCCGCCTGTTGCATCGCAGAATTCCTCGTAATCCATCGGAAAAACTTGAATTTTCATTTCTTCCGACGGAATCAGAATGTCCTTGACATTTTTTCGTATTGAAATTAGAGAGCCTGTCTCAAGATAACTGTATCTTCCGTCCGCAACAAGATGTTTTATCGCCTGCCGCGCCTTCGGAAAAAGCTGCACCTCGTCAAAAATTATAAGCGACTCATGTTCGTAAAGAGTTGTTCCTGTTTCAGCCTGAAGACGCAGAAAAAACACATTCAGATTTCCTATATCGTTGAAACATTCAATAATATTTGCTGCCGCCTTTGAAAAATCTATCAGGATATGCGATTTGTATTCATTTTTGGCAAATGTTTCCGCAATTGTCGATTTTCCGACGCGCCTTGCGCCTTCTAGCATGGCAGCATATTCAGATGAATAATTCTTTTTCCATTCCAAAAGTTTTTTGTAGGCTTTTCTCTTAAAATACATTTAGGCTTTCCAATACAAATTTGTTATATCACAAAAATGTACTTTTCTTCAAGATTTCATTCAGTAGATTTGTAACTTTCTTCAAAGTTTTATAAGCCGAATTTGTGCTTTTCTTCAAGAAAATCTCGCAATGAACTTTACAACTTTACGAGGAAACCGCCGCTTCCGCGATCCTCATTGTCTTGTATTCCATTCCGTCGGGCGAGACCGCGTCGCGCAGCTTGAGTGTTCCGCTCACAGTGATTTTCTGTCCGGGCTCAACGCCGGAAACTTTTGCGCTTTCAAATTCGAGTCCCTGTGCGCAGCACGCAAGAACGTCGGTGATTATGCAGTAGTCGTGCCGTCCGTAAGGAGCATCGTCGTAAAAAGTTTCAAAAGTTCCAGTCATCCGGATTGTTTTTCCCTCGTATTTTTCAGGCTCCACAATAATCTGGAAAATAAAGGCATATACAAAGTCGGCGTTCATTTTTGAAAGGTCAAGCTCAACATCGGTTTTGGGCGCGGAGATTTCCTCAAAGCTGCTTCCGTAATAGTCGTAGGATGACGAAGAGGAATCTTGAGCCGAGCTGTCGGAATTTTTCGATGAATCATTTTCCGTGCCGCTGCCGTAGCTGTAGTAATTGTCATAATTGCTGGAACCAGCGGCTTCATCCGGTTCATTTTGCTGCCGGCTGTCGGAGGATTCTTCTTCCTTGATTTTTTCTTCTATTATATTAGCAACTTTGTTCTGTTTTGGAACTCCGCCTGCGCTGTAGGATTTTTTCGCCGAGCATGATGTAACAGTAAACAAAACAAAAATCAAAGCGGCAGTCTGAACAATTTCCTTTTTCATAAGAACCTCCCGGCAACGCAATGAAGTGCGAAAATCATTATGTCGATTATCACGATTGTGGCTCCAACCGGCGTTGAAAGAACAATCGAAATCATAATTCCCAAGAACGACGAGAACGCTCCAAGCGTGGCGGAATAAATCACCGTGGACTTGAAGCTTTTCATGACGCGCATTGAGCTTAAAGGCGGAAAAACAAGAATCGCCGTTATCAGAAGAGAGCCGACAAGGTTCATCGCAAGCACAATCACAACGGCTGTAATCACGGCAATTAAAATGTCGTAAACTCCTGCGAGTCTGTCTTCCGTGCGCAAGAAGTCCGGGTCAAAAGTCGCTGAAAAAATCCTGTTGTAGAAAAAGACGAACGCGGCAATCGTAACGCAGGAAATGAGGACTGAGACTGCGACCTTGCCTTTTGTGAGAGTGAGAATCGAGGTCGAGCCGAAAAGCGTTGTGCAGACATCGCCTGAGACATTCGCCGAAGTTGAAAAGACGTTCATCACAAGATAGCCGAACGCAAGCGCGCCCACGGAAATCATCGCAATCAGCGAGTCCGACTGCACTTTTCTTTTTTTGTCCATGCAAAGAAGAAAAACCGCGCAAAGAACCGTAACCGGAATTGTAAAAATGCTGTCGCTCACAAGCTTCATCGTGGCGGCAACCGCATACGCTCCGAACGCTGCGTGCGAAAGTCCGTCTCCAATAAGCGAGTAGCGGCGCAGAACAAGGACAGTTCCCAGAAGCGACGCGCACAGAGAAACAAGAATGCCCACAATCAGCGCGTATCTAACAAACGAAAATGAAAGGTAATAAGAAAGTTTTTCAAGAATTTCCATCGAAGTCTCCAGTGTTTCCAGTTTTTTCAGCCGAGTCTTTCATCAGATTTGCTAGACGATTCGCCTTTGCAAAAATCCGCGCGGGTTTCAAACTGGACTTTTCCGCCTCTGAACGAAAGAATGTGCGATGCGTAATCAAGGCAGTCCAAATCGTGGCTCACCATTACAACGGAAAGCCCTTCATTGTTGAGTTTTTCCAAGATGGCGTAGAATTCCTTTGCGGCGGCCGGGTCAAGCGCGGAAACAGGCTCGTCAAGGAAAATCAGTTTTTTTGCGGCGCACAAGGCACGCGCAAGAAGAGTCCGCTGCTGCTGTCCGCCTGAAAGCTCCGTAAAACGCCTATGCGAAAGGGAAGCGATTCCGACTTTTTCCATCTGCTCGTCCGCAATCAGTTTCTGCGCTTTTCCGTAAAAAGGCCGGTTTTTAAACTGTCCGAGCGTTCCCGAAAGCACAATCTCGCGCACGGAAGCCGGAAAATCCGCGCTCACCGAAAGTTTCTGCGGAAGATAGCCGGTCTCGTTTTTGCAAAGCCCGTCTCCAAACAAAATCTCTCCGCTGATTTTTTTCTGAAGTCCAACAAGAGTTCTCATAAGAGTTGTTTTTCCGCTTCCGTTTTCGCCAAGAATGCAAACGTAGCTTCCTTTTTCCACGGTAAAACTCACCGGCGGCGAAACTGCCTTTCCGTCATATCCGACAACGAGATTCTCGCAAGAAATATACGCCATTTTTTCCTCCTCAGCAGCTTTTCCATAAGTCTATAAATTCAAGCATGAACTGCTGGATTCCGCCGAACCACTTCTGCTGAAAACGGCAGGCGTTTTTTCCTATGTAGCGGAAGTGCCAGCATTCCCAGCGGTAGCCGGTAACATCTTCATATCCTTTTGGAAACGAAAGAGACCAGCCGTAATTTGCGGCGTTTTTATAGACCCATTGCCCCATTTGAGTCTTGTCAAAGTCGTCAGAAATCGAGCCGAAATCAACCGCTATTCCAAGCTGATGCTGGCTTGTTCCCGGTCGCGCGCTTTCTCGTTCAGCCTGTTCAAGTCCATCCACGCTTACGTAGTGGTTAAAAAGATTTTCCTGATAAGAATAAGAGCGGTAGGCGGAGCTTACCAAAAGCCTGATTCCGTCATTTAACGCCGCCTGCGCCATTTCATTCAAAGCGGAATAAGCTTCCGGTCGGATTTTCATTCCGGCTTTGTTCAGGTCAAAGAGGCTGTTCTTTTCCAAAGAAACCAAGTCTTTCGGCACGTAGGAGGAATGCACGGTGTGGTTTTTGTCAATTAAAAAGAAAAGGCTTTTGTCGTCCGCACGGAATGTCTTTTCCTCCTCAAGAATCTCGTGAAGGTCTTTTAAAAATTCCGCCTTGTTTTCTTCTGCAACACAAATGGCTTCTTTTGCCCTGCCGGACATTTTCTGATAAACTCTGCCGAACTTTTCTTCTTCCGCAGATGAAATTTTTTCAGCCGGCTTTGAAGACTGGGCATAAGCTTTTTTTGCGCATCCTGCAAGACAAAAAATTCCTGCAACCGCAAAAATCTCCAAAAGTGTTTTTTTAGTCATAAGAAACCTCATTTTTAGACAAAAATTTCAAGAAAAAGGGGGCGCAGGTTTTATTTTAAGAAACCGGCACATAAAGTTGCAGCGGTCATTTCGACAGGCTCAATGGCCGGACGAACTCAATGGCCACCGCAACCAATTTTTTTTACAGGAATGGCAAACCGTCAGGTTTGCCGTGCTTCTATCCCTAATCTAAAATAAGCTAGAACTAGTTCAAAGCCTCTTTCAAAACAGAAAGGTTTTCCGTCATTGTGCCAAGATAGTTTTTTCCGCCCTTAATGTCTTTCTGGTTCACCGACTGCAATGAGTCCATCTTCAGAACTTTCTGGTTCTTTTTTGATGTGTTCTGAATTACAGTGCGCGCGATTTTTCCGTCTGAATTCTCGATTGCAAGAACGCTGCCAAGTCCAAGCTCGTCAACTTTCTTTGCAAGGAAAATCACAGTCTCAAAGCTGGCCTCGCTTTCCGCGCTGCATCCGACAAAAGCCGCGTAATATTTAAGGCCGTAGTCATCAGCAAGATAGCGGAACGGGAATCTGTCGCCAAAAAGAATTGTCTTGAACTTTGAGGAAGCAACCGTTTCAGAATATTTTTTGTCCAAAGCGTTGAGCTTTTCAACATAGTTCTTTGCGTTAGCCGCGTAAACAGAAGCGTTTTCCGGGTCGAGCTTTTCAATCTGGGAAGCAATCGCGTTTGTCAAAACTTCTGCATTCTTGACAGAAAGCCAGACGTGCTCGTCGTATTCAACCTCGTCATGCTCGTGATGATGGCCGTGCTCGTCTCCGTCCTCATCGTGGCTGTGTCCGTGTCCTGCCAAATGCTCGCAGATTTCCTCGCCGCTCATGCTTGCAGGGAAGAATGTCGGGAAAGAATTTTCCGGGTCAACAATCGCGTCAAAGCTCTCGTTGCTCATTCTGATGTGGAAATGCTCCGCAGCTGCGCTCTCAATCATGTGGTCGTTGAATTCAATGAACCGCGGCGCGCCTGATTTCTTGTTCTTTGCGACAAAGCGGTACATTGCGGCCTTTGTTCCTGTTGACCAGTTCTGAATGTAAAATCCGACATTTTTGTACTTTGAGCTTACTTTTCTTCCGTCAGAATAAGTGAATTCGATTTTGTCTTTCTTTATGCTGATTTTTGAGATGTCAGTTTTGTATCCTTTCTGATAGTAAGCCTTGTATTCTTCTGCTGTCATTTTTCCGGATTCAGCCTTTTCCGCAAAAGCCTCGTCCAAAGTTCCGTCAAGCGCAAGAGGATAAGCCGACTGCCATTCGCCTGCCCAGTCAGAAAGATTTCTGCTCTTAACCTCGCTGTCCTCAAAAGTTGAAACTTCCTTGCCGTGGTCGTGGTGATGTCCTTCTTCGCCGTGCTCATGTGAATGCTCTGTTTCCTGCATTCCTTCCACAACTTCCTCTTCCTTTACGCGCTCGCCAAGAACTTTCATCATGTTGATTGGAACAAGATTCTTGTTCTTCGCTTCCTTTAGAACGCCGCTAACCCAGCCGTCGCTCTCGCCACCAACGTAGATGAACATATCGCTTGCGGAAATTTTTGCGATGTCGGAAAAACTCGGCTGGAACGAATGAAGGTCAGTTCCCTTGTCAAGAAGAAGCGTAAGGTCAAAATTTTTCGCCTTGTCCCCAAGAATCTCGCGGCACCAGTCGTACTGCGGAAAAGTCGTGCAGACGATTGATTTTTTTTCTGCAGAAAACGCGCCTGCCGTTCCAAAGGCAAGCATCGCTCCCAAAGCCAAAAGTTTAGTTATCTTTTTCATTTTTTTTCTCCAATAAAATCCAAAATATTTTGCAAGACTATGCAAGGCAGGAATCCAGTTTCCTGATGATTTTTTCCTTGTCGTAGCCTTTTCCGATAAACACAAGCTGGTTCATCCTGTCGCCAAAATCCTTGTCCCAAGATGAACGCAGCTCCTTGTCATTTTCAAGGCACTCTTTCTGCGTGGCCTCGTCCAGAGCCGCAACCCAGTATGCAACCGCCATCACAGAAGAATTTCTTCCGGCCTGCTCAAAAAGAAGAACGTCCTGCGCCTTCTCCTTGAACCAGATATAGCCTTTTGCCCTGATAATTTCTTTTGGAAATCCTTCGTTCACAAAATCCATGAATTTTTCCTGGCTGAACGGCTTTCTGCATTCGTATGCGAACGAAGAAATCCCGTATTCGTCCTCAAATCCGCGGTTCGTGTCGGAAAGAGTGTTGATTGCCTTTTGAATTGCCGAAGAGGAATCCACCATGTCAAAGTCGAATTTTGTCTCGGACACAATCTGCTCTATGTCAACTTTTCCGCGCACAGTCTTTACAATCTTCGCCTTTGGCTGGAAATCCCGGATAACCTTTATGACCTGCTCAGTCTTCTGCTCGTCAAGCAAATCCAGCTTGTTCAGGACAATCACGTTGCAGAATTCAATCTGGTCAACAATCAGCGTTGTAATGTCGTTCGACTTAAGATTGTTCGGGCCGTTCTCCTCGTAGTTCTCAAGGTCGGTCAAAAACTCGCGGTAAATTCTGTCGGCGTCAACAACCGTAACAATGTTCGAAAGAAAAACATTTGTGTCCGGAGTGTCGTCCTCATACGCAAGAAAGGAAGCCGCAATCGCGCCGGGATCGCTTATTCCCGAAGCCTCCACAAAAACAGTCTCAATGGAGTCGTTCTCGGAAATCTTTTCGACCTGCGCAAGAAACTCATCGCGCAAAGTGCAGCAGATACAGCCGTTCTGCATCTCGTACATTTCGCTTTGGGCAACCGCCGCTCCGTTCTTTTTTAGAATTTCCGCGTCAATGTTTATGCTTCCCATGTCGTTTACAATCAGGGCGACACGCCTTTTTTCCTGCCGAAGAATCTCGTTCAGCAGAGTTGTCTTACCAGAGCCAAGATAGCCCGTGATAAGCGTAACTGGTTTCTTTTTCATTTTTTTTCTCTTTGAATAAATTTTGATAATACGGGCGCTTCTGCCTAAAGGCAGACCGGGCTTTTCGGGGTTCCGCCTTTCGGCTTCATTCCTCGCTTCGCTTCGGAACGCTCCGCGCCCCTACAATCCCTAGCGCAGCGCAAGGACATTCGCAGCATTGCGCATACAAAATCCCTGGCGCATAAAGATGGAAAGAGAATTTTCAGTTGTTAAGGCGTGTCTTTAGAGAAATTAAAGAGTTATTGAAAAAAGTCTGATATGAATTTTTAAAGGAAAGTTTTAAGGCAAAATATCGCCGGGCAAAAGAAACACCGGCTGCGCAAAGGGCAAGGCTCAAAAGCTTTGCGTTCTGCTCGGCAACTTGAATCACAAAGCAGATTGGACAGTCGTCGCCTGTGCAGTCATGCCCGGCTTCGGCAGCCGCAAAAAATACTGAGAAAACTGTAAGCAAGATAAAGACCGCCGCAAAAACCACGCGCAGCCTGTTCAATTTTGAATCCAGCCTTGAGTTCATTCCAAAGTCCTGCATTTTTCGCAAAGTCCGTTCAGTGACGACAAAGAAAAATCAACCTTGAAGCCGAAGTTCTCAGAAACCGACTTCAGGTAATCCGCCGTAAGCTTGTCCGAAAGATGAATCATCGCGCCGCATTTTTCGCACTGAAAGTGAATATGCTCGCCGCACTGTCCGTCTTCTTCCGCCGTCTGATAAATAAAGCCGTCAGAAACAGCCGACTTGCGTTTTATGAGCCGTCCGCTTTCAACAAGCTTGTCAAGGTTGCGGTAAACAGTCGTCTTGTTCACACTTTCCCCGCGCTCAGAAAGAAAAGCAAGAAGCTCCATCGCAGAAAAACCGCTTTCCGTCCTTTCCTGAACAAACTGAGAAATCAATTCCGAAGTTTTAGTGTGATAAGACTTTTGCAACACGGTTGCATATTAGCGAGATGAAAAAGAATTGTCAAGAAAAATTGTGTTTATTTTATTTTTGTTACCGCAAAGATTTTGTTTTGCAAAATTACTATGGAAGTTTTGGCAAAAATTGTGTATAGTGTTTTTATAATGAAACCGCTTATAAAATATCGTGGTGGAAAATCTAAAGAGATTCCGAATATTCAAAAGCACATTCCTCAGTTTTCTGGCAAATACATGGAGCCGTTTTTTGGGGGTGGCGCACTTTATTTTTATCTTGAGCCAAAAAATGCAATCATAAACGATATAAATGAAAAACTGATTTCTTTTTATAAAGGTGTTCAGTCAGATTATTCAAAATTAAGAATCGAACTTAACAATGTTGAAAAGAAATATGAAGAAAACCGAGCGGCATTCGAGGCGTTGAAAGCAAAAACTCCTGATGAACGTGTTGAAGATAAAAATGAAGATTTTTATTATTCAATCCGAGATATGTTCAATGGCTTATCTGAAAAAAAATATTCTGATGCACTTTTATATTATTTTATAAACAAAACCGCGTATTCTGGAATGATTCGTTACAATTCAAAAGGCGAATTCAATGTTCCTTATGGACGTTACAAGCATTTAAATACTTCCCTTGTAACAAAAGAACATTCAGAACTTTTGAAAAATGCAGAAATTTTTAATTCAGATTATAAGAATATATTTGATATGGCAAAATCTGATGATTTTATTTTTCTTGATCCACCTTATGACTGCGTTTTTTCTGATTATGGAAATGAGCAGTATAAAGACGGTTTTAATGATGATGCCCATAGAAAACTTGCTCAGGACTTTAAAAATTTGCCATGCAAAGCTCTTCTTGTAATAGGAAGAACTCATTTAACAGAAGAGTTGTATGGAAATTTAATTATCGATGAATATGAAAAAAGTTATGCGGTAAACATTAGAAATAGGTTCAAGGCTGCTGCAACACATATTTTAGTTGCAAATTACAAGGAGTAGAGCTTGGCAAAGTCAATTGACAGCAAAGTTGTGTTTATGACAACTTCGCCACGAACACCAGAAAAAATGATTCCGGAAATTAATTTGCTTGCAAAAAATTTCTCTGGAAAAAAATGGAATGTTCAGACGCAAGTTCAATTCATGCAGTTATTGCGAAATGAAAACTTTTTTCATGGTTCAGGCGAAAATTCTCCTGATTTTAGCGCACGCGATAGGATAAACAGAGCTCCAAAATCTCTAGGCTTTATAACACTTGCGCCTGCAATAAACCTAACTCCTGCTGGAAAACAGCTTGTCTCTGCAAAACGCACAGAAGAGATATTCCTGCGCCAGCTTTTGAAATTTCAAATTCCGTCTCCTTACCATAAGCCGTCAGAAAAAGCGGCAAAGTTTTTTGTAAAGCCATATCTTGAAATATTAAGGCTTATACACAAGCTTGGAACACTGAAATTCGATGAGCTTGTGATTTTCGGTCTGCAGATTACGGACTACAGAAAATTTGATGAAATTGTTAAAAAAATAGAAGATTTCAGAAAACAGCGCACAACAACTACGAAAAAATATAAAGAATTTAAACAATCGTATTTTTATAACGAACTGCAGAAAATATACAAAGAAGAAATCGAGACTGAAGAATTTTCAACAAGGGAAAGCACGACAAAAACTGCAAAAGAATTTTTCAATAAAAAGATGAGCAATATGCGTGATTATGCGGACGCCTGTGTCAGATATTTGCGTGCGACAGGGCTTGTTTCAATCTCTCAGCTTGGAAAGTCGCTTTCAATTATGCCGGAAAAAAAGGCTGACGTTGAATTTATATTGAAAAATGTAAGCAGAGAACCTGTTTTTATTGATGATGAAGAAAAATATATTGAATATCTTGGCAATCCGGAACTTCCAAAACTTTTAACAGATGATAAAACAGCGTTAATTGAAAAACTTAAAACAGAACTTCCTTATGAAAAAATCAATGAAAATCTTTCGATTCTTGAGTTAAAAGAAAAGCTTGATGACGCGCTTCTTGCAAAGAAAAACGAAATAATCAGAAATCAGGTTTCCGAAATAAAAGACTACAAGCAGTATGACGACATACAGCAGATATTTGATTTGATTCCAAAGCGAAACAGCGAGCTTTCAGATGTTCCTCTGATGTTTGAATGGAACACTTGGCGCGCAATGACAATGCTTGACGGCGGAAACATAAAGGCAAACCTGAAATTTGATGATTTTGGAAACCCTATGTCAACGGCTCAGGGAAACATGGCGGATATTGTCTGCAATTATGATGATTTTGACTTGATTGTTGAAGTTACAACGGCAACCGGTCAAAAACAGTATGAAATGGAAGGAGAACCTGTTTCTCGCCATTTAGGCAAATTAAAGAAAGAAAACGGCAGGGAAACTTACGGACTTTTTATTGCGCCGACGATAAATGAGGCTTGCATTGCCCAGTTTTATATGCTGTACCACACAAATATTTCTTATTACGGCGGAAAATCGGCTATTGTTCCTCTTCCGCTGAATATTTTCAGAAAAATGGTTGAAGATTCATTTAAGGCTGACTATACGCCAGATTCCAACCAAGTGAAAGCCTTTTTTGAGCATTCAAAAGAAATTGCAAAATCAAGCTCTAACGAACAGGACTGGTATAGAAAAATCACTGAAAAGGCATTGGATTGGCTTGGTTAGATTTTCGGCTAGAAAATAAGTCATCATAAAATTCTCCGCTTCGTACCCCAGCTACAAACTTCGTTTTTTCTCTTTTCTTTAATCGCACTCACATTTAATTTGCCTTACGTGAACCGCGTCTGACTATATGGCTAAAAACAGTGCAAGAAAATTCGGTTTGACAACTGACATTATGTGAAAAATATGCAAAAATGTGTAAAAATATAAAAAAAACAGTGCAAAAATGTGTATAATGAAACGCATATAATTCCTGTTGAATGCAAGGCTAATCAAATCAGATTCTCAATCGTCCTGAAAATATCGCCTTTTATCAGAACAGAGCGCGTTTTTATTTCCGCAGGAACTTCTTCCTTTTCCATATTGACCGCCGCATAAAATGCGTTTTTGTTTTTGTAGACAAAATTCCAGAACGGATATTTTATGATTCCGGGCGTGTTTCCTCCGACTCCAAGCTCCAAAAAAAGCGTTCGGGCGTTTTTGTGCTTTTCAAGAAAATCCTGATAGCGTTTTGCCGCCATTTTCCAGCCGTCGTCCTCAACAAAAGTCTCGTCGCAGCGAAGATTCATCGACATCGGTTTTCCACAGACAGGACAGCTCGGCACAAGTTCTGGCGGGATTTCCATTTTCAAAGGATTTCTCAGAAAAACAAGGTCACCGTCTTTTCCGTTTTCGCTGTCCTCAAATCCGAAACCTTGCGAAACGAGCATTTTTCTCACCGCCTCTTCGTTGTCGTAAGTTTTTTTGTGGCACGGAACGCAGCACTGAAAAAGTCCGTAGTCGCCCTGCGTGTAGAAAAGCCGCTTTTTGTCGAATCCGGCCTTTTGAAAGCAGTGGTCAACGTTCGTGGTGATTGCAAAATAATCCTTGCCGCGCACAAGCTCAAAAAGTTTTTCGTAGACAGGAAGGGGCGCGTCCATGTAGCGGTTGATGTAGATAAAGCGGCTCCAGTAAGCCCAGTTTTCTTCGAGCGAGCAAAAATCCGCAAAACCGCCTGAATACATATCGTGAAAATGATATTTTGCCTCAAAGTCCGAAAAATATTTTTTGAACCGCTCGCCGCTGTACGAAAATCCCGCGCTTGCAGAAAGCCCGGCTCCTGCCCCAATCACGACACAGTCCACAGAATCCAAAATCTTGCGGAGTTTTGCGATTTCTTCGTTTTCGATGTTTTCAAATCCGCTCAAAACTCAAATTCCTCCGGCTTTGCAAAATCCGCGCGCTCAGAAAGACCTTTCACGTGTCCAAGATTGTTCAGGCTGCCCTTGATATTTTTAAGATAGAAAACCTTGAAAAGCGGATGCTCCGCATTGTTTTCGTAAAGTTCATGCACAATCGCGCTTTTTTCCATAATCATCTTTTTGACAGCAAGATTTTCCTCAAAAAACGCCTCCGCGCTCAGGCGAATCCACGCAGTCTGAATCTCGTCCTCAAGCAGCTTCGACGCGCACAAGTCAATCCACGGATTTTTAAGAAGCTCCGCATACATCGACTTTTTGCTGTTCGTGCAGAACCAGAGCCGCCCGCCGTATTCCACCATGAACTGAACCGGCCGCACCTTCGGCTTTCCGTCCAGCCCAATCGTCGCCATATATTGCAGCCCGACTTTTTCAAGATAAGACGCAACCTCGTGAAGTTCCATTGTCGCCTCCGAGCTTTTTTGATGAAAGTATTGTTGTAATTTTTATTGTTACAATTAAAAAATAATGACAGAGCAAATAAAAGTCAAGAAATTATTTTTTTTGCTGTTCGTCGCAACCTGTGGTTGCTTGCCGAGGTTGCAAAATACAAGTTCGCGTTTTCGGGCGTTCCCATCACTTCGTTAGGGGCTTCGCTAACGCTCATTCCAAACTGTTGGTTTCGACAAGCTCAATCAACAGTTTGGAACTTCGGGCTTACATGCCCTAAAGCATTGGCGTTATTCTGACGCTCGGCGAACTGACATAATTTCCCAAAACGTTATGATGACGCTCGCTGAACTGGCGTGATTTTACGAAACGTTACGCATTCTTTTATAATTTCATAAATGCAATCGGTGCTCGTCTGTCGCGCTTGTCTTGTGCGTCTTGAATCCGAGGTGTTCATAAAATCCTTTTGCATTAGTATTCTGCTCGTTCACGGTAACTTCTTCCGCTGAAAAATTTTCGATTCCATATTTAACAAGCTTTTTGCCGAATCCTTTTCCGTGCGCGTCAGGCGAAAGAAAAAGCATTTTGATTTTTCTGTAAAAATTATTCCTCATCAAAATAGTCGTTGTCCAGTTTTTTCAGTTCGTAGCAGTGCAGCTGTGCGACGCCAAGATTATATTCAATCATCAGGTTTGCAAGCTTCAAGCCGTCAATAAGGATAACTTTCGTGTCGTTCATGGGCTTATAGTCCAGCGCCTCTTTTGTGAATGACGATGCGGTTATGAAAACTCCCTTTTTCGCGCCTTGACCTGCGAGCGCGCCGACAAATTTCTGAATTTCCGGACGGCCGATAACGTTGTTCTCTTTCCAGCGTTTCGCCTGAATGTAAATCACGTCAAGACCGAGCTTGTCTTCTTTTATGATTCCGTCAATGCCTTTGTCTCCAGTTCTGCCGATTGCCTGCCCAGCGTCTTTTATTGAGCCTCCGTAGCCCATTTTTACGAGCAGGGCGACAACGAGTTTTTCAAAAAATGCAGGCGACACATTTCTGATTTTATCCAAAAGTTCCTCGGCAAGCGATTTTTGAAAATCGTGGAAGGCTGTTTCAATCAGTTCCTCAGGAGTCTGATTTTTGTAGTCGGTTTCAGTTTCCTGCTTTTCTTCCTTCGTGTTCACCTTGTTCTGAAATTCATTGAACTCGTCGTATTGCTTTAAAAATTTATTGTCGATTTTCTGCGGAGAATCTTTTAAGACCTATTTTCCTCTTTCGGTGATTTTGAGAACGCCTTTTCCCTTGTATTCTATAAGACAGGCTTTTTTGAGATATGTTTTTGCCCAGCCCACGCGGTTGTCAAAAATGCTCTGATTTCCGCTCGGAAGAAGGCACCCCAGCTCTTCTTCTGTAAGCCCAAAGTTCTTTGCAGTGGAAGCTGTAATCTCTCGGAATTTATGTTCCTTGCCGTCGGCTACACTTTCTAAAACCGGAAGCATCAAAGTCTGATAATCAGGAATTTCTTTCATTATATTCTCCGTGAAATTTGAATGAAAACATTTTACGATATAAATCGGATTTTACGAACTCAGCGGCGTCTTAATTCTTCTGCTTTTCCGCCGCTTCAAGCTCCTTCACAAGGCCAGAAAATTTCACTGCCGCAAGGCTTTGCTCAAACGCTTTCTGCGCGTCGGCAAGGTGCGAGTCGAGAATCTTGTGGATATTTTTTCCCACAGGACACGCGGGATTCGGCTGCTCGTGAAAACCAAAAACATTTTCCTCCAGACTGCCAGAAGCCTTGTAAATGTCAAAAAGCGTGAACGACGACGGCTCCGCGACAATTTCCGCTCCGCCAGTTCCGGCCGCAACCTTCACAAGCCCCGCCGCCTTGAGCGAAAGAAGCGTCCTTCGAATAATAACCGGATTCACGCCCGTGCTTCCCGCGATAAAATCCGAAGTGACTTTCCTTTCCCCGCCGAACCGATGGATGCACAACAAAGTGTGAACCGCCACCGTAAATTTGCTGCTTACTTTCATACGCCAACTTTAGCAGATTTTCGCTGTAACTTCAATTATTACAAGAAACAGATTTCAATCTGACTGATTTTTTTCAAGAATGTCCGCAATTTCAAAAAGAATTTTTTTGTTTACAGGGGAAAGTTTGTTTTTCAGAATTTTTATTTCATCGTTAAGATATGAATTCGACTGGACAACCGACCCGTCAAGCAGTTCTGAAAAATTACAGTCCAAATATTCTGTTATTTCAGAAAGTGTGTCCAAACTAATTTTTGTAACTCCGCGTTCAATCTGGCTGACATATCCCACCGAAACCGAAAGTGCTTCCGCCATTTGTTCCTGAGTTTTTCGAAGCATTTTTCGTCTTTTTTGAATCCTCTGTCCTATAGTAAAAAAATCAACAGCCATAACTTTATTAAATAGCTATTGCTAAAATTTTACAGATACTCACAACTATAATTATAGTTATTGCTGTTGATTTATTTTTAAATTTATGCTATTTATTCATATAAAGTTTGTGTTATGGAGTAAAAGTAATGGAAATTTCATATACATTTCCTTCTGCGAAAGCCGCTGCAGAATGCATGGATGCTATTGATAAAATTGCAAACTGGAATGTTGCTCGTCAATTTGGTTGCTATAGCTCAACGCTGAGTATAATCGCAGAATATTTGGCAAAAGAACCGAAAGAAGTTCAGGCTTCAGTTAGAGCAATTATTGCAATGTATGGAGGAAAATTAAATTAATCTTTTGAAACTGAGTTTTTTAATTTTTATAAGTTTTATCTGTGCGTCATGCGAATCGACGAGGCTTATCTCTAACTTTTCAGGATACGATTATAAAAATCAGTCCAATCTAAATTTAAAAGTTCGACCTGAATGGGTTACAAAAATTCCGCTTGAAGAAGACACTGTTGACGGAAAAATTTATCATTTTATAGGCTCTTATTCTGCATCCGAAAAAGAAGCGAATGGAAGTCAATTGGAATTTGTAAGAAACAAGGCTGCGGAAGATGCAAGGCTTCAAGTTTCTAATTTTTTGAACAGCGAAATAAAGTCAATTGTAAAAGATTCTGTTCAGGAAAAAGGCGTGTCTTCTGATGAAAACATAAACGGAAAGAAAACTTCCGTTGAAAACCGAAAATCCGAAGACGAACTTTACATTGAATCTTATTTCAAATCCTCATCTTCCTTTGGCGGACTTATAAGGCGCAATGAATTTTGGGAATGTTATGAAACTCAAAAGAAGAAAGATAGAAAAACTTTTTATAAAAGCTGGATTCATTACACGATAAGTCAAAAAGATATAGATAAGGCAAAATCGGAACTGGAACACAAGGAAAAAATTTCGGAAAAAGAAAAGCGGACATTTGAAAATTATTCTTCCCGCTCAACTTATGTAATCAAGCTGATTCAAAATACAAATTTCTTGGAAAAAGAAGAGGAATATAAAAATCTATATTTTGAACTATGTGAAATAAATTCTGTCTTAAAAGGCTTGACTTATTACAATACGTTGGATTTGGCTGACGAAGAACACCGCAAGTATGAAACTTGCCTTGAAACAATAAAAAAGACATTGGAAGAATTTGACCCGACCGATGTTCAGAAGCAGCAATATTTGTATGTGATTAGAACGCAGTCCGCAGAACTTGAACAAAAATCCGATTACATACGAAAACTTGAATCTGATATTTCTTTTCTGAATCAAGAAAAATCTGGAATTGTAAAAGAATTTGAAAACCAGCTTTCACTGAAAAATGAAAAAATTGAACTTACAAATAATCTTATAAAAGAATTTCAAAGTGGAATTTATGATGAAATTTCAGAACTTCAAAAACAGGGAATCCGTCTTGTTTCAACAAATATATTCGCAGTTTATCCGGCAAAGCCTGAATTAAAAAATTCTAAAAACGGTTTTCAGTATTGCGTGAATGCAGTTACAAACCGAGAATGGATTTCTTTTCTTACAATAAAAGGAAAACCTGATTATTCAAAAGCGGAAAACGGACTTGACGAGCCTATTCAAAACTTGAGTTTTTATGATGCGGCATTCTACTGCAACTGGCTAAGCCGTCTTTATGGACTTCCGGAATTTTATTCCATTGAAGAAGATAAAATCAGTTTCAACAACAATTCCGGATACAGACTCCCCTTCAATATTGAAATAAATGAAATCCAAAATGAAAAAATATTTTCAAACTCTTCGGAAGCATTTTCTTATTGGACTAATGATTTCTGTGTTTATTCTGGGGTCCTTGAAAAATCGCAGATTCTTTCAGAAGAAATTCCAATTTCCATGCTAAAAGAAAAACTCGCCGGATTAATAATTTTAAGGTCTAGCAATGCAGAATAAAAAGTACTTTCTCGCAGTTTATTTGATTTTCTCAATTGCAAAATGTTTTTCAGAAAACTGCACGAATGAAAACACATTCAAAAATTTTCTTGAAAGCAATATTTCAGGCTACAAGGCATATCTTTCAGTTGAAGAATTTTCTGAACTAAAGACGCTGCAAGAAAGTTATTTTTATCTTTTAAAAGGTGGGGAAACAAAACTTGCTGAAAATATTTTAAATTTAGGCAAAGAAAAATATATTTATCTAAAAAATTCCGCAGATGAAAAATTCTCAATTCAAATTGAGCAAGCAGAAAAACGATTAAAAATCATACAAGAAAACTTTTCGAACAATGACACTTCTAAAATACAAAACGAGTTTTTAAAACTAAAACTGCATTTTTCAGAAACAAAAATTATTCCGCTCCAAAATTCAGTTTTTTTAAAAATCGACTGTCTTTATAATTCTGCAATGATTGAAAAGTTGCAGAAAAAATATGTTGTAAAGAAAAACGATTGCCTTGTAAAAATTTCAGAACAGAGATTCGGAACATATAAAAAATGGAAAAGCATTTATGAGCTTAACAAAAACAAAATGCCCTGCCCAGAAAATCCAAATTTAATATATCCCGATATGATTCTTGTTCTGCCATAAAACAAAAAGAAAGCCTTGTTGCTTTTTATAAATTAAATTGGAGGATAAATCTTATGAAAAAGATTGCCAATGCAGGCTTTGCTCTTGGATGTGCAATAGCCATGATTTCTGTTGCAGGATGTGCTTCAACTCCCGCAAATTCAGCACCTACTGTTGAAGCGCCAAAACGTGTGATTGGAGCAGAAGGAGTTCCCATGCCAGAATGGGTAAGAAATATTCCTGTTGCAGAAGATGTTATGTATTTTGTCGGCGAAGGCAGAGAGGGAAAGAACAAAACTGTTAGAAAAAATAATGCAGTTCAAGATGCCGCAAGACAAATTGGCGAATGGAAACAATCTGTTATAGCAAGTTCCATAAAAGATTATGTTGAAGAAAGCGGAGAAACTGGAAATACTCAAGCTTTGGAAAATTTTGAGCTTGCTTCTATTGCAAAGGCTAAGGCAGATACAAGTGGAATAAGACAATCTCTTAGTTGGGTAACACCAGAAGGTTGGTATGTTGTTCTTGTTGAATATCCAAAAGAAGATTTGAAAAAAGATTTTAAATCTTCCTTGAATGAATTTGTCAGAAATGAATCCGCAGCTTTTGCGGAGTTCAAAGCAGATGAAGCATACCGTGCTCTTGAAGATAATTTGAAATAAATTGTCAAATTCAGTTTAACAAAAACAGGCGGCAAAAAAATGCTGTCTGTTTTTTACCATATTTTTAGTATGAAGTTTTTTCTTATTCTTATATTTTTTTCTTTTTCAGCTTTCAATTTATTCTGCGAGCCTAAAAAATTTATGCAGACAGAAAATTCCTTAAATTCTGCCCAAACTGAAATTGAAAAAATAAATTCAATTTTGAACACTACAGAGCATGACAACTTTACATACATCGGCTTGTCTCCAAAAATGAAAAATCACAGAAAAGAAATTCAGCAGACAAAAATTCATATTGCTAATCAAATTGCAATGAACCAGAAATGTAAAATTGATGTCGGATTCATATCGCTTTATACGGAAAATTCTTTTAAAAGCAACAAAGACTCCTTCATTGATTATTTTGATGAGGAAACAAAATTTATTGTTGATGACATAGAAATTTCTGATGTTTACTATTTTTCAACTTTGACGGTGGTTGTCGGAAAATACAAAAACGCGGCAACAGAATGTGAATTAAAAATAAAACGAAATTTTGGTGAACGTCCGGAATGGATTTACAACATTCCAAAAATCGACGGATTTTATGTTGGTGTTGGAATGTCAGCAAAATATTCTGTTCCATATAAATCAATGCTTGTTGCAGATGTGAATGCGGCTCAACAAATTTCCATTGAAAAAAATGCATTTATAGCTTCGTTTTATTATGAAAATATCACGAGTTTATCTTATAAATCTCTAAATTCAGAAAAAATTTCAGGCGGAGATTTAAATCTGTCTCAATCTGAATTATATGGATTCTATATTATCGACAGATGGATTGAACCAGACGGTTCAACTTTCTATTCACTTGCAATAGCTGAAAAAAAATAAATCTTACAGGAGTTTTTATGAAAAAATCTTTTTTAATTTTGCTTATCATGTCTGCGGTTTCTTTTTTATATGCTGAAAATGATTTCGTTTATAAAGCAAGAATTCAGCAGAGAATAGCGGAACTGGAATTTTACGGGTTTCTTTCTCTTTGGATTACAGACTGCGACACAGGAAAACCGATTCAAGCGGCGACAGTTGATATTTCGAATGTCGGCATTTTTAAAACTGACAGCAACGGAATCGCTTCATTTCCCGCACTTGCAGATGGAATTTATGATTTTACAATAATCCATGATGAGTATGTTTCTACAAATGAAAAATTTGAAGTTTTTGGAGAAAGTATTTTTTTCTATAAATATTCTATTCCTAAAAAAGTTGATTATAAATGTATAAAAATAATTCTTGACTGGGGAAAAACTCCCAAAGATTTGGATGCACATTTGATAAAAGAAAATTCTTACCACATTTCATTTCGAGATAAAAAAAAGAGTGATGACAAAACAGTTTGGCTTGACAGAGATGACATGGACAGTTTCGGACCGGAAACAATTACAATAACGGAACTTGATAAAAATTCAACTTATAAATATTTTGTATTCAATTGGACTGACCGAAATGACTCAAAAAGTCTTGCTCTCTCAAAATCAGGTGCAAAAGTCCGAATTTACGCAGACAACAAATTTTTACAAACATTCAAAATTTCTAATTCAAAGCAAGGAGTAAAATGGAACGTATTTAATATTGAACATGGAAAAATTGTTTCTGTAAACGAAATTGAATAAAATGTTTATACTTGGTTCAGACCTTACATCCTCAATAAATCAGCATGAGTGCCGGTCCTTGAAAGCGTAAGAATCAGTTCAGTCTTGTTCTTTATGTAGACTAGAATCCAGTCCGGCTGAATATGCAGTTCCCGGAACTTCTTCAGCTTGCCTTTCAGCTGGTGGTCGCAGTACTTTTCGGGGAGTTTTTTGCCGGAAAGCAGAAGTTCCACGACCTCATCAAGCAAGTCTATGTCGTAGTTCCGCCGTTTTATGAGCTTATAGTCTTTTTTGAACGAGTTCGCCAAAACAAGCTTGTATTTTCTCATGCCTTGTATTCCGGCTCAGGCTCTGCAACGCACAAATCCATGTCCGCCATCGCCTCCTTGAATGAATCATACCTTTTAGCCTTGATTTTTCCGCTGTTTATGTCCAGCGCTTCCTGGCAGGCCGCGAGCGTTTCGTCGTTGTATTCCTCTTCCGCCCTGATTTTAAAAGGAATCGTCCGCGTGCGGTTCACCGCCTTGATAAAAATATTGATTGCGGTCGAGATGTTCATTCCCATTTTCGCGCAGATTGAATTGAAAGTTTCCTTGTCTTTTTGTTCCACATTTACCGTAATTGCCGCCATTTTCGTCCTCGATACATTGCTGTTTATTAATAAAACAACATTTTATACATACAATATAAGATATTATTGTTATAAATGCAAGGAATTTCGGTACAAGAATTGAACTTTTGTGATTGTCGTGGCATAAGAATGGCAATCTTTTTAGCATTGAAGCAGCTGCTCTTGCAAAAATCCGCCGGTTGAATTTTTGCCCTGTCAAAATTAATATACAGAAATGGACACATTGAGCGCAGAGCAAAGAAGCCTGAACATGGCGAAAATCCACAGCAAGGACACCAAGCCCGAAGTCTTTTTAAGAAGCGCGCTCCACAAGGCCGGATTCAGATTCAGGAAAAACGACAAGCGGTATTTGGGAACGCCGGACATTTTTCTTCCTCATTATAACGCAGTGATTTTTATCCACGGATGCTTCTGGCACGGACACAAAAACTGCAGGCTTTTCAGGCTGCCAAAGACAAACGTTGAATTCTGGAAAAATAAAATTGAAAGGAACATGGCGCGCGACAAAAAAGTGATTTCAGCCTATCTTGACAACTGCTACAGAGTCGCTGTCGTCTGGGAATGCTCAATAACAGGAAAACAAAAAGCGCAAAAACTTTCAAAAGTGACAGAAGAAATTTCCCTGTGGCTTGAAGAAGATTTGACAGAAAACTACAGGGAATTTTAGAGTTTTTATTTTAGTCCAGCCCAAAATATTTGAGCCAGCTGTTTCCGTTTTGAAAGTTTATTGCAGAAGAAATTCCCACGTGGCACATCACATGGCGGAACTGCCCAAGAATCAGTTCAAGCCGTGTAAATTCGCAGCCATCTAGTTTTTCAGAAAGCATTTTGTCCGAAAGATTTGCAAGATAATTTCTGATTTTTTGAGCAACCGACACGGCATATTTTTCCAAATTTTCACGCGGAATAACAACGCCCGGCGCGGCATCAAAACCCTGACGAGAACTTGAAATGACACTAAGATTTTCAGCGACACCGCCAGAAGAATTTTCATCATACTTGTATTCCGCAGGATTCACAAACCACTTGTCGAGCGAGTGCAGTGTATGAAAAATAAAGCGCGACGCATTCAAACCGTCAAATTCAGCCTCAAGATTTGCTGACTGAACAACAGAATTTATATTCTTCAAAAGAATTTCGGTTTGGTCGGCAATAATTTTTGAAAGCAGATTTTCAGACATTTATTCGCTCCTTGTATATTTATTTTTTTCCACTAATTTTCCGTCCCATTCAGTTATATCGGGACTGTGGCGAGCGTACCATTTTTTGAAGAAACAATCGATATTGCGGACTTTTTTCTGCGCCAAAGTTTTCAATCGTTTAATCCGCTTGGCATATCCCTTTTTCGTAAAGTAGTGTCCGATTTTTAAAGTCTTAAACCAAAAATCTATGGAAAATACAGGAGGACAATCTATAAAACCAACATCAATCCGCATTTTTTTTCGCGCTGCAGGGAGGATTTTTATACTTTAATCCGTCAATTCCTTTAACGAGGAAACAGAGCGAATCTCAGGAGTTAATTTGAATGAATTTATATGAATCTGAATATATTTGTCTTTTCGGCAAATATCAGTTTCCACAAATTCCAAAAGACTGTTATTTATGCGGCACATTTCGTAAATGTACAGGTAACTATTGCAATAGCCGAAGCAAGACGATTTGAACGGAGATTTTTCAAAGCCTTTCTCTTTCAAAATCGGAACAATGTCTTTTAGAAAAATCTCATTTCTGTCTTTTAGCATTTCTTTTTCCGAAACTTTGTAAAACATTTGGACTTTAAAACTGCCATATAACAGAAAAATAAACAATAGCCATATCAAAATGCTTTCACTTTTTCCGCGAATGAAATAATTTCACGAGCTGCCCAACGCACTTTTAGCTCATTCGAAAACTTTTACGTGCTGCCCAAGTCATTTTCTGGTCGTGAGAAAACTTTCACGCACTGCCCAACGCATTTTCTGTTTATGCGGAATTTTTTACGACTCGAACTGACGTAATTTCATCTTATGAAAAAATTCTAACAGCTTGCCCAATGCGTTTTTAGTTCACGCGAAAAGTTTCATGCACCGCCCAAGTCATTTTCAGTTCATGAAAAAATAATCTCCGCTACCAAAAACAGCAAAAAAAGTCGAGAAAATAATTTTCCGCCGCAGTATAATGTCTGTCTATAAGGAAACATGGGGATGTCCCAAAAGTATCTTTTCTGTCATTTTCGGGCTTGACCCGAAAATCTAAATGCATATATTGCAATCATTTAGAGATTGTCGTATCAAGTACGACAATGACATTTAGAACTTATTAGACATCCCCTTACAGTTTGCTCAAGCGTTGCTTTCGCAAACTGTGATTTTCGCCATCCAAGGCTCTTGTTTTACGTACTAACATGGAGTTTTATAAGGAAAAAGAATGAAAGAACAGATTTTGGCTGTCCAGAGGATGCAGGATTATATCGAAAAGAATAATACGGAAGAAATCAGCTTGTCGGATTTGGCGCGCGCGTCGCTGTTTTCTCCCTGGTATTCTTACCGGTTGTTCCGGGCTGCCCTTGGACTTACGCCCACGGAATATATCCGCAAGTACCGGCTCACGCAGGCGGCAAAAAAGCTTCAAAGCGGAAATGTCAAGGTGACGGACGCGGCATTCGATGCAGGCTTTTCCAATGTGGACACGTTTACGAGGGCGTTTTTCCGCGAGTTCGGCTTGAATCCGAGCGACTATGTGAAAAATCCAGTTCCTGTTCCGTTCTTCGTTCCTTATGGCGCAAAATACCGTGAATTACGAAAGGAGAACATCGACATGTCTAACATTCAACCAATTTTTATACAGGCCGTCCAAAAGCCGGAACGCCTGTGCATTATCAAACGCGGCAAGCAGGCGGAAGATTATTTTCCCTACTGCGAGGAAGTCGGCTGCGACGTTTGGGGAATTCTTATGAGCATGAAGTCGCTCTGCGGAGAACCGGTCGCAATGTGGCTGCCCGAAAAGTACAAGAAGCCGGGAACTTCAACCTACGTTCAGGGAGTGGAAGTCGAAACCGGCTACATGGGAATGATTCCCGAAGGCTTCGATACGATTCATCTGCCAAAAGCGGAATATCTGATGTTTCAAGGCCAGCCATTCCGCGAGGAGGATTACTGCGAGGCAATCCGCACGGTGCAGGCGGCAATGAATAGCTACAATCCGTCCGTCATCGGCTACCAGTGGGACGACGAAAATCCGCGAATTCAGCTGGAGCCACGGGGCGAGCGCGGATATATCGAGCTTCGGGCAGTCAGGAGGATTGAAAAATGAGCGAGGCGATTTTTGTTGAAGGACTTACAAAATCTTACGGGGAGAAAACCGTTGTAAATCACTTGAACCTTTCGGTAAAAAGCGGAACTGTGTTCGGGCTGCTCGGCGCAAACGGGGCTGGAAAAAGCACGACGATTGAATGTATACTCGGCACAAAACAGGCGGACAGCGGAACAGTCCGGCTTCTGGGGCAAGACCCGAAAAAATGCCGCCGCGAGCTTTTCCAGAAAATCGGCGTGCAGTTCCAGGAAGGCGACTATCATAAGGAAATCAAGGTCTGTGAACTTTGCGAAGAAACTGCAAGCCTTTACCGCAAAAGCGCCGACTGGCGCAAATTGTGCGGGCAGTTTGGAATCGGAGACAAGGCAAAAACTGCGGTGAAAAGTCTTTCGGGCGGAGAGCGTCAGCGGCTTTTCATCGTGCTGGCACTGATCGGGCAACCGCATCTTGTTTTTCTTGACGAGCTTACAACCGGGCTTGATGCAAAGGCACGGCGCGGCGTGTGGAAAACTCTTGAGTCGCTTAAAGAACAGGGGCTTACGATTTTTCTGACCTCGCACTTTATGGATGAAGTCGAGGCGTTGTGCGATGAAATCTGCATTCTGAAAAAAGGAACGGCCGTTTTCCGCGGAACTGTCGAGCAGGCAAAGGCGCAGTGTGGCTGTGAACATTTTGAAGACGCATACTTAAAACTTTCGGACGAGGAGGCGGACGAATGAAACGATTTTTTACTTTTTTGAAAACCGAGCTGAAGCTCAGCCTGCGGGACATGAACATGGTGATTTTTGCCGTAATCATGCCGCTTGTCGTGTTCGTAATTTTCGGCATTATATATGGAAGAAAACCCGCTTATGACGGCGCGGATTATACTTTCTTGGAGCAGTCTTTCGGGGCGGTCGGCGCGATTGCAATCTGCGCAGGCGGACTGATGGGGCTGCCGCTGGCGGTTTCGGGCTTGCGGGAAATGAAGATTCTCAAGCGGCTGCGAGTTACGCCGGTAAGTCCAGTGTTCATTCTGGGAGTGGAGTTTGCGATGTATGTTGTCTACTGCGCAGCATCCCTTGCGACGCTTTCTGCCACGGCTCTTTTGTGGGGCGTAAGACTGCACGGCTCGCTTTGGGCATTTCTCGGCAGCTGGGCGCTTACCATGTTTTCAACTCTTTCCATCGGAATGCTGGTGGGAGGCGTGGCGAAGGACACCAAGCAGGCAAGCGTAATCGCATGTGTCCTTTATTTTCCCATGCTTGTCTTTTCCGGCACGACGCTTCCACTTGAAGTTATGCCCAAAGCGATGCGGAATCTTGTAAACTTTTTTCCTTTGACGCAGGGAATAACGATGATGAAAAACACGTTTCTCGGAATCGGAGGTGAAGGCGTTCTGCTGCCGGTCTGCGTAATGCTTGCAGTCGGCGCGCTCTGCACGGCTCTTTCCGCCTGCTTCTTCCGCTGGGAATAAAACGTTTTTTGTCGGGGATGTCTAATAAGTTCTAAATGTCATTGTCGTACTTGATACGACAATCTCTAAATGATTGCAATATATGCATTTAGATTTTCGGGTCAAGCCCGAAAATGACAGAAAAGATACTTTTGGGACATCCCCCTCACGTGCAGAGATTCCTGACCGAGTTTGCTACGCAAACATCGCAGCATCAAGTGTGGGAATGACATGAAACCAGCCTGCCATTGCAGGACTTGCACTTTTGCCATTGCCGGACGTGAAAATTAAGTGTCATTGCCGTGCAGCGACACGGCAATCTTCCGTGTCATTTCCAGTCATAACCCCACGACATTTGCGGAACAAAACTGCGATTTGTGATACACTTACTGCGAATCGCTCAAATCTTCAAAATCAAAGAAGGTAAAAAATGTCGGGAGAAAAAATCTTTCAAAAAATATTCATCTGGTGCAAAAAGGAAATCGTCTTTTGCGTCACGTTTTTGTTCGCGCTCATCTCAACTTTTTTTGTAAAGCCGGATGCAAAATATATTTCTTACATCGACTTCGGAACGCTTCTGACTCTTTTCTCGCTCATGGCGGTTGTCGCGGGCTGGAGACGGACAGGACTTTTCGACGCTCTTGGAAAAACAGTATGCCGCAAAGTTCACGGTCAGCGCGCTCTTTGCCTTACTCTCGTTCTGCTCTGCTTTTTTACAAGCATGGTTATCACAAATGACGTCGCGCTTCTTACGTTTGTTCCGTTTGCTGTAGTCCTGCTTTCAAAAACTGATTCTTTTGTTCTATTATATACCGTTGTTCTTCAGACTCTTGCGGCGAACCTCGGAAGCATGATTACGCCAATTGGAAATCCGCAGAACATTTTTTTGTTTTCAAAAATGCAGCTCGGCACAGTTCGCTTTATGAAAATTCTTTTTCCGTACACACTGCTTTCCCTCGCGCTTCTGATTCTTTCAACCCTGATAATAAAAAATGAAAAAATCCAGATTGAGCGGCAGGAAACAGAATCCGGCAAATCAGGCTGCAAAGGAAAAAACATTTTATACACGGCGCTTTTTATTCTGTGTCTGCTTTCGGTCGTTAACGTGATTCCAAAATGGGCGGCGGCAGTTCTTGTCGCGCTTTGCGTTCTTGTTTCAGACAGAAAAATTTTTTGCAACATCGATTTTATGCTGCTTCTTACATTCACGGCGTTTTTTATTTTTACCGGAAACATCGCGCGGCTTGAAAGCGTGGACAGTTTTCTAAAGAGGATAACAGGAGGAAATGAATTTGCCGTAAGCCTTGCGTTCAGCCAGGTGATAAGCAATGTTCCCGCAACGCTTTTGCTACATCCGTTCGCGCAGGACACAAAGGAGCTTCTGCTTGGCGTGGACATCGGCGGACTTGGAACACCGGTTGCATCCCTTGCAAGCCTCATAAGCCTGAAGCTCTACACGCAGGAAAAAGGCGGAACCGCAAAATTCCTCGCAGTCTTTACGCTGATGAACATCATTTTTCTTGCCGCCCTGTGCGCAATGAAAGTGGTTTTGCAGGGACTTTAGCTTCTGGGCGTGCTAACTCCGCTGTTGCCTCAAGTTTTTTTAAAACTTGGTAAGCAAACAATTTTGTTTGCACCTTCACTCACTTCGTTCGCTCCAGTGGACTGATTCGCAGGTGCTCCATAGCCTCACGCATTAAGAAAAAAGGAAATGACATTTAAAGTTTGTCATTGCCGTGCCACTCTGTCATCCTCCGGCTCGACCAAAGAATCTTTTAAAAGCACACAAATTCCTGCAAAATTTCCCGCTTTTTTTGTCATTTGCCGTGTTTTTTATTTTTCTGTACGTTATAATAGTAGGAATAACAAATTATTCTACATTTTAAGGATTTTACAGGAAAAAGAAATGAAAATTCATAACAGGTTCTTTACCCCCCCCACCTAATTTTTACGTTGCTTTTAGCATTATCAGCAGTGATTGCAGGCTGTAAGATTGACAGCGATTCAACAACGGAATACACGCTCACTTTCAATTCAAACGGCGGAAGCGGCGAGATGAATCCGCAGACCGCAGAAGAGGGTGCGGAAATCACCATTGCGCAAAATGCGTTCACCTACGACGGCTACGACTTTACCAGCTGGAACACTGCCGCCGACGGAAGCGGCACAAGTTACAAAGCAGGCGAAAAGCTCACGCTGACCGCCGACATTACGCTCTACGCCCAGTGGGAAAAAATTATTTTCTGCACTATCAAGTTTGACGCAAACGGCGGCGAAGGAAAAGTTCCGGACGACATCTCTGCACCTTCCGGCAAACAGACTACGCTTCCTGCGGTGGAGCTTACAAAAGACGGCTACATCTTTGCAGGCTGGAACACCGCCACAGACGGAAGCGGCGCAAACTATGAAGACAAGGCATCAATCACGCCAAACGCCAGCATCACGCTCTACGCAAAATGGGCAATATCGGCAGCCTCTGTTTCCAGCACAATCAAAAGTCTTTCTGCTGACGGCGTTGTGCATACAGTCGCCCTTGCCGGTCTGATTACAAAAGATGTAATCACAATGATTCGCGATACACTTGCTGAAAATCCCGATATAAAAGTGAACCTTGACCTTAGCGCGACAACGGGGCTTACAGAAATTCCGGACAACGCATTCTATTTTTATAGCTATAATGAATCTGATGGCTCTGAGACTGCGATTATATGCGCCAACCTTGTTGGAATAGTGCTGCCAAAAAATATCACTTCAATCGGATATTACGCATTTGGCTTTACAGGTATTTCAGAAATTATTATACCAGACAGTGTAACTAAAATTGGAGAAGGTGCTTTTTCTGACACAAAACTTACTCAAATCACCATACCAGAAAGTGTGACGGAAATCGGGGGATACGCTTTTAGATACACAGATATTTCCGAAGTTGTCATACCGAGCGGTGTCACTAAGATTGAGAATGGTGTTTTCATGGAAACAAAACTTAAAGAAATAACCATTCCTGACACTGTAAAGGAAATAGGTGATTATGCATTCAGCTTAAGCAGTCTTACAACCGTAAAGCTTGGAAGCGGAGTCGAGCATATAGGTGAAGATGCTTTCTGCCGCTGTGACTCCCTTACAAAAGTAACTGTTCCGGGCAATGTAAAGACAATCGGAAATATGGCTTTTTATTACTGCAATAATCTTGAGGAGATTGTGCTTGAGGAAGGTGTGCAGACTATAGGAGATATGGCGTTTAATAGCTGTAAAAAGCTTGCGACAGTAACAATTCCAAAAAGCATTACATCAATTGAAAAAGATGCGTTCTACAACTGTTCGGGTATTACACGCGTGAACTACAACGGCACAAAAAAAGAATGGGCAGCCTTACTTTCATCGGGAAAAATTGACGGCTCGAACAATGAACTGACCAATGGGCCTGTTTATTGCACCGACGGCGTTTTATACTCCGCCTCTGCTGTTCCGGACGCGATTAAGAGCGTTTCTGCAGACGGCAATATGCACACATTGGAATTTGCAGGACCATTTCCGTCGCTTGGCGTCACGTTTGAAAATATAAAAGCTGCTCTTGAAGAAAACTCCGGTGCAAAAATCTGTTTCGACATGAGCTTAACGACCGGTATGGATATGAACCTCATGCAATCTTACGGCAATAGTTCTTCCCTTGTGGGATTTGTGCTGCCTGAAGATTGCACTATTATCTGCGATTACGCTTTTGGGGATTGGGCATACCTTGAAAGTTTTGTAATCAGTAACAAGATTACAGCTATCGGCAGTGCTGCGTTCTACGGCTGCAGCAGCCTGAAAAGCATTGTAATCCCTGACACTGTAACTGAAATCGGCAGCTACGCTTTTTATGGTTCAGGGCTTGAGAGCGTTGTTATTGGAAAGGGGATTGAAACTATAGGCGACAGTGTTTTTTCTAACTGTAACTCCCTTGCAAAAGTGACTGTTCCGGGCAATGTAAAGACAATCGGAAATATGGCTTTTTATTTATGCAACAACCTTGAGGAGATTGTGCTTGAGGAAGGTGTTGAATATATCAATGAGAGTTCATTTAGAGACTGCCCAAATCTAAAGACTGTTGCAATTCCAAAAACCGTGCAGAAGATAGAAATTGCCGCATTCTACAACTGTTCGGGCATTACAGGCGTAACCTACGGCGGCACAAAGGCAGAATGGAAAGCCTTTGTTGCGGATACAGAAAGATTCGGCAGCAACAATGAGTGTCTCACAAACGTTTCAATAAAGTGTTCAGACGGCACTATTACAAATATTCCTTTTGTAATCAAAAATCTTACGGAAGGCACGCACACGGTTACCGTAACCGGTGAAATAACAGAGGAAGATTTAAAGAATATAGTAAAAGCAATCCTCAGCAATGAAAACGCAAATGTTATCCTTGACATGACAAGCGCAACAGGGCTTACAAGAATACCGGATAATATGTCCCAAGGTGCAGATAATCTTGTTGAAATCATGCTGCCACAGGGTGTAACCTCAATCGGAGAAAATGCGTTTAGCCGCTCAGGACTTTCTGAGATTGTCATGCTGGACAGCCTTGCCGAAATTGGTGATTACGCTTTTTACGAGTGTACCGGTCTTACAAGCGTAATAATTCCAGACGGTGTAACGACTATTGGCAAAGAGGCCTTTAGGAATTGTTCCTCATTAAAGACCATGACAATTCCTGCAAGCGTTGCAACTATCGGCGACAATGCCGTATCAAGCAATGGCACTGGCACGATACAAGGCTTTGAAGTAACCTACAAGGGAACAATAGCGCAGTGGAAAACACTTAGAGAAGAATTTACTTCCGATAGTAAGAGCAATTATACGCTCAGCAAAGCCATTGTCCGTTGTACCGACGGAGTTTTCTGCACCGCAGACAATGCGCCTTCCGTAATCAGCGCGCTTGCTGAAGGCACGCACACTGTAGCGGTTACAGACGATACTATTATGGAGCCTGATTATACAGCGACAGGAGAGGCAATCAGAAACAATTCAGCGGCAAAAATCATCCTTGACATGAGCGGTACTTCTTTCACATCTGGTATTGCCCAAACATTCCAAAACTGCACGAACCTTGCCGGCATTCTTCTGTCAGACAGCAGGAAAAGTATAGGAAAATCTGAATTTGCAGGCTGCACAGGGCTGACTTCCATATCTATTCCTGAAAATGTAACAGATATAAATGACAGTGCATTTGCAGGCTGCACAGAACTGGTCTCTGTATCTATTCCTGCATCTGTAACGGATATTGGGCAAAGTGCCTTTGAAAACTGTGCAAAACTGACATCTGTATCTATTCCTGAAAAAGTTACATCTATACAAACACAGATTTTCAAGGGCTGTACGGCTCTCGAAAGCGTTTCTATTCCTGAAGGTATCAAAAATATATTGGATGAAGCATTTGCAAACTGCACAAGCTTAAAGGAAATCACGATTCCGTCCCAGCCTGAGCTATTAAAAGAATCTGCATTTGACGGCTGCACATCATTGCAAACCGTAACTTACGGCAGGGACGGTCTTGTCCTTGATTGTGGTGGCGACACTGAAGGGTATATTGTATCAAGTAAAATAGCATACTTGATTAAATCTCTTGGCAATGACGGATGCACGGTCAAATTCAGGGGAACGGCTGACGGAACTACAGTCAAATGCATAAGCGCAGGACTAAAAAATAACACGACCGGCGCAAAATTCAACATAGACATTACTGGACTGGCAAGCCTTACCGATATACCTGACCTTGCGCTCAGAAACTGCACTGCTCTTGAAAGCATTGCGCTTCCTGCAACCATAACTTCGATAGGAGACTCCGCATTTGACGGCTGCACAAACCTTACCACAGTGTACTATGCCGGCACAAAGAAACAGTGGGAGGCGGTTACCATCGGCGAGGAGAACGCATCGCTTAGCAGCGCGACAATCCGCTGCTCGGATGGGGATATAACACCAAGCGGCAACTAGGTCTTATTCTGCTTGTCATTGCCGGACTTGATACTTTGTCATCCTCCGGCTTGCCCTTTCGTGTCATTGCCGGGGCTAGACACGTAAGATGTGCAGAAAGCCCGACCGGCGCGGCAATTGAAACAGTTGACGGAGTTTCCTCTCCTACACTTGGCGAAACTGGCGCACTCTCACGCCCAAGTTTTCTAAATTATAAATTCTAGCAGCCCAGCACTTGACAATAAAAACTTTGTATTCTACATTGTTTTTAAATTTCACAAAATCAAACTTGCTTGCTACAAAGCCCAAACTTCGAGTTTTTTATAACTACTAGAAAAATGCTTTCAGCGACTTTCCAATTTGTTGCAGATGGTTGTGCTCGCACTTCGCTTGAATTGGTTTGGGTTGCTATGCAACCTTGACTGTACTTATCGCACAAAATCTTCACAACTTGTAAATTCGCTTGCGCTTTTGTTTATTTTTCTAAAAACTCGAAGTTTAGACTACGAAGGTATTTATTCTTATGAAAATAAAACAGCAAAAACAAATAAAGTCCTTTTTAACAGAAGAATTTGGAATTGATAAAGGCCTTGAATTGTTTGGGCGGCAGTCTAAAATACTTGGCACAATCATTGCAAATACAAAAGGCAAATCAAAAAATCAGAAGAAAACTCTTGTTCAGACAATTCTTCCGCGAGTCTCACTGTTCAAGGCTTTGCAGGAAGGCGGATTTTCTGAAGACGACACCTATGAGCGCATGAGGAAATACATGACCGGAAAAGTAGCGGCACAGAAACATTCATTTACGGCAAGAATGGAAATCATACCAGGATTTTTCGACATATACAAAAAAATTTTTCTTAAAATCATGCGCACGAGCGACCTTTGGGAAAGCAGACAAAAATACGGTGATGATTTTTTTGATGCCGACATAACAAAATGCCTTTGGCACACGGCTTGCTTAGAAAACGGCTGCCCCGAACTTTGCCGCCTGTTCTGCGATGTTGACGACATCACCTACGGCGGACTAAAAAAAATGGGATTCAGCCGCACAAAAACCTTAGGCTACGGTGGCGACTGCTGCGATTTCCATTTTTTTAGGAAATGAACTTTACAGCACGGACTAAATGCCATATTTTACAAGAAAAACTTGGCGCAAACTTGACAACGACTTTACACACGGACAGAAAATGATAGGACTTGGAACAATTATAAACACTGCAAGCATCGCAGCTGGCGGATTAATCGGACATTTTGCCGGAAAGTTTTTCAAACCGGAGCAGCAGCAATCCCTGAACAAAGCCTGCGGAATCAGCGTAATTTTTATTGCGGTCGCAGGAGCTATGCAGGGAATGTTAAAAATCGATGGCGTAAAACTTATTGCCGGAAAATCCATGCTTGTAGTTCTCTGTCTCGCGCTTGGAACGGTCATCGGCGAGCTTTTCGGCATTGAAAAAGGATTCGAAAATTTTGGTGATTGGCTCAAAAGAAAAACTGGAAACAGCGGAGATTCAAGTTTTGTGAACGCTTTTGTAACGGCGTCGCTTACGGTCTCAATCGGAGCTATGGCAATTGTGGGCGCTATTCAGGACGGCTTGCTTGGAGACTTTTCTACCCTAGCGGTAAAATCAGTCTTGGATTTTATAATCATTGCAGTCATGACTTCCACAATGGGAAAAGGCGCTATTTTTTCCGCTGTTCCAGTTTTTATCTTTGAAGGAATCATTACCCTGCTTGCAAAACTTGTTTCTCCGGTGATGACCACGGCTGCGGTTGAATATCTTTCGCTCATCGGCTCAGTCCTGATTTTCTGCATCGGCGTGAATCTTGTCTGGGGCAAAAAGCTGAACGTCGCGAACATGCTTCCGTCCGTGATTTTGGCAGTTGCCGCGGCGTACATTCCGTGGAGTTTTTAATGCCTAGCATCACAAACTTACGCCTGCGGCAGTTGGTAGAATTTTCTACTGCCGCTCTACTCTCCTCTCTGTACTCCGTTCACTGACTTTTTTGCAAAATCAACTAACGGTATGTGTACTTTTGCGGATGTTACGTTTATGATGACCGCATAAGGGACAAAGGCAATTTTCCGCCTTGCCGCAAAATCACGCCAACAAAGCGGAAAGTGCAATTTCCTCATCAACTTTTTACAGGAGATTTAATTATGAACCAAATCAAAATCGGCGAATTCATTTCCTCGCAAAGAAAACTCAAGAACCTTACGCAAATGGCTCTCGCTGAAAAACTGAACATAACGGACAGAGCGGTTTCAAAATGGGAACGCGGAAAAAGCCTGCCCGATGCCGCACTTATGATTCCTTTATGCAAAATTCTTGACATCACTGTAAACGAACTTTTATGCGGAGAAAAAAATACTATGGAAAATGAAAGTAAAATGGACGAAAAGCTTTTGCTTGAATTTGCAAAAGAACTGGAACAAAAAAACAAGACTATATGGACTTCCATGTGGGTGATTATGATTGTAAGCATAACTGCAATGATTTCCGGTATTTTTCTTGCAAAGTCATTCTTATCTGAAGGAATTTTGCAAACCAGCATACTGATTGGAATAACAGTTCTATTTTTAATGCCGTGCTTTTATGCGTTAAAGCTGGAAGTCAGCGTAGGCGCATACAAGTGCAAAATTTGCGGTCAAGAAATAGAGCCAGCTTATTCACAAGCGCTGTGGGCAATGCACATGGGAACTACACGATACCTTAAATGCCCGAACTGCGGAAAACATTCCTGGTGCAAAAAAATACTGAAGAAGTAAATCTCAAATTTGGTTACATACTCTTAATTTCGAGTTTTATGATTTAATGTCATACTCTGATTATGGCTTATACCGTAACGTTCGGGTTCGTGTATTGGCCATGTTTCTTAGTGTTCTTGCCATACTGAATGGCGAACTTCGGACATCGGTGCAGGCATCCCAGGCACATGACACATTTTTCCTTGCTCCAGACAGGTTTTTTGTTCTGCATTTCGATGGCCTGCACAGGGCATTTTTTTGCACAGAATCCGCAGCCTACACAGGTATCCTCTACACGAAAATGCACTGTACGGCGTGCCTTGTTATTATAAATAGGTTCGGCAATCCACTCTGAGATAAGCAGCGGAGTGCGATGCAACATACGGCGATTTTTATGAAGAACTCTGACATTGCGGATGATGCTGTTGATTTCGCTCTCCGTGTTTTTGGTATATCTGGCAACTTTTTCTGGAGCTGAAAGGTCAAAGATGGGTGTCCAAGTATCCGCCATTCGGACGGAATAGTAGGCGTCTATTTTCCGGCCTTGAATAGCCTTATTTGCCATTTTGCCGGATGCGCCGGGCGTTGTTCCGTAGGTAGCAACATAGTACAGATATTCTGTCTGGAAAGAAGCCTTTTCAAGAAATTCTTTTACAATACTTGGCAGCCCCCAATAATAAGTAGGTGAAATAATCCCGATTGTTTTATCGGAAAACACATATCGGTCATTCCGAATACAGTCCACTATAGATAGCATCTCCTGTTTTGCAGACTGTACAAGCCGGGTTGCAACATATTTGCAGTTTCCTGTCGCAGAAAAATAAAGAATCATTTATTAACCTCCACTATAAGTTTCAGATTTCAGATTCACAAGACTGATTTCAGAAAATCGTCAACAGCCAGATTGAATTCTTTAGGTCTGTTGCTTGCGATAAAATGATTTCCCCTGATGATTTTAAGTTTTGCGCCGGGGATGTTTGCCGCAATTTCTTTTGAGTGGGATTTCTTTATCATGTCTTTTGTTCCGCAGATTACAAGCGTCGGCATTGTGATTTTTGAAAGTTCAGACGGCTTGATGTTCGGCTCTTTCACCATCAGTCCAAGCAGCTCCGCGTTTCTTTTTGCTTCCGGCGATTTTTCGGCAAAGAGTTTCGCTATTTTGTAGCCTATCTCAATCGGAATCTGTGTTGTCCGCTTTACGCCTTTTGAATTTAGGTTTCCGCCGTTTAAAATCAAAGCCTTTACCATTTCAGGATGGCTCATTGCAAATTTCATGGCGATGTTTGCTCCGTCCGAAAATCCCAAAATCACCGCGCGTGGAATCTGACGGGCATTCATAAAACCGTATAAGTCGCAGGAAAACTGTTCTATGGTAAACGGAGAGCTGCCTCTTGGGGACTTGCCGTGTCCTCTTGTGTCCAATGCAATAACACGGAATTTTTCTTTAAAATAATCCATCTGGTTTTTGAAGTAGGAACAGTCTTCGCCGTTTCCGTGAAGAAACACAAACGGCTCGCCGCTCCCTTTTTCCTGATAATGCAATTCTATGTCCATAAGTTTCCTTCGTTCTGATTATCCTAGCATGATTTTGGAAAAAATGCAGTGGAAAGTCATTTCGATAGGCTCAATGGTCAGATTTCTGCAAGCGCAATTAATTTTTGAACTTTCTAAATTCTCATTTTTCTTCTATAATAAATCTGTTTTATTTATCGTCTTTTATTTGGAGTATTTTATGTCCGGCATACAGCAGAGAGCGGAATTACAGGCGCAGATTTGGAAGATTGCAAACGAGGTTCGGGGCGCGGTTGACGGCTGGGATTTCAAGCAGTTTGTTTTGGGAACGCTTTTCTATCGTTTTATAAGCGAGAATTTTTCAGATTACTTTGAGGCGGACGACGAAAGCATTGTTTATGCCAACCTTGACGATTCAGTCATTACCCAGGAGATAAAGGACGATGCGGTAAAGACAAAAGGATATTTTATCTATCCGAGCCAGCTTTTTGTTAATGTCGCAAAAAACGCTTATGACAATGAAGCCTTGAACACGGACTTGGCGAGGATTTTCTCCGAGATTGAAAAATCCGCCGTTGGCTATGATTCTGAGCAGAATATAAAAGGACTTTTTGCCGATTTTGACACAACGAGCAACCGGCTTGGAAACACCGTAAAAGAAAAGAACACGCGGCTTGCAATGCACAAGCAGGAAAATGTGAACAAGATTTATGACCCGGCCTGCGGCTCAGGCTCGCTTCTTTTGCAGGCAAAAAAGCAGTTCGAGGAAAACAAAATAGAGGACGGATTTTTCGGGCAGGAGATAAACCACACAACATACAACCTTGCCCGGATGAATATGTTTCTGCACAACATAAACTACAGCAAGTTCAAGATTTCCTTGGGCGACACTCTGATAAATCCGCAGTTTAGGGACGACAAGCCGTTTGACGCGATTGTCTCGAATCCGCCGTATTCAATCAACTGGATTGGAAGCGACGACCCCACATTGATAAACGACGACCGCTTTGCTCCTGCAGGAGTTCTGGTCCCGAAATCAAAGGCGGATTTTGCGTTCATTCTTCATTCGCTGAGCTATCTTTCAAGCAAAGGGAGGGCTGCGATTGTATGTTTTCCCGGAATTTTCTACCGTGGCGGCGCGGAGCAGAAAATCAGAAAATATCTTGTGGACTCAAACTTTGTGGAAACCGTAATCTCGCTTGCTCCGAATCTTTTCTACGGAACTTCAATCGCCGTGAATATTCTTGTCCTTTCAAAGCACAAGACCGACAGCAAAATCCAGTTTATAGAAGCCGGCGAGCTTTACAAAAAGGAGACAAACAACAACGTTCTGACCGACGAGCATATCAATAAAATCATAGAGGCGTTTGATTCAAAAAAGGACATCCAGTATTTTGCAAAATCGGCGGAGCTTGAGGAAGTCGCAAAAAATGACTACAACCTTTCCGTTTCAAGCTACGTTGAAGCCAAGGACACCCGCGAAAAAATCGACATCAAGGAACTGAACTCAAAAATCAAGGAAATTGTCGCAAAGGAAAATGCACTCCGCACAGAAATTGACAAGATTGTCGCGGAGATTGACGCTTCGGCAGGCTCAGCGACCAACTGATATTATGGAGAATAGATGAACGAATCAAAAATTATCACGGCAAATAACGAATACAAAAAATGGATTGCTGACGTAAAAAGACTGATAAAATCCACTCAGATAAAAGCCTCGGTTGCGGTCAATGAAGAAATGCTTGAACTTTATTGGAGCATAGGGCATGACATAAGCGAAAAACAACTTGATTCAAAATACGGAAGCAAATTTTTTGAGACTCTTACTGCGGAAATAAGAAAAGATTTTCCTAATACACAGGGATTTTCAGAGCGAAATCTGCGCTATATGAAACAGTTTTATATTTTTTATAAAGATATTCTGCACCAACTTGGTGCAGAATTTGAAAGCAGAATATTCACAATTCCCTGGCGGCATCATATTGAAATTTTCACCCGTTCAAAAAGCACGGAAGAAGCCCTGTTTTTTATTGAAAAAACTAAGCAGAACGGCTGGAGCCGTGCAATGCTCATCAATATGATGGACACGAAAATTTTTGAAACTCGCGGTAATACAGTTAATAATTTCTCTCTTACTTTGCCAAAAGAGGACAGCGAATGTGCTAAGCAAATTTTACAGGATTCTTATAAACTGGATTTTTTGACTCTCCGGGAAGAATACGAGGAAAAAGATCTCCATAAGGCTTTGGAACAGAATATCACGCAATTTCTGCTGAAACTTGGAAAGGGCTTTGCCTATGTCGGAAGCCATGTTCCGTTTGTTGTAAATGGAGATGAGTTCGAATGTGATTTGCTTTTTTATAATCTGAAACTTAGGCGCTACATTGTCGTTGAACTTAAGGTCGTTAAGTTTGAGCCGGAATTTGTGAGCAAACTGAATTTTTACTGCAATGCGGTAAATCACTTGATGAAAGAAAAAATAGACAAAGATACAATCGGGCTTCTGATTTGCAAGGAAAAGAATGATGTTGTGGCGCAATGGACAGTAGAAAAAAGCAATGAGCCGATTGGAATCTCAACTTATGAGCTTGCAAGCATAATTCCGCAGGCGAAAGACATTCTTCCGGACACAAAAGATATAGAAAAATCTCTTCTGACAGAGGAAACTGACAGATGACCGGACTGAATGACCTAATAAACGAAAAAGAGTATTTGGATTTGCTTAATACTGCTGTAACTCAGATAAATGCTGCAAGAAATTCGATTGCCTTGCAGATAAACACAACCGTAACTTCTTCTTATTGGAATCTAGGCAAACTTTTACATGATAAAAAGGTTGAAAACGGTTATGGCTCAAACACAATAAATCGTCTTTCAGTTGACTTGAAGAATCAATTTCCTGATATGGGATTGTCCCCAAGAAATTTATGGAACATGAAGCTTTTTTATGAAAGATATGAAAACGCATCTCAAAAACTGCTACAGGCTGTAGCAGTTTTACAGTGGGGGCATAATCTTTTATTGATTAACAAAAAATTGTCTGATGAGGAAACATTTTATTACGCCACAGAATGTATCTCAAAAAAATGGAACAGAGATTTGCTTCTGAATGCCATAAAAATGAATTCCTATGCTCTTAACAAAAACAAATTCAAAGATAATAATTTTTCTAAAACCCTGCCCGCAATCCAGGCTGAACGAGCAAATGAAATTCTTAAGGATTCCTACAATCTGGGATTTTTGGGAATAACAGAACCTGTCGCAGAACTGGAGCTTGAAAAACGCCTTATAGAAAAGATAAAGACTTTCATGCTTGAACTTGGCAGAGGCTTCGCGTTTATAGGAAATCAGTATAGATTGGAATACAACGGCAAAGAATATTTTGTGGATATGCTCTTTTCAAACAGAAAACTGAACTGCCTTGTCGCACTCGAATTGAAAATTGGCGAATTCAAAAGCGAGTATGTCGGAAAAATGAATATGTATCTTTCTTTGCTGGATAAACTGGAAAAAGAGGAAACCGAAAATCAGTCCATCGGAATTATACTCTGTGCGGAAAAAGACCATCTTGATGTGGAGCTTGCATTGCAAGATATAAACAAGCCGATTGCAGTAAGCGACTATGAACTTTTCATTCCTAAAAAAGAACTGCAAGCCTTGATTCTTGAAGAGATGAATAAAACTCAAATCGATAGAAAGGAAACTGACAAATGACCAACACAAATGAACTTTTATATGTGAAGACTGGCAGCCTTTTAAATGATGCCCGTAGAATTATTGAATCATCTAGTGCAAATGCGGTAAGAAGCATTGATTTCTGCCGTGTTCAAATGTATTGGAATTTAGGAAAAAGAATATTTGAGGAAGAGCAAAACGGAAAAGAGCGAGCGGAGTACGGCGCATATATTATAAAAAATCTTTCAGAAAAACTTGAAAAAGAATTTGGCAGTGGATTTGGAAAACGCCAGCTTGAACAGAGCCGTCAGTTTTATCGCACCTATCCAATTGCGAACGCATTGCGTTCGCAATTAAACTGGACTCAATATCGTTTGTTAATTCAAATTCCAAATCCTGAAAAACGTGAATATTATGAACTAGAGGCAGTAAACAACGGCTGGACAGGCCGCGAGCTTGAACGGCAGATAAATTCTCTTCTATATGAAAGGCTTTTAAAAAGCAATAATAAAGAAAATGTCCTGGCTGTTGCAAAGAAGGAACGAATTCCAGAAAGTCCTTTGGAAATTATAAAAGACCCGATGATTCTTGAATTTTTAGGACTTGAGAAAAAGCCTGAATATTACGAGAAAGATTTTGAAAGTGCGCTGATTGAACACCTTCAGCAGTTTTTGCTTGAACTTGGAAACGGTTTTAGCTTTGTAGCAAGGCAGAAAAGACTTCTTATAGAAGATGATGAATATTTTGCAGATTTGGTTTTCTATAATCGGCTTCTGAAATGCTTTGTTGTAATAGAATTGAAGACGCATAAAATAACTCATGAAGATTTAGGACAGCTTCAAATGTATGTAAACTACTTTGACAGAAATGAGAAGCTCCCCGAAGAAAATAATACAATCGGAATTCTTTTGTGCACGGCAAAAAATGATGAAATGGTAAAAATGACTTTGCCTGAACAGAATAAAACAATTCTTGCAAGTAAATATGAGCTTTATCTTCCGTCTGAAGAAAAACTAAAGGAAGAACTTAAGAAACTGGCAGTGGCACAGGATAAATTAGGAAAGCTTTTAGAGGAAACTGACAAATGACTAGACTGAACGAACTGATAAATGAACTTTGCCCGGATGGTGTGGAATACTATTCTTTTCAGATATTTTTTGATGAAATAAAAGGAATGGGAGGTGTTTCAAATAAATGGGCAGAAAAAGGTAACTGTAGATTTATTGATTATTTAAACGCATATAAAAATTTAAGCATAGATGTTAATAATTTACCATATGCAACAGTAAAGAATTCAAATCAGGATACTCTTAAAAAAGGTGATATTCTTTTTACTTCGGCATCAGAAGTACCAGATGAATGTGCTATTGCATCAGCAATAGAGAATGATATTGAAGAAGGTATATTTCTTGATGATCATTTGTTTGGACTTAGACCTAAAATTGAATTTTCGTCTAAAATTATTACTGGATATTTAAAACATTATTTTCATACAATTGAATATCGTAAGGCTGTATTAAAAGCAGTTAGAGGTGTAACTAGATTTTATATTTCTAAACCTGATTTTATGAAAATTGTATTCCCTGTGCCGCCTCTTCCGGTTCAGGAGGAAATCGTGCGGATTCTTGACAAATTCACGTCGCTAGAAGCGGAGCTAGAAGCTCGCCGCGTTCAGTATGAATACTACCGCGATGAGTTTCTAAAGCCAAAACTGAAAATCCCGGTTGTGAAGCTGAAGGACATTGCAACAGACTTTTACAGAGGTTCCGGAATCAGGCGTGACGAAATCACAGCGGAAGGCGTTCCGTGCGTGCGCTACGGCGAAATCTACACGACCTACAACATCAGCTTTGATAAGTGCGTTTCGCACACAAAACTTGAATATGTCCAGTCGCCGAAATATTTTGAGCATGGGGACATTCTCTTTGCAATTACCGGCGAGAATATCGAGGACATCGCAAAGTCGGTCGCCTACACAGGAAACGAAAAATGTCTTGCCGGCGGAGATATTGTCGTGATGAAGCACAATCAGAATCCAAGATATTTGGCGCACGTTCTTGCTACAACAGAAGCAAGAATTCAAAAAGGCAAGGGAAAGGTAAAAAGCAAGGTTGTTCATTCAAGCATTCCGTCTATTCAGGAAATTGAAATTCCGCTTCCGCCGCTTGACGTGCAGGAACGCTGGGCAAACGTCCTCGACAACTTTGACGCAATCTGCTCCGACCTTAAAATCGGGCTTCCGGTGGAAATCGACGCGCGCAAAAAACAATATGAATATTATCGTGATTTGCTCTTGACATTCGCAGAACGCGGCAACACAATCCTCACAGAACAGAACAGAACAGAACAGATGAGATAAGACTGCTCCAGTATGTTTTTGGATATGCTGTTGTTCGGCTGGGAGAAATTGCAACAGTCGTTCGTGGCGGAAATTTCCAGAAAAAAGATTTTGTTGAAGAGGGCAAGCCTTGTATTCATTACGGTCAGATGTATACGCATTTTAGGACTTATGCGGATAAAGTTTTGACTTATATTTCAGAAGATGTTTTCAAGAAATCAAAAATTGCAACAAAAAATGACATTATTATGGCTGTAACAAGCGAAAATGTTGAAGACGTTTGCAGTTGTGTTGCTTGGCTTGGAAATGAAGCTGTTGCAGTAAGCGGTCATACGGCTATTATTCATCATAATCAGAGCGCAAAATTTCTTTCATATTACTTTCATTCAAATAATTTTTTTGAGCAAAAGAAAAAACTTGCACACGGCACAAAAGTAATAGAAGTTACTCCGTCAGCATTAAATGACATAAAAATCCCTCTTCCCCCGCTCACCGAGCAGGATCGGATTGTGAAAATCCTCGACCGCTTTGAAAGCCTCTGCAATGACATTTCTTCAGGGCTTCCGGCAGAAATCAAAATGCGCAGAAAACAGTACGAGTTTTACAGGGATAAGCTGCTGAGCTTCAAGGAAAAAAGTTGAAAATAATACAATTGCATAGTATATTTGTTGTACGGAGGTTTTTATGACTTTAGCGAACCAAAAATATTATACGATAGATGACATTCCTGATTCTCCCGGAAAAAGAGTTCTTCTGAAAATTCTTAATTCTCCAAAAGCTGATGTTGAAAAGCTTCGGAAAATTGCGTTTGACTACGAGAAAACAGCTCTTGAAATGATGAAAAAAGAAAAAACGGAAGCAAAAAAATGATTTTTTTACCGATTGAAACAGAACTGTTTTATTATGAGCATTTACTGGATTCTTCTGATAATTTAAGGTGGATACAAAAATTTTATGTGGAAAATGAATCTGGTTATGGGCTTGAGAGGTATTTAAAAGAATTTGCTAAAATTGATGAAGAAAATGGTTCTGCAAGGACATATCTTGTAAAAGATAAGATTACCCATGAACTTGTTGCTTATTATTCTTTGAAAACAGGTCTTTTTACTGTAGATGCTGGAGATGATTATTTTTATTCAATTTCAGCAGTCGAGTTATCTAATTTTGCTGTAAATTCTTCGTACCGAAAGAATCACCCAAATGCAAAAAATTTAGGCTCCACAGTTTTTTGGGAATTTATTTTGCCATTGATAAAGTACTTAAAGACTTTTGTCGGCATTCAGGCTGTTTATATTTATGCACTTCCAGAAAACAAATTGATAGAGCATTATAAAACAATGGGATTTAACAGGCTTGACGTTCAGGATGAAAAATTCGTTCATTCTCACGTAAAACCAAAATATGACGAAGGTTGTATTTTTATGTATCAAACATTGTAAGACTCTTGTGTTAAGGAAATTATCAAAGAGGCTTAATATGGACTAGTGCAATGGGAAAGAAAATCGCAGTTTCGATAATCTGAAACAAGAAAACAGTGGTATAATATTCAAAGTGGAGGCGGACTATGATAAATACTAAAAACTCAAAGATTATCACAGATTCTGTTTTTTCTGTTGTGAATCCAACTTCTATTATTCTTTTTGGGTCTTATGCAAAAAATTTGGAAACTAAAGACAGTGATATGGATATTTGTGTAATAACAGAAGAAAATAAAAATCCGTTTGATATAATGACAGCTCTGCGGTTAAAGCTTTTTGATAAATTGAATGAAGCTGTTGATATCGTTGTTTATGACAAAAATTCTTTCGATTCAAGAAAAACTGTTGTCAACACCTTTGAACATGAAATTTATTCTACAGGAGTAAAACTGTATGGATGATTTTAATGAATGGATTAGCTATGCAAAAAAAGATTTGGAAGCCGCAAAGTTTTTGACAAATATGCATCCTCAGCCATTGGAAATTATTTGCTATCATTGCCAGCAGTCTGCGGAAAAATCAGTAAAGGCATTGATTATAAAAAACGGCATTCAGATTAAGAAAACTCATGATTTGCTTTTGCTGTTGCAAGATTTGAAAAATAAAATTGATATAAATCCTATAAAAATAGATTGTGCGGAATTAACAAATTATTCTGTAATTACAAGGTATCCATATAATTTTGGTGACAGTATTGATGAACCGCGAATGAAAAGGGCAATTTGTTCTGCAGAAAAGGTATTAAACTTTGTTTTGGGTAATGCTTTGTAGAATTGCAGTAATTACATTTGATAATGATGATGCAACAAGTTCGATAATTACATAAAAATAAAAACTAAGGAATCCCAGAAATGACAGAATACAGGACAATCGCCGAGTCTCCGAATTACATTGTTTTGGACAAATACGAAAAGCCGCTTATTGTCTGCGAGAACGGCTACCAGTCGGAATTTGACTTGGAACGTGAGCTTGTGGGCGACCTGAAGAATCTTGGCTATGAATATCTTCCGGACGTGAAAAATTCCTCTGCTTTGCTTTCAAATGCTCGCACGCAGATTGAGGAGCTGAACAATATTCACTTTCTTGACAGCGAATGGGAACGCTACGTTCAGACTTATCTTGACAAGCCCAGCGACACAATGGACGACAAGGCGCGCAAGATTCATGACGATTACATTTGCGATTTTGTCTTTGACGACGGGCATATTCAGAACATCTATCTTATAGACAAGGAAAAACTGCTTCGTAACAAGGTTCAGGTAATCCGCCAGTTTGAGCAGACAGGCGCTCATCAGAACCGCTACGATGTCACAATTCTTGTGAACGGAATTCCTATGGTTCAGGTGGAGCTGAAAAAACGCGGCGTTGCAATCCGCGAGGCGTTCAATCAGGTTCACCGCTACAGCAAGGAAAGCTTCAATTCTGAACATTCGCTTTACAAATATCTTCAGGTTTTTGTGATTTCCAACGGAACTGACACACGCTATTTTGCGAACACAACAAAACGCAACAAGAACAGCTTTGACTTCACAATGAACTGGGCAAAGTCCGACAACTCGCTCATAAAAGACTTGTCCGACTTTACGCAGACATTCTTTCAGAAGAACACGCTGCTCAATATTCTTTTCACTTATTCGGTTTTTGACACAACAAACACGCTTCTTGTAATGCGGCCTTATCAGATTGCGGCGACAGAACGGCTTCTGTGGAAAATAAAAAGCTCGTACATTGCAAAAAACTGGAGCTGTACGGAAAGCGGAGGCTACATCTGGCACACGACCGGCTCCGGCAAGACGCTTACGAGCTTCAAGGCGGCCCAGCTTGCGACTCGGCTTGAATTTATTGACAAGGTTTTCTTTGTTGTTGACCGCAAGGATTTGGATTATCAGACGATGAAGGAATACCAGCGTTTTTCGCCTGACAGCGTGAACGGCTCGGAAAGCACCGCGGGACTTAAGCGCAACATTGAAAAAGACGACAACAAAATCATTGTCACGACAATTCAGAAACTCAACAATCTGATGAAAAGCGAGGATAGCCTTGAAATCTACCGCAAGCAGGTTGTCTTTATTTTTGATGAGTGCCACCGCTCTCAGTTCGGCGAGGCTCAGAAAAATCTTAAAAAGAAGTTCAAGTTTTATTATCAGTTCGGATTCACAGGAACACCGATTTTCACTGAAAATGCTCTTGGCGCGGAAACTACGGCCTCAGTTTTTGGCAGGCAGCTTCATTCCTACATTATTACAGACGCAATCCGTGATGAGAAAGTCCTAAAATTCAAGGTTGACTACAATGATGTTCGTCCGAAATTCAAGGAGATAGAATCTGAGCAGGATGAGAAGAAGCTTTCCGCGTCGGAAAACAGGGAGGCTCTTCTTCATCCTGACAGAATAAAGGAAATCACGCAGTATATTCTTGAGAAATTCAACCAGAAAACGCACAGGACTTTTGGAAGCGCGAACGGATTCAACGCGATGTTCGCAGTGAGCAGTGTTGAAGCCGCAAAAATGTATTACGAGTCGTTCAAGAATTTGCAGAAGAATAAAGAAAAGCCGCTGAAAGTCGCCACGATTTTTTCATTTGCGGCGAACGAGGAGCAGAACGCAATCGGCGAGATTCAGGACGAAAGTTTTGAGACAAGCGCAATGGATTCAAGCTCAAAGGAATTTCTGGATTCCGCAATTGGCGATTACAATAATCTTTTCAAGACAAATTTCAGCACGGAAGGAAAAAACTTTCAGAATTACTACCGGGACCTTTCTAACCGCGTAAAAAATCAGGAAGTTGATTTGCTGCTCGTTGTCGGAATGTTTCTCACCGGTTTTGACGCGCCGCGCCTCAACACGCTTTTCGTCGACAAGAATCTGCGTTACCACGGGCTGATTCAGGCTTACTCGCGCACGAACCGCATTTTTGATTCCACAAAGACATTCGGAAACATCGTTACTTTCAGGGATTTGGAGCAGGCGACGGTGGACGCAATCAAGCTTTTCGGGGCCACAAATCACATAATCCTTGAAAAAAGCTATTCGGAATATATGAATGGATTCAAAGACAAGGAGACCGGCGAAACTTGCCGGGGCTACATTGAGGTTGCAAAGGAGCTTGAGGAAAAGTTCCCGAATCCTGATGAAATCATAACCGAAAAGCAGAAAGTCGAATTTACAAGATTGTTCGGAGAATACCTGCGTATTGAAAATGTCCTGCAGAATTATGATGAGTTTGCAGGGCTGAAGGCGTTTCAGAGAATTGACCAGAACGATGAGAAGGCCGTTGAGGAATTCAAGGCAAAATATTATCTGAACGATGAGACTGTCGCTGCGATGAAGGACGTAAAAATTCCTTCCGACCGTGCAATTCAGAATTACAAGTCAACTTACAATGACATACGCGACTGGCTTCGCAATCAGAAAGAATCCGACAAAAAAGACGCGCTGAAAATCGACTGGAGCGATGTTGTCTTTGAAGTTGACCTTTTGAAATCTCAGGAAATAAATCTTGACTATATTCTTGAGCTGATTTTTGAGAACAACAAAAGAAATCAGAACAAGGAAACGCTTGTTGAGGACGCGCGCCGCCTTATACGCTCAAGCATTGGAAACCGCGCAAAGGAAAGTCTGCTCGTGGAATTTATTAACAAGACGAATCTTGATGAAATAAGCGACAAGGCGGCTCTTATAGATTCATTCTTCAAATACGCGCAGGCGGAACAGCTCCGTGAAGTGGACGAGCTGATTGCGGAAGAAAAACTGAACCCGGAAAAGGCAAGGCACTATATCGCAGTTTCATTGAAAAAAGAATTCGCAAGCGAAAACGGAACAGAGCTGAATTCGATTCTTCCAAAAATGAGTCCGCTGAATCCGAACTATCTGACAAAAAAACACACGGTTTTTCAGAAGATAACGGCACTGGTGGAAAAGTTCAAAGGCGTGGGCGGAAGCGTGTAACGGTCATTTCGGCAGGCTCAATGGCCACATTCTCGGCTATGATTTTCTTCACTTCCCCGCGACAATCTTTCTGTGCGCCTTCAGTTTCTTTAGCGCCCAGTCGTAGTGGCTGCTGGTCGTGCTGATGAAATATGCGCCGAGGTTCGTTGTTCCTGTCCAGGAAAAATGCTTTTTTGCAAAAAGTTCCTCATCGGAAAAGGAGCGTGCAAGTTCCAAGATTTTTTCGTGCGACCCGGCAAAGTCGGCAAGGGCTTTTTCTGTTGTAATATTCTGGCAGTTCTGCCAGATTGCGCGGTTCATGTCGCCGTAGTTTTTCCAGTTGTATGGTTCGGGCAAAAACTGGTACACAATCGCAGGCTTTTTGTTTTCGGATTTTCCGCCCTTTTCGCCTTTCATATTTTCTGCGACGAATTTCAATAGCAGCTTGTGCCATTCGGTCAGGTGGCAAATCACATCGCGCACGTTCCTGTCGCGGCTCCAGTGCGCCTCCTTTTTGTTCAGCGAAGAAAAATCAAACGGCGTGTTTTTCTCATCTTCGCTCATCGAATCGATGAATTTTAAAAGCTCATCGTATTTTTTTTCTGCAAGTGCAATCAGGTCATTTTTGTTCTGCGGTCTTGGCATTTTTACTTCCTTAAAACTAATTTAGTTAGTTATTATATAACGAAAGTGTTTTACTTTGCAAGATTCCAGCTTTCATCTATTTTTTTGCAGATTTTATCAAAAGAAACCGAGCCGTCAAGAATGATTGTGAACCAGTGCATTTTGTTCATGTGCCAGCCCGGAAAGATTTTTTTGCCGTCAACCAGTGCCGCAATATTTTCAGGCTGAGCCCGCAAATCAACGATTTCAACGATTTCGTCCGAATGCATTCCGAGCTTTCGGCGGGAAACCGTGAGAAGAACCGCGAACCATTTTTCAGTGTCCTTTCTGCGAAAAACCGCATTGTCCGAAAATTTTTCCCAAAGAAATTCCGGCTCTGTGCTGTATTTTTCACGCACGTATTTAATCAGGTCGATTGTCTGCCCGCTTTTAAAAATTGCGGTGTCAAAGCATTTTTCTGCGATTTCGCTAAGTTTTTTTTCAATTTCACTGCGGACATTTCCCACGAATTCTCCGCTCGCCTTTGTCTTATATAAAATGTATTCCTCGCCTGTCGATTTTTCCGTAAGCGTCGTGTCCAGTTTTCCGTTTTTGTCCAGAACAATTTCAAGCTGGAATTCGCCGTTCAGAATTTCAGTGGTGAATTTGTATCCGCCGTCTTGCTCCGAAAATCCGTAGGCCTTGAGTTTTTCAAGATTAAGTTTTTTGTGAGTGAAAATTTCTTCAAGCATTTTGCTTTCCGGTTTTAATTCACCTTTGAAAACACAATTTTCTTGTCCTTCAGTTTTATTTTTTCGACTTTATAGCCGTAATTCAAAAGCTCTTTTTTGCAGTTTAGAAACGAATGGTCAAGCTCAATTCCCGCAGCGTCCTTTATCTGGCTGAAAGACAGTTCCAGTTTTTCTTTGCCTGTCTGCTTGAAAATCAAATCAACATAAATCCATAAATCGTTGTACTTGCTCATTATTTTTTGTCCGTAGCATACTGCTTTATTGAGAGCTTTTTATATTTATATTCTTTTATGTCGGGATTTTCAATTATCTCAAATAGCTTTTTGGATATTTTTTCCGGAGAGACGGCGAGCCGCGGATGGCTCCATAACTAATATAGCACACGAAAGGCGAACTGTCTTTATAAAAAATCCAACAGTTTAAGCTGTCATTTTCGGGCTCGCCCTTGCGACGTTTATGAAAGAAACTCGTTTGATAATTCCATGTAGAGAGATTCCCTTGTCAAGCAAGGCAATGATAATAAAAAACAAGTGTGGGAATGACATTGAAATCAAGCATATCAATGACAGGTTGCAACTCTCGAGCATTTCGGTAAGTTCAATAAACACGCTGCAATTATTCAATATCAAAACTTTTCGTTTTCAAATCGCAATAATATCTGCCGCTTGTTGCTGTGAATTTTAAAACGCAATAATCCGGGTCAGTTACGCCTTTTTTATAAAAAATCGTATCGCCGGCTTTCCAAATCATATTTTTAGTTTCTTGGTCTGTCAGGACTTCCATTTTTCCTTTTAGCATAACGCCAACATACTTGATTAGCCCTTTGTGGTAAAAATAAATGCTGGCATTCGGATTATTTTTATACTGGCTAACTCGCATAGATGAAGTATTTGTAGAAAAGTAAAATTCTTTTAATCCGATTCTTTTTCTAGGTTTTAGCATTGCCTTTACATTTGGGCAATTTTCATCATCAATAGAACATATAAAGCTAACTTTCTGTTTATCAATAAACTTTTCGATTTTCGTTAAATCCATAATGTTTCACCTCGCTTTGAAATTACAATTTTCTTTTCTGATTTTAGTTCACCTTTGAAAATACAATTTTCTTGTCCATCAGTTTGATTTTCTCAACTTTATAGCCGTATTCCAAAAGCTCTTTTTTTGCAGTTTAGAAACGAATGGTCAAGCTCAATTCCAGCTGCGTCCTTTATCTGGCTGAAAGACAGTTCCAGTTTTTCTTTGCCTGTCTGCCTGAAAATCAAATCAACATAAATCCATAAATCGTTGTACTTGCTCATTTCTGCACGCTCCGGATTTCTGAATTAATCATGTATCTTCCTAATTTTCCCCAAGTCACCGCTGCACAGGGCTTCCATGTTGTGGAAAATCTTTTCAGCATCCCAGTTCCACCATTTCAGGTTCAGAAGATATTCCGTTAACTCGTCGTCGAACCTTTTGCGTATGACTTTGCACGGATTTCCGCCTGCGACGCAATAAGGCGGAATATCCTTAGCCACCACCGAATTCGCCGCGATAATCGCTCCGTCGCCGATGTGAACGCCCGGCATCACCGTCACGTTCTGCCCGATCCACACATCGTTTCCAACGACCGTGTCGCCCTTGAACGGCAAGTCCTTCAGTTCCGGCGAAAACTTTTCCCATCCGCCGCCCATTATATTGAACGGATAAGTCGTCACGCTGCACATCCTATGATTTGCTCCGTTCATCACGAACTCGATTCCCCGCGCAATCGCGCAGAATTTTCCGATAATCAGCCTGTCTCCCAGAAAATCGTAATGGTGCGTCACGTGCTCCTCGAACTTTTCCGCACCGTCCACGTCGTCGTAGTAAGTGTAGTCGCCCACCACGATGTTCGCCCGTTTCACGACATTCTTGATAAACACAATCTGATGAATATTCTCGTTCGGATAAACTTTATTCGGGTCTGGTCCTGTCATTTTGATTTCCTCCGAATTGTAATTTATTTAATTAAATATTTTTTTCTAATAATCTTTGTTATTTATGCAATTTTCAGTCATCGATGTTTTCCAGAACTTTCAGCCGCAGAGAAAGAACAAGAGTTCGGGAAGAAATAAAAGCAATTGAAAATATTTTACTTCAAATCTTCTAATTTATGCAGGAAATCCGCAACTGTCACAATTTTTATGTCCGTATAACTTCCAAGCGAAAGCAAATCATTATCACCACTTACGATATACAAGCATTCCGCCTCGTAAGCACATTCGATAAATTTGTCATCATCTTTATCACGGCAGGCTGAAATTATTTTCTTGGGCTCAACATTCCTGCAAGATGAAACAAAAATATCCAGAGGAAATTTCTTTGGGCGGTTAGGATATTTTTCTGCAATTCTTGCAGCTACTTCTGTATACTCATCAACAATTTCTTTTGAAACAAAAACTTCCAGCTCATTCTTTATCGCATACTGAAGAAGTCTATTCGGTTCACCGCCAAAGAAAATTCCTGAAATGACAACATTTGTGTCGATTACAATTTTCATTTTGATTTTTTCTCTGCACGGACACTTTTTATTGAATCTTTAATATCGTTTTCGGTTATATTATTTTCTTTTGCCCAAGACTGGCTTTCTTCACAAAGCAGATTGAATTCTTTCATTTTTGACTGATTGCTGTATTTTTCATTGTAACGAAAAATGATGTAATCAATGAATTCCGAAATTTCATCAAGACAAGATTCCGGCACAGTCTTTACTTTTTCCATAACTGTTTCATAACTCATAGTTTTTCCTCCGTTTTTGTTTATAATATAACACACTTCTGATAGCAATGATACAGCTTAGATTTTTTATTCCACAAACAATTTTCTGTCATCGATGTTTTCCAGAACTTTCATCTGCTGGATTGCAATCTTGTTCTGTTTTTCAAGGCGGACGCTTTGAGCCAAGCCTTAATTTATAAAAACAGCGTTCAGATTTTCCATATTTGAAAGGCATATAAGCTGGTTTATTGTCGCATAGTCGCGGACGTTGCCCTTTAAGCCAGGATTTTCATCCCGCCACTGTTTTGCTGTCATTCCGAACATCGCGACATTTAGCATATCAGCCTCGTCAGCATAGACGAAAGATTTTTGCGCAGCCGTTAGTTTCTGCGGAATCAGGTTCTGTTTTATCGCGTCTGTATGGATTCGATAGTTGATTTTCGCAAGTTCCCGTTTTGCAGACCAGCCGAGCTGTTTCTGCTCTTCTTCTTTTAACCGCTGGAATTCCTTTACAATATATATTTTAAATTCCGGGCTTATCCACATTGCAAATTCAAAAGCTATATCTTTATGCGCATAAGTTCCACCATAACGCCCGGCTTTCGCCCGCAAAGAAATTGCATTCGTTCTTTCAACAAACTCTTTTACACTGATTTTAAAATTGTTCAATCCAGACTTACTTTTAATTATGGCGAATTCGCCATAATTAAAAGCGGGGTTATAGATTTTTTCCCAAATTCCTATATATTCAAGAGTATTTCTGTTTCTTAGCCAATCTGTAATAAAGAAGTCTCCGTCTTTTGCTTTTATCATATCTGTAAGGCAAAGATAATCTTCATTATTAACCTTTGTTATTGTTACTTCTGTATTCTGAACATTTATTTTTGCCATAAAATCCCCTTATAAAACACCGCGTTAGCGGCGAGCCACGGATGTCTCCTTAATTATGCTCCGCGGCTTTCAAAACGCAAAACCCTTCGAATATTTTATAGCCAGACGGATTTTTGTGGACTGTATGTTTTTTTAACGAGTTTTTTCCTCTTCAAACCTGTCTGCGATATATCAGGCAGATTCGGTCCAAAGTGCATTCTCCGGCATACACGCTCCTATATCCGCCTGCTTACTCATTTTGTCCCCATTTATTTAACCAAAATTATACCACAAATCCGGCTTGTTTGCCTCATTGTTATTATCCGGCTTTTCCCACAACGTTTGCAAAGCGAACTCGGTTGACAATCTATCTCATGTCAAAACACTTCAATACCGTATTTTTCCTATTCTTCATGCTTCCCGGTGATTTCAATCGGATTGCCGTCGGGATCTAGGAATGTAAAATACCAGTATGGGGAAAACACGTTCAAATATCTGATTGGAGTAAGATTTTCGGCAATTTTCAGGCTTCGAATCCGCTCGTATTCCTTGTCTAAATCTTCAACGCCAAGATTGATGAAAACTTTTTTTGAGTTGGCGGAATCGGCGATTTTGCTAGTGTCATCATATTCCGGGAACGGTGCTCCCTTTGTTTCCATCTGTTCAGGATGCTGCGCGTCGTAATATCCGTTCAAAAGGCAAAGATTCAGCCCTTCATTATTGAAAACAGCAAAACGTTTTCCGTTCGTGGCACTCACTTTCATGTCAAAGACTTTTTCGTAAAAGTCCAGCGACCTGTCAAAATCCTTTACCACAAGATAAATTGAACCGTATCTCATAATTTCAAGTTTTCTCCTATTTTTACGTTGCCTAGCCTTTAAGTTTTCAAGCCGATTTTACAATTTATACTGCATGAAGTTCTGATTATGAACGAAGCCGAAATCCGTGTACAGTTTTACGCCCATATCTGATGCTGTTATCTGAACTGTTTTGCAGCCGTAGTCTTTTGCTTCTTTTACGACGCGGCTCAAAAGTTCTTTTGCGATTCCTTTTCTTCGGTAATCGGGATTTGTGAACATGCTCGAAAGCAGAGCGATTTTTCCGCTTGGGCAGGCAAAATACGGCGGCTTTTCCACAAAAGACATTCCGCTTGTTCCCACAATTTTTTCTCCGTCAAACGCAAGATAGGAAACAAAAGTTCCGCCCGCAAGGTGTCGAAGATAATAATCTTTAAGTGCAGGTCGCAAATCAATGTCTTCCGTCGCACCTTCTTCCCGAAGCTGATTGATTCTCATCTCGATAAAAGTGTCCAGTTCTTTTTTTGTAAGTCGTTTGTATTCTATTTGCATTTTGGGTTTCTCCTACTATAAAAGTCAATTTCAATTATAGCAAAAATCATAGAACTGTGATATTTTCAAACTATGGAATTTTTGCCATTTTTGTTTTTTGTTGCCTTGCTTGCATTTTTCATTTTTCTTGCGAGAAATCGTGCAAAAATAAAAGGCAGAATCGGAGAAATCGGCATTGCAAACCGTCTGAATTCGCTGAATCATAATGACTATAAAATCCTGAACAATGTTATTCTACAGACTAAAAACGGCGGAACAGTTCAGATTGACCATATTATTGTTTCGATTTATGAATTTTCGTGATTGAGACGAAAAATTACAAAGGCTGGATTTTCGGAAATGAAAACGCGGAAAACTGGATGCAGGTCATTTATAAAGAAAAAAATCAGTTCAGAAATCCCATAAAGCAAAACTGGGCTCACGTTTACGCACTGAAAAATTTGCTTGCTGATTTTCCAAACGCGAAGTTTATTCCGATTGTCGTTTTTACAGGAAGCGGAATCCTAAAGGAAATATCCGCAAGCAGCATTGTTGTTTATGACACAAGACTTTTGCGGGCGATAAAAAATGAATCAAGGGAAGAAAATCTTTCGCCGAAAGAAGTTTACGATATTATTCAGGTGATTGAATCACACAACATTCAGGACAGAAAAAACGAAAAGCAGCACGTTGAAAACATCCACAAAACCATATTTGAAAACCGCCAAAAAGTGAAAAATCAGATTTGCCCAAAATGCGGCAATGAACTGAAACTTAGAAGCGGAAAATACGGAAAATTTTACGGCTGCTCAAACTATCCGTACTGCAAATTTACGATGAAATGTTAAAGTTTATTATTATTACCCACCAACAAAATTCGAACTCAATTTGACAAACCGAATCTTACGGACAGTTTTTTGACATACATAAAATGGATCATAAAGAAGTAATTGAAAGATAACTAGCGTTCAAAAATTAATATGTTTGATTCATCTTTGAGGAATCTGTTCCAAAGCTTTCTTCAATGCATGATTTAAATCTGATTGAATGCCAAATCCTAAACCATATCTTCCTTCTGAAGTAAATAAAAGTTCATTTGTCGATTTATTATAAAACGCTAAAATTACGTCAGTATAGAATTCATTTGTGGTGTAACCGCCAAGCATTAAAATATCTGCATCATCTATATTGTTTACTACTTTATAGCCTTTATAATTTAACTCGGTCTGAATAGTTATTCTATTCTTTATAGTATCTAAAACGGCTTCACTTGATGAACTTGGAATATATGTCATGGAATTATTTGCGTAAGACAAATAACCTCCACTTGTAAGTGTGGTTTTATTTGAATCTAAACTAATAAAAATATTTTCATATTCTTGTGGTATGATTGCATAATTAGAGGACTTAGAAGAAACGCAAGACGAAAACATAAAAACTGTAAAAATCATAATGAATAGATATATAATTTTTTTCATATTAATCTCCAAAAAACTCAAAATTATTATATCTCGGAATTTATTCTTTTTCTATACGATAATATTGTAAATTATAACTTTCGTTTGCTGAGCATAATTTTGTTTATGGCAAATGACGAGGTAAAACGACGAATAACAGAGAAAATAAAAAAAATAGCTTCTGCCGCAAAGCAGAAACTGACTAAGATGAATTGTCTTTTTTATCCGATAATTTTTCTATTCCTGCATTAAATTTATTAAATCGAAATACATAAGTTGCGTAGGATTTTCATCTTTTTTTACAAGAAATTCAAATCCGTTTCTTTCATAAAATGGAATAGCGGCGTTGTATGCATCAACAGTAATAAAACGACAACCAGTCTTATTGTCTTCCAAGAAATACAGTTTTATAAAATCAATTATATTTGTGCCAATTCCCAGCCCATGCAATTCTTTTGAAATTCCAAGCCTGCCTATCTTTACAGACGGATAACTTCTTAAATATTTTTCCCTATTGAAGTTTTTCTTTTTAAATTTATTGAACTGACTGTTTGATGCAAACTCTGTAACTGAAATCTTATCATTGGAAAGTGTAAAATATGCCAAGATATTTTCAGCATTTTCTTTTTCAACAACGATATACGGCATTGCAATCAACTGCTCTTTATAAAACTGAACTTCATTTTTTATAAAGTCATTCAAATCTTCATCGCCGCAGTCAAATTTCTCTGCCGATATGTCGTTTTCAAATTTTTGAATATCGTACTGCTCAAAAAAATTTAAACTCACCTCGTTGTTGCTCCAGTTTTATGTGCCAAGCGAATTTTTCTTGCAGCTTCACCTCTTTCAAGGCTTGCTAAAACTGACTTGTAATGAGAATGCATAACAGCATACTGTTCCGGAGTTACAGTGCATTTGGCATTACGCATTTTTTCTTCAAAACGCCTGCCATCTTCACCGAACAGAATCGGTGTCTCTCTGATTGGTCTAGCCATAGTAAAACTCCTTTGATTTAGTATATTGCTTTTTAACAAAAAAATCTATGTTTTATAAACTGCTATTCAAGCCATTGAATAAACGCGGTTTTGTCGGTGCTGTTGTAGCCGGCGTGCTCGTAGAAGTTTTTAGTGGAATCTTTTTTTGAGCCGGTGAGGAGCATCATTTTGTAGCAGTTTTCGGCTTTTGCGATTTCTTTTGCGTGGTCAAGGCATTCGGTTGCGTAGCCTTTTGCACGGTAATCTTTATGCGTTACGACGTTTTCAATAAAGGCGTAGGGACGCACGTTTCTTGTAAGGTTTGGAATGATGACGCACACGCATGAAGAAACGATTTTTCCGTCAATAAAGTTTACGATTATGTGATGATTTTTGTCCTGAACGATAGTTTTCCAAGTGCTTCTCAAATGCTCCGACATTGCCGGAACAGAATCCTCGTGCAGGTGCAGATACAATTCCAAAAGCTCATTCAACTCGTTTTCAAAAATTTCCCGAACCAATTTTTTCTCCCATAAAAAGTCAATTTTAAGTTATTTCACAACTAAGTGAACTCGCAACACAAGTTTCCAGCGGAAACAACAATTGATAAGAAAGTTTGCAACGCAAACTTATGAATAAAAACTTTGATGTCATTTTAGACAAAGTTTTTATTACACTCTTCTGATAATAAAATTTTCAATATAATTTTTTTGTTATCGCCTCAACTTCATGAATTAAAAATGTTACCCGTCAATTCATAGAAATCCGTGTGAAAAATCACTTTTTTTCCGTGCGTTTGGGCAAAGTCGATTTCCTTTTTTACTTGCTCGCCGATGTAGCCGTTAAGGTTGACCAGGTAAATCGCGTCCGAAAGCTCAATTTTTCTAAAATGTGCCGAATTCAATGCGGCAATTTCTTTTTCGCTCAGTTTTGACTTTTCCTCATTGTAGACGCATTGCAGAACGCACATATTGTGTTTCGTTTCCAAGTCGAAGGCGATTTTTTTCATTTCATTTTCAAATTTCATGCTTCCGCAGATTGTTACAATTTTCAAGTTTTCTCCTCTTGTAAAAAGTCTTGCCAGGATTATCCCGACAACAACGCAACGTTCAGGGCAATCAAACCAATTTACACAACGCAGTGTACTCTCTAAAATACATTCCTCTTCGCATTTCATCCGTGCCGGCGTATGAATTGAGCTTTGAAAATATGTTCTTAGCTTCATCAACAGAAATCCATCTTGCTTCCATTCCGGCTTTCCGTTCCCTTTCGGTCAGTTTTGGTTCGGTAGTTCCTTTCACTTTGCAGAAAAAATATTTGTTAATCCATTTGCAGTTTTCGTAGTATTCATCAATTTCAAGCAGACATTCAGAAGTGTCAACCAGTGTTCCGGTTTCTTCCGCAACTTCGCGAATGCAGCATTCCGCTTCGCTTTCGCCTTCTTCCAAGCCGCCGCCGGGAATCATCCATTGGCCGGTTACGGTTTCGTATGAAAGCAGAATTTTTGAATTTTCAATTACGATTCCTCTGCAGGCTGTTCTGGTTTTGTCCCATTTGCCCAAATAATTGTCTCCAACAATATCAATAATTTTCATCGAATCATCCTTTCGCGGACTTGAATCATACAAATCCTCTTTTTTGCGCCTCCTTTATCAATTTAGACTGAATCAGCGGATATGTCCAGTTTTCCACCAGTTCATCTGTAAGAATTATTTTTTCTATTTCGCTCCAAGTTTAGATACAAAAAAATACTTAGGTAAACCGGAAAAAAAACTTATTCATTTGGTATACATATACCTTATGAAAAAGAAGAAAAAGGATATGCTTTTCAGTTATGCTATAATGAAAAAAAAGAATTAGATTTAGTATGGGCTGTTGGAAATAATGAAGGATGGGTTTCTGCAGAAACATACGAATACAATTAAAAAAATGAAGGTGAACATTCAGATTTTTTTGTAAAAATATTTCGCCTTGCAGTAAATATTATTGCATATACATTAGATATTTCAGAAAAAGTAATAGAACCTTTTACAAATCAAGATTCAGTAAAAACTGTTGTTCCGCATTTCCGAAAAGGATACCTAAAAAGGCTTTCATCTGATTATTATACGCATAAGAAAGGACAGATAATTTTTGTTTCAGAAACAATGGTGAATGGAATTGCTAAAACTGTTGAAAAATCTCAAAATGAAAATAAATTAAAGGAGTTTGCAGAAAACACATATCAAAGCTTCAAAGCCGACAAACCGGTCAAGCCAGTTTGCGGTTTAAGCAATTGTTATGTGGACGCCCGCACTGGGGCGCATTTTGTGATATACTACACTTATGAACTACAGGCAAAAAAATATCTATTTTCCTCTGCTTATACTTTTTTCTTCGGTGCTGAATATTGCAGGCTCGATTCTGGCAGGTGAAAGCTCCTTCCCTCTTTATATAGACAGTTTTGCAACGATTGCCATTGCTGCGATGGGTGGATTTGTTCCGTCTGTAATAGTTGCGACTCTTACAAACTGGACTTTGTTTTTGCTTGGAAGGCTCAAGCTGATTTTTATTTTGTGTCAGCTTATGACGGCTCTTGGTTCTGCTGTTATTTTTGCTCTTGCAAAGAAAAATGGTGAAGAAAAGATAAGCCTTGATTCTTTTATGACGGCAGGAATTTTAAGTGCTTTTACTAACGGCATTTTCGGCTCGCTTTTTGCGGCATTTTACCATTACAATCTTACGGCAATTGAGCAGGGAATTTTATTTGTAACGAACAATGTGATTGCGGCAAATCTTATTGGCGGGTTTCTGCTGAATCTTTTGGACAAGGCTTTTGCGGCTTTTATTGCCTATGGAATGTATCTTCTGATTCTGAAAAAATGCGAAAGGGCATGGAGCAGTTGCGAAGCAAGCCACTGGACTGAGGAGCGAACGAAAGAGAGCGACGAGGGAAGCGGCCGAGCGTTAGTGAGCTGTGGAACGCCCGACCGCCGCTTGCCGACGGTTTCGCCCTCATTAAAAATAAAACCTGAATACATTTTTTTGATAATCGCATTCCTCACTTTTGCAATGGCAATTGGATTCAAGAAAACGGCAGACAGGAAATTCAGCGAAGACTACGAAAATAAAATAGAAAGCTCGCAGTTTGAAGCGCTTGAAGAAAAACGTTCGGAGGAAGAATTCATCAACAAGGGCTTTGACTCGGTTTTGTACACGACTTTCATTCTTGCAGCCATTTCGTTTTTAATAATGCAGGTGCGATTGGGCGAGGAGAAAAACAAAATCAGGATTCAGAAAGCAAGGGAAGAAACGCAGATGGCATTTTCCCGCGATTTGCACGACGGGGCAATTCAGACTCTTGCGGCGCTTAAGATTTGTCTTTCGGAAAGTGAGGATGAAAGGGCAAAAAATCTTACAGAGGACGCAATCACTCAGGCACGGGAACTTCTGGCTTTTTCGCGGATTGATTTGTCTTCTGATTTGATTGCTCTTGTGCGCGAAACGGCGAAAGTGTTTGAGGAAAATTATAAAACAAAAATTGCTTTTTATGAGGCAAGCGATGTGGCGCAAAATTTTTCTTCAGATGCAAAAGTGCAAATCCTGAAGATTTTACAGGAAGCCCTGCGAAATGCCCTGAAGCACAGCAGGGCGGATAAAATTGAAATAAAGATGATTGACACAATGAATGATTTTATCCTTTCGGTGTGCGACAATGGCTCTGGTTTTGATGTGGAAAAGCCTGGTGAAAAAGCGGGACATGCCGGCCTTAAAATCATGGAAGAGAGGGCAATTGCTTTGGGCGGACATCTTGCTATAAAATCTGGTAAAGACGGAACGAATGTAAGCCTGATTTTGCCGATAGGAGTTTTTTGATGAAAGTTCTTTTGATTGATGACCACAACATGATCCGGGAAAGTCTTGTCCTTGCCCTTAAAAAAGAATGTCCTGATTTTGATTTTTTGCAGGCGTCGACAGGAGACGAGGCAAAAGAAATTCTTGTTAAAAATGATGACTGAAAGATGATTATTCTGGACCTGCAGGTTGGAAAAGAAAACGGGCTTTTTATTTTAAGTGAGCTTAGGGCTGTAAGGCCTGAAATTAAAACTCTTGTATGCTCTGCTTTTTCTGAGCCGCTGACGGTTGAAAACGCAATCAGCGCTAAAGTTCAGGGCTATATTACAAAAACATCTGACCTTTCGGAAATTGCCCTTGCGGTAAAAATGGTTGCATCTGGAAAAGAATATTTTTGTACGGAAGCCCTTAATGTAATGAAGGCAAATGTAAACGCCTCAAAAATTGCAAGCGGACTCCTTGATTCTCCTGACCGGACTACAAGACTTTTTGCAAATTACAAAAAACTTTCTCCAAAGGAAAAAGAGTGTTTTGGGCTTTTGGCACAAGGTTTTTCCGTCTCTGAAATTGCCCAAAAACTTGGAAAATCCATAAAGACCGTAGAAAATCAGCGGACGGCAGTTTATGAAAAAATGGAGATTCACGGAATGGGAGATCTTGTTGAAGGAGCCAGGATACTGGGATATTACTGATTCAGCCAGTGGTTGATTTCTTTAATCAACTCGTCTTCAGTTAATTTTGATATTTTATCGCTTTCAAACAATTTTTTAGATATGCTGTTGTATTTTTCACCCAGACCGTTACAGATATTTTCTCTTATTTGTTCATTAGTACAAAACCTGTAATAATCATCGTCTTCGGTTGCTAATATCCATCGTAAATTTGACTCAAAATATGCGAATTTTCCTTTTAAAATTTCGATTTGAAAACCTTTTCCATCTTCTGAACCAGTTCCCAAGCGTAGGTGACTTTTCTTAAAAAACTTAAGTTCGATAAAGAAGAGTTTTTGGGGTTTGTCATTAAGGATTACAATATCAACGACATCTTTATTTTCAAGGAGAATGAAATCAGTATCAGAGAACAAATCTTTCAAATTATTTCTGATTCTGATTTCCAAATCTTTTTCAGATTCAATTTCTTCCATTATTTTAATTTGTCATATTTCTTTTGGAAGAAATCTGCCTCAGCAGCGGCTCCACTGGAATTCAGTTTCATGATTCCAAATTCCAGTTTTTCTTTAATTGCATTGTATAAGGCTTTTTGCTCGGGTGTTTTAAATCTTGGTAATGCAGAAATCTGTGTAAATAGGTTTTGAATCTGATTCTGCAGTTCATTCTTATCAGTAGCAAACTGAAGATTTACAATTTCTTCAGTTTTAGCCTTGTTTTCTTTCTTTTCATTAAACATTGACTTCATTTCTTCGCCAGTAGAAGAAAAAATATCACCAAACATTTTGCCAATTCCTCCCAAGGAACCACCATTTGATTCTTGAACACTTGATTCTTTTCCAAAACTTTCTGTATTGGAAGAATTGCATCCGTTTTTAGAATTTTCATATGCCAATTTACATTGCTTACTGCAAAAATTTCGCTTTCCTGCAAGCCTTGCAATACCACCGATAGCTTTTACTCCAATAGTCAAGCCCATTGCATCTGCAAAAGCATTTCCAGCATCCCTGTCTGCTGAAAACATCGGTTTATAACTTCTTCCACACCAATCACAAGTTTTATAAGCCATCTATAGGCCTCCTTTTCTATATACTTTGATACATAATTTTACTCTTCCATGAATGTTTTGTCTTGAAGTCCTTAATTCAAAGCTCCTGGGAATTTTTCCCAAAAGCAATAACAACAAATTTGACAATAAATAAGTTGTAATATATAATACAAATAGTTACTGGAGGTGGCATTATGAAAGCAATGAACGTGCTTGATTCTATAATTCCCATAAGTCTTTTTAATAAGGGACAGGCAAACAAGATTTTTGCTGATGTAAAGAAATTTGGAACTCGTATTGTTGTAAAAAACAATGCACCTGAATGCATTCTGATGAGTCCGCAAAGCTATCAGCAGATGATGGAAGAATATGAAAACGCCATTCTTGCGGCTGAGGCTGAGAACCGTCTGACAAAAAACAGTGAATATATTTCGCATGATGCTGTTATGAAAGAATTTGGTCTTGAGGAGTCGGACTTAGACGATGTAGATGTGAATCTGGAGTAAGAGATGGCTTGGGAAATAAAGTATCATCCGCTTGCAAAAGAGGAACTTGCACGCCTTGACGGTTCTGTCCGTAAGATAGTTTTAAAAGGAATTATTAAAGTCTCTGCTAATCCAAAACCCCAAAGTGAAGGTGGCTATGGGAAGCCTTTAGGGAACAAAGCCGGTAATGATTTATCAGGACTGTTAAAGATAAAATACCACGACATTGGAATCAGGGTTGTTTATAAACTTGTGGAAGATGAAAAAACGCATAACATGTATATTCTTGTAATTTCTGCACGAGCAGACAACGAAGTTTACGATTTGGCTGGAAAAAGAAATAGCACATAACATAAAATTCAAAGCCGACAACGACTTTCGTCGTTGCGGTTTAATTTTTTAGTTATGACGACAGGCACACTGGCCTGCCCTTTTTTAGGAAGGAAAAATGAAAGAAGAAAATATTCCAAATCCTAATTTAGTATTCCCCATTAAAAATTTAAATTCAATTACTTATGTAAAACCATCCGTAAAAAATCCCAATATAATTGTCGGGGATTTTACATATTTTGCCGACAAGGATTTTGAAAAACATGTTACACATCATTATGATTTTATCGGGGACAAATTAATAATCGGAAAATTCTGTCAGATAGCCGCAGGCGTAGAATTTATAATGAATGGTGCAAATCATCAGATGAATGCAGTTTCCACATATCCGTTTTACATTTTCGGAACATGGGAACAATCTACTCCTGATAAAAAAGATTTACCTTTAAAAGGTAATACAATCATAGGTAATGATGTCTGGATTGGCCAGAATGTAACAATCCTTCCTGGTGTCCATATTGGTGACGGAGTAATAATCGGAGCAAACAGCGTTGTAGGTAATAATGTTGAACCATATACAATTATTGCTTGAAATCCTGCAAAAGAAATCAGGAAACGACTTGACCCAGAATTAATTGAAATAATGGAAAAAGTCATCTACCACCACCAAAGGTGGTGGCTTGAAATGGAACCGCTCAAAGCGGTTAGTTTCTATTCCAGTTCCGGGAACAGTCCCAAATCCTGATCCGTTTTCTTGTCCTCGTTTTCCTGATTCCGTATATACTTCCGCATCACTTCCTCATTCATTCCGACTGTTGAAACAAAATATCCGCGCGCCCATATATACTGCCCGCTGAAATATTTTTCTCTTCCTCCGTATTTTCTTGTCACATAAATCGCGCTTTCACGGCATTCCGCAAGCCACCTTATCTCTCCGCTCAAGTCTATCCGTATTTTTTCATGCAGCTTTTTCTTCCGGTATTTTGGTATCCATACGATATGGTACTTGCAATCCCATGTCGTATGGTTTAAACTTTCGTAGTCGGGCATATTTTCCTCCAGTGTGTTGCTTTGATCGGTTCACACTGTGATTATATGTCCCTTCTCTTTTATTTACATTCCAGGAACTGTCAAACTTTGCCAGACTGCCAACTACAGCTGGCGGATTTCCCGGAGATTAATCCGTTGTGATTTTACTGTCATTCCCACACTTGAGTTCTTATGTCATTGCCCGATGCCGCTCGTCAGAAGTTTTTGAATCCAAAAGAATCTTCTCCAGCTCACGCAGCAGTTTTTCTTTCATCGTTTTAAGCTCATCTTCTGAAGGACGGTTTTCATCGCTGTACATTTTTTCCATCGGATACCACCAAACCGGTCCTTTTCCGTTGTTTCCGTAATTTTCAATGTCGCCAGTTTTTCGCGGAAACAAATGCCAGTGCAAGTGTGCGTCGCCCATTCCCAAAAGCTCGTAATTCATTTTTTCCGCCCCGAAAGCGTTTGCCGCCGCCTGTGCAACAATCGACATTTCTTCCAAAAACTTCATCTTTTCCGTCTTTTCAAGCTGAAAAAGTTCCGTCTTATCATGATTTTTATACAGAAAAAGCGTGTAACCGTAAAAATGCTGGTTGTCGCCAAGCACAACATAGCCTGTCTGCAGCTCCTTTACAAAATACGGATTCTGAGCATTTTTTATCATTTCGATTCTTTCGCAAATTAAACACATTTTTCCACATTCCCCTGACTTTTCTTTTGGGCGTTCCGGTCGCTTTGGTTGCTTCGCGCCTTCGGACGGTAAACTCAACCGCCGCGACCGTCGGGCTTTGCGTGGTTACGCTATCGCTTCATTGTTTTGCACTGTGATTTCGACAAGCTCAATCACCGCACAAAACAACAGCTACGCTGCCACTACAATCCCTAACGTGCGTTCGCGCCGTCTGCTTTGCAGACTCTGCTCACTACCTAGTTTTTACAAAGCAAAAACTCGCACTTCTCATTTTCAATCTGCTGCGTCTGGCAGCAAGATTTTATAGATTCATTTCCTATAAATATTTTAAAATATCAGATAAGTCATTAACTTCAATATCTGCTTTTTCACTTTCATCTGTTATATTCCACAAGCTTCCAAAGCCCTGTTTTACCCATATAGTTTTCATACCCAACTGTTTTGCTGGTACAATATCATTGTCAATACGATCGCCAATCATGACTGCATTCTCTGGCTTGCAACCGCTCCTTTCCAATGCAATTTCAAATATGCGCCTATCCGGTTTTGAAACGCCTTCTTCTGCTGATGCGATGACTAAATCAATATATTTTCGTATTCCAAAATTTTCCAGTCTCTTAGAAGTTCCTAATGATTGATTTGCTATTACACCAATTTTATAAATTCTGCTTAACTTTTTCAAACAATCTTTGGTATCTGTATACAGCCTCTCGTATTTCGATTTCCATTTAGGTAATTCCACACCCAATCGCCTTGCCACCTCTAAATCTCCTTTTTTGTTTTCTTTATAAAACGACATAGCATATTCATAAATTTGCTCATAAGTTAAACCCGATAATTCCGCTATCCTTTTCATCCTGTCTTCATAAACTTTGGTTTCATCAACCAATGTCGAACCGACATCAAAAAATAGCCATTTTATTTCGTTTCCAGTCATTTTGATTTTCTCCGCCGAAATTTTGTCCGGCATTTTTATCATTTGTGATAATGAGTTCCGCACTGGGCGATTTCAATGTATTTTTCACCGTCTTTTTCGATTATCCGGTAGACAATGCGGTTAAAAAGGTCAATTCTGCGGCTCCAGAATCTGGACAAATCTCCAGTAAGAGCCTAGGGCTTTCCGATTCCGTCGTAATGATTGAGCTCAATGTCCTTCAGAATGGCATTCGCTTTTTTCAGCAGTTTCTTGTCTTCAGTTTGCAGTTTAAGGTAGTCTTCCCACGCAAGGTCGTACCAAAGTTTTTTCATCAGTCAACCTCAATAAGTTCGTGTTCGGAAACATTCACTCCATTTTTTATGTCGGTGACCGCCTTTTTCAGGAAAGCCTGATTCTCTTCGCTCCAGAAAGGGTCTGGTTCGCAGATTTTGAACGGAATTTCGTGCGTGCTCACAACTTTTTTTGCAAAAAGATTCACTGCGGCGGAAACTGTAAGCCCGACCGAATCGCAGAAGTTTTCAAATGAGTTTTTTGTCTTGTCATCCATTCTTATGCTAAGCGTTGCCATACAAATCTCCAAAATTGTAACATATATTACATACAATGTAATACACACAAAGTCTGATGTCAAGGAAACAAGCACATTTCCTGCTTTCCCTCAAACTGTTCCATGCCCTTTATCATCACGTCGAGCGAAAGGTCAAAACTTTCTTCTATTGAAATCGGGTTTCCGAACGAGTTGTGAATCACAAGAAGCGAAAATCCTTCCAAAAAAGCGCGGTATGTCCGCAAAAGATGATTGGCGGCTTCCCGGCTGATTTTAAGCTTGTCGGTCTGGGCAAAAAAGAAGCCGTAAAGTTTTTCGGTTGCCTGAACAAGCTCTTCGCTTTCGTACTTGTTGTACCAGAGCATAGCCTCAAAAACACCGGGATTTTTAAGCGCATATTTATAGAAGAGACTTGCATACTGGCGCAAAGCCTCGTGCGCGTCGTCAGTTTTAATCTGCTCGGAAAGCGGCTCGATTCCGTGCGTCCAGCCGTAAATCATCAGCGACTTCTGTATGTCCTCCTGGCTTTCAATGTGGTTGTAAAGCGACGGCTTTTTTATTCCAAAATGCTCGGCAAGCGTCGTGATTGTAACGTAACCCAGGCCGCGCTCGTTCGCAAGCTTGGCCGCCGCCTCAATAACTTTTTCCCTTGTAAGACCCGCACGCGGCATAATTTTCTCCTATTAGACTAATTTTATTAGTAATTTTATAGCGGCAGAGAATTTTTTGTCAAGGCGAATGAAAGCGCGCTTTATTTGCTCAACGAATTGTAAAGCTCTTCCAGTTTCGGGCGGCAGGAAATAAATATTTTTCCTAAGACAGGGTCAAAATGGCTTCCAAGTGACTCTTCTATTATAGAAAAAGCCTTGTCGTAAGAAAATGTGTCCTTGTAGCAGCGTTTGCTTACAAGCGCGTCAAACACATCGGCAAGCGCCATTATGCGGGCTTCAAGCGGAATCTGCGTTTCTTTCAATCCATCGGGATAACCTTGTCCGTTGTATTTTTCGTGATGAAAATGCGCTATGTTTTTCGCAATCTGCTTAAATTCTTCATCGTCAACTTCTGAAAGAACATTTTCTATGATTCTGGCTCCTTCTGCGGAATGTTTTTTCATTATTTCATACTCTTCATCAGTAAATTTTCCAGGCTTCCGCAAGATTGCATCATCAACAGCGATTTTTCCCAAATCATGCATTGGAGCCGCTTTTATTACATCCTGACAAAATGAAGGAGCAAGGTTTTTGAACTGCTCGGTATTTTTCAGCTCTTCAATAAAAACTTTTACACATTCGCTAGTGCGTTTAATGTGTCCGCCGGTACTGTTGTCACGGCTTTCTACCATTACCGCCATTCCTGTAATTATCGAATCTTGAATTTTATAAATACGTTTTGTTTTCTCATCAAGTGAAGATGTCATATCATTGAATGCATCCGCAAGAATTCCAAATGAGTCGTTTGAAACAATATTGACCTTTTGGGAGTAGTCTCCGTCTGCAATAACTTCCGCGCCTTTTTTAAGTTTTTTCAGCGGAGATTTAAAATAGTCGGAGAAAATCATAAAAAGTAAAATACCGAAGAAAAACACTATAAAAAATACAATCATAGAGCTTTTGTCAATCGCAATCGAATAATTCAGATTAGTTGTAATAATTACAGACAAAAGATAGAAAACAGGGAACAGCACGGTAGAAACGTAAAGTATTGTAAATAGAAACTTTAATGACGGAGTAAAAGTTCCTTGTATCTTGCTTAAATTCCCATTTGGAAAAAACTTTGGAAGAATTTTTTTGCGGTGGAGCGTTTCCATCACAAAGTAAGAAATTGTAAAACTCAGTATACATTCGAGAATTATATACATTGAGGATGTAAGAATAATCGGAAGAATATTAATATTATACGGTTTTCGTATTAAAAACAGGATTGCAACTTCTGCTATAAAATAAGTCAGCCAGCCTGTAGTTCCTATGAGTGAGTATGCAATCGGAAGATTTATAAAACGACCGTTGAATTTTTCATCTTTTTTTCTGACTGCATACACGAAACACAGAATAGTTGGCACTAAGAAAGTCGTAAATGTAACAATATTAGTAAATGCAGAATATTTTTCCAGGAAAGTCATCCAGCCATTTAAATAGAGACTTTGCAATGCCGGAGTGGAAAAAGTAATAGGAATTATTGATGAAACAAAATTTGCAAGCCCGGTTATGCAGGCGTATAGCACAGTTATGCCGATTCGATTTTTTCTTGAAAGTTCCATTCAACTATTATCATGGAAAATAATAAGTATTGCAACTAATATTAAAGAAAGTTAAGTGAACAGAAGCCATAGCCTCAGTGGACACCCGCTTGATGACAGGGCATCTCAGAGAGATGCCTTATTTTTTTTACCACGTTACAACCGCATCGACAATATTTTGCTGCTCGCTGGCAGTTTTTCTAAGGTAAATGCGGGTAGTTTCAATACTTTCGTGTCCCATCAGGTCTGCCAAAAGAGCAATATCATTGTATTTTTCAAGAAAGTTCTTTGCATAGCGATGACGGAAAGAATGGGGATAAACGACCTTTTCATCAAGCCCGTATTTTCTGGCATAATTTTTAAGCTGCTGTGCGATTCCTCTTGTTGTGATTCTTTCTCCAAAACGGTTCAGGAATAAATAGCCGAAGTTTCTGTTTATTGACTCTAGCCACTCCAGCGCCTCATCTTTTAACACGGCTGGAATGTATAGGCGGCGAAGTTTTCCGCCTTTGCAGTACAAATCAAAGTACCCGGCCTTAACGTGCTCAACTTTTATCTGAACAAGCTCGCTTACGCGCGCGCCGGTTGCGGCAAGAAACCAGACAGCAAAATACCATTCTAAATTTCCGTCGGCTTTCAGCTTTGACTTTAAGAACTGATAGTCAGCATTGCTGATTACATTCTCTAAAAAGTTCTTTTGCTGGACTTTTACAAACTTTAGCTGCAGCTTTTCTTTTCCAATAAAGCGCAGATACTTGTTTATTCCCTGAATCCTAAGATTTACAGTTTTTGCTTTGTAATATTCCAGCAAGTAGCCTTTGTAGGCAAGAAGATTTTCTTTGTTCGCGCAGTCATAATGCTCTGTAAAATATTTTACTGTCCAAAGATAAGAAGCCAGAGTATTCTTTGAAAGGTTTTCTTTCTTCAAATACTCCTCAAAAGTTCTGCCGTTTTCCATAACGACCTCCAATAAGTTGAATTTGCGTTTCCGCTTATTGGAATTATCCAAGGGATTGAATGTCAAGTTTTGCTAGGACAATTTACAAAACTGTCATTACCGTGCCAGCAAAACTGTCATTGCCGTACTTGACACGGCAATCTGTTTGCAGTGGGATTATCGGGTCAAGCCCGATAATGACAGTAAAATTTAAGACTCGAAACTGAACATGCTAAATATTCATTGCCTCTTCATTTTTTTTGCTTAAAGATATTTCTGTCCTTGTGCAAGTTGCAACAGAATTATCATCTTCATCTGACCATTCACAGACAATCTGCTCAACTGAATAAATGTCCCGCAGATAATCAGTGGTTTTTACAATAATCATTTCTTCTTCAAGACTCCATTCACGAGAAATGGCATAAACAGATTTTTCTGTTTTTATGATTATTGCATCATCCATAGAGATTTCATAAATCGTATTGCCAGCAGAGTTTTTCACAGTAATCATATCACGAATAATCGAGATGCCAATGATTGTTTCATTTATTGGCATCTCCTCTATTGGCAGCACGACCATTGGCTCAAAGCATTCTTTGCTCTCTAGCTTTTTAACATAAAACCTAGAAACATCTTCTTTGCCGCCGAAATAATCAATAACTGTCAGTTCATTTCTAATTTCATAAAAATGACTGCCGACATTAATTGCTATATTGCCGAAAACTCTGTTATATGAATCTTTTTCAGTTCTTATTACAGAAATTAAAGACTTTCCTATAAAAGAAGACAATAGTTGCAGTTCTTGATTTGTCAATGTTGAGTTTATCATATTTTTTCCTTATTTTTTTACAAAATGAATTTTTTGATATTGTTTTAACTGCGGATGCAAACCTTTTACATTAATTTCTACGGCAGGGCTATCTTTTGATGAAGTTTTTATTCTCATCGTAATCTTCGTACCATCTGGCATTTCGACTGCAATCCCTTTGAATTTACTTAAAGTAATAGACTTGCCACCCTCAGATATTTTATCAAAAAAATTACCAGCTTCTAGAATAGGATTGGAAGAATGTATTTCTCTAATCCATCCTCTTGTACCTTTTGAACCAAAATATCCATTTGTATGTAATTCATATTCTTTGGTAACATAATGAATATTATTGTCCAATTTATTTACCGGAAATAATCCACTATTTGGCTTGCTCACTGGACATCACCGGCATTAGCCTTCTTTTTATTCCGTCTACTTGGAAAAGAAACAATCTTTATGCCAGATGTCCATAAGCTTTTGAAACATTCGTAATTTTTTGAACCATAAACAATAATGGTATGAGGCTGCAATTTCTCAACCATTCTTATAAAATATTGTTCAAAATCACTGCGATTTTTCAAATATTTTAAGCGACTTGCAACTGCACCAATAGCAACAATTCCATTTTTGGGAATTCCTTGATAGCAAATATCAAGAGTATCTTTACTCCAGCGAACATTATTGATTACATTAATTCCTAATGTTGTACACCAGAATCCAAATGCTCGCATTCTGTAAATATTCCACAACTTTAACGGTAATGGAAAGTCTTCATAAATACTAAAATCTGGAGTAATTATTCCTGCAAAATGTTTTATAATTTCGTAGGCTTTATTATAATCAAACCAAACTCCATGAATTCCGTCAAACAGAAAATCATCAAGATAAAAATGAATATAGGCTTGATGTAAAAAATTTTTATCTTTTCTAATATTATTCTTGAAGATTGATTTTGCCTCTTTCCAGTTAATTAAATCTTCAGGAATCTCATCTTTCAAAGTTCTACAGAAAGGAATATTATTTTTATCCCATTCTATACAGTTTTTTACCATAAAGGCATTCCACCAAATATCTATAATACTTGGTCTATTGCCATAGTTTTTAATCCGTTTCATAAGCGGTACCTCTTTTCAGAGAAAACAACTCCATTTTCTACGGTTGTAAAATGCAAACTGCATCAATTCAACCAGGAGAAGCGTCAATAAATTTTTCTTGACGAAAGCACCGTTTTAGGATTAATATTCAATTACCACATCGAAATAGCCTAAACGGATGTTTCGTCTATTTAGTTCCATTACTAGAGGAACTAGGCATATGACTTATGCCAATTATAGGTCTGTTTTGATTCATACTCAAAGCAGACCTTTTTTATTTTAAAAACAATCATAGGCAATTCCTCCTTTTAATTAGAGTATTCTTTTATACAAACAGAAAAAGATTTATTTTTAAATATACTAGAGTAATCAAAATACTTATGCCCATTTGCATTTTGTAATGCAGTATAGGCTGCTGAATTTGAAACTCCACAATGGAAAGCAATATCCTCTTCAGAAAGATTTTTTATACAATCTGGTTCACACAATAAATAATTTGCAACAACATCCGCCTGCCATTCAGGATCAATAGAATGAAGTTTTGGAGCTGAATAATACATAACTTTTTCCCAATCCTCAAAATATGGAATACCTAGTATTTGAAATAAGAAGTAATGTGCAATTTCATGAGCTATTGTAAATCTTGCTCTTCCATCTTCATCTAATGCTTTTTCATAAACATCAGAACGAATATATATACAATTTTTTTTAGGAGAGAAAGACGCTTCTTTGCTAGTATTTATTGTTTTCTCGAAAATTTCATAGTGAAAATTACAATCAAGTTTTGGAATAAGTATTTCAAGACAATATAAAATATTGACAAATAACTGATTTCTATCAATGCCTAATTTTTCACGAATTTGTTTTGTAATTTTTTTTAGGTTTTCCCTTGATCTAGGTTTAGTTATTCGCACTCTAATTTGATTTTCATTTTCAATACAAAAAACCATTAATTACCTCTATTTTTCATTTCTTCATAAAGTTTTCTTATTTCTTTAGGTGTCATATTCTTAATCTCTCTTGCAAACATTACAGTTGCTTCTACTTGTTCATTACTTGCTCCTTCTAAATCAATTGTCAATGCTTGATTCGTATCAACTTCTGCTTTCAATAATTTATCAGCATCATCTGTAGTAAGATTATAAACATTTATAACCTTCGCAGTTAAATCAACAGGAATAGCTCGAGTTCCTGTTTCTATAGATGACAAATATGCAGGAGAGAGACCTAGCTTTTCTGCCATCGTTCCCAACAATTCAGATAAATCTAACCTTAGATGTCTTAATTGTTTACCGTAGTTTGTCACTGCTCCCATAAAAATACCCCTTATACTAATCTTTGCTATAGGTATATCACTTACATTTCAATTTGTAAATATATTTTACAAATTGTAAAAATAAATTCTAAATAAAAGCACTTCTTACACTTTAAGAAATGCTTTTAACTACATTTGTACTATAACACACCACATATAGTGCTGTCAAATTTAATTATAATAATTTTTCCACTATTCTATCCAATTTTTTGAAAGGTTTTCTTTTTTCAAAAACTCCTCCAAAGTTATGCCGTTTTCCATAACGACCTCCAATAAGTTGAATTTGCGTTTCCGCTTATTGGAATTATCCAAGAATATGTGCCTAATTTTGCCATTATGAGAAGTTCAGTGGAAAAGAGGCTGTATGCATTGAAGAAGAGATTCCTTTTGAGATTCCAGATAGTTGGCAGTGGACAAAACTTGGAAGAATCTGTACAAAACTTATAGACGGAGACCATAATCCACCAAAAGGAATTGAAGAAAAGACTGATTATATAATGGCTTCGTCGCGAAATATAAACCATGACTGTGTAGAAGATTTTAAAAATGTCAGATATTTGACCAGAGAAATGTTTGAAATTGAAAATCAAAGAACTAAGGCAGAAAAAGGAGATATTTTCTTTACTTCTGTTGGAACTTTGGGAAGAAGCTGCATTTATAATGGAAATTTGAATATCTGCTTTCAGAGAAGTGTTTCAATCTTGAAAACTCAGATAGAAAATAAATATCTTAAATATTTTTTTGACAGTCCGTTTTATCAAGGCTATGTGCTTGAACACGCTACGGGAACAGCACAACTTGGTTTTTATTTGCAAGAAATGTCTGAATCATATATAGCAATTCCTCCACTCACTGAACAAAAGAGAATTGTTTCAAAGATTGAAGAACTGTTTGAGGCATTAGACAAGATTCAAAGCAATTTGGTTTAAGCATTCAAATAGATTTTCTATTCTATTTATGATTCGTTGCTGCTCAGATAATGACGGCAGCGGAAATAAAATTTGCTGAATACTTGTTTTTGTTAAGCTTGGAAGTGTTGTGCTGCTATCTAAAGTTGTAAAATCAAAAGATTTGCAAAAATAGAATAAGAATTTTGGTAAAACATTTGATGTTGGAGCTAGTCCAAAAGCGGTATCGACATTCCAGAATTTTTCTTCAACAAAAATAGGATTATTTATAGAGCCTTTTCGTCCAATTATTGTGCAATTTTCAGGACAAAGAAAATCATTAGCACGTCCCATAATTCCACCGCTTCCGTAAATTGGATATAAGCCGTTGGCATCTGCAACTTTTGACTGATTTTTACCATTGATTACTTCAGCAATATCTCCAAAATGGCACCAAGTCCAATTGCCAGGCACTTCAAACGGAACTTCTATTTCTTCTTCCGTGCCGTCTGCGAACTTCTCATAATGGCAATTATCGGTAGTGGACTTGTAGATGTAGCTGTCGTTTTTGTCGCGTTTAAGTTCGCCTTTTGCAATTTTGGCTTCTTTTTCTGCGCGGAGCTTTTCAAGAAGCGCGGCTGCCGGCTCGTCTGCCGGGTCTTGCGGAACAAGCTTTCCGTGAATAGCGAGGTCGAGGATTTTTGATTTGGCTTGTTTGATTAAATTTTCAAGCTCACCTTTATCATTTTCTATAACTTGTATTGTCTCAGAAATATTATTAATTATAGAAATAATAGATTGTTGTGCAGTAATTGGTGGTAAAGGGATTAATAACGAACGTAATTGAGTTTTGTTAAACTTTGGCATCGCACTACCAGCTGTAAACGCAACCAAAGCACTTTGTCCATATGTTGATAACATTATTGATTTTAGAAATTGAGTTTCCAATAAATCTATTGTTCTAACTACAATTGAATTAGGTGCAACCACCATTGGAATATCAAACTTAGGCACAATTAAGACTTTACCGATTGATGCTCCGATATTACTTAAGAGAAGTTCTCCACCAAATAGATGAGATTTGCTTAGAAAATTATAGCCTGTTTTATCAGTATATGTTAAATCATCTGTAAAGTTATTATTAAAGTCTTGAGTTTTAACAAGCAATGCATAATTCTTTTCTTTGTAAAATTTCACGTTTGCTCTTGTATCTGCAAAACTGCCATTGGCGATATAGTCAGTTGTTTCAGATAAAGTTCCCAATCTGCACCACGCCCACCCCTCCGGCACTTCAAACGGAATCTCGTCTTCAATGTCCTTTACGCTTCCGTCCGCGAACTTCTCATAATGCCGGTTATCATCACCAATAAAAATGTAAGAGTCTTTTTTGTCCCGCTTTAGCTCGCCTTTTGCAATCTTTTCTTCTTTTTCCGCGCGGAGCTTTTCGAGCAGTTTTGAAGCAGGCTCGTAGTCTGGAGAATTTTTCAATCCGTCAAGAGTTTTCAAAGGCAATAATTTTCCGTGAATTGCCAAATCAAGAATTTTTGCTTTTAACTGTTTTGTGTCCATCTGTCTACTTTTCCTCTATTTTCTGAACATTCTGCAAAAACAAATCAAAATCGCTTTTGTAAGTTTTGTCCTGAATGGCACGGTATTTTTCAAATTCGCTTTCAGCAAATGCCTTTGCAATTTCATGGGTCACTTTTCCATTGTCATTCAGAATATCTTCCTCGTTAAACTGCAAGAATGCGTCAAGTTTTTTTACCCAGTCTTTCATGTACATGACACGCTGTTTCTTTGCCTGGCTTTCTGCATAATCAAGAAACATAGTCACAATCCGGTTCAGGTTATCAAGCTCTTCAAGATTCAAATAATTTTTTGCTGTTGAAACATCTGATTTTCGGATAGCTCCGTCAGGCGCATTTTTCCAGTTTGTCAGCCCCATGTTCTGCTTTTCATGGTTCGCCCGTGAATAAACAATTTCGGCAGCCGTCTGGCGGCTTATTGCAAAATGAAGCTTATTTTGAACTGTTGCAAAAAAATCCTTTGTAATCTGACTGTCACAGTCATAATCGGCGCTGCACTTTGAATATATATCCGTAATTTTCTGATAGAATCGTCTTTCGCTTGAACGGATGTCGCGGATTCTTTCCAGCTGTTCTTCAAAATAGTCTTTGCCAAAATAATAATCAGGCTCTTTTAACCTTTCGTCATTCATGGCAAAACCCTTAATGACATATTCCTTTAATATTTTGTTCGACCAGATTCTGAATTGTGTGGCTTTTTTAGAATTTACCCTGTACCCGACTGCAATTATTGCATCCAGATTATAGAATTTTGTTTTGTAGTTTTTTCCGTCGGCGGCAGTATGTGTAAAATTTGCACATACTGAATTTTCGTCCAATTCATTTTCCGCAAAAATATTCTTCAGGTGTTTCGTTATGACGGTTCTGTCTACATCAAAAAGTTCTGCTATTCTTGCCTGTGTCAGCCAGAGATTTTCGTTCTGCAAAAGGATTTCAACCTTTGCTTCACCGCTTTCATTCTTATAAAAGATGATTTCTCTAGTCTGAGGTGAAATCGCGCTGCTTTGTGTTGCCGGAGTGTTCATTTAGTTCTCCCATAAAAAGTCAAGATTAAAACTTCAATTTTCCGATTCATCGATTGAGCTTGTAAGCGCCTTTAGTTCAGAAACCGCTTTTGCAATATTTGCTGACTTCTGTTCAATTATCTGCATAAGCTCTGAAAGCGTGCAGTTCACGTCGTTGGAAGTGTCTTTTATCCACTTTAAATCTAAGCTTGTTTTTTCATCTTTCAGGATTTCTTCTATTGTGTATTTTTTCCATCTTCCGTTCGGATTTTCCTCTGACCAGGTTTCTTTTCTGTCTTCAAAATGGCCGGCGCAATAGAGTTCTTCAAACTCCTTAAAATCCTCCGTCTTAAGGGGATTTGTTTTTCCAAAAGAGCGCATATTTGAGCGCATGTCGTAGACCCAGACTTCTTTTGTGTTGTTCCCGTCTGTTTTTCCGCGTGTAAAGAAAAGAACATTTGTCTTTACGCCCTGCGCATAGAAAATGCCTGTAGGCAGGCGCAAAATTGTGTGAAGATTGCATTTGTTCATCAAGTCTTGCCGGATTTTCTGGCCTGCATTGTCTTCAAACAAAACATTGTCCGGCAAAACAACCGCCGCCCTTGCGTTTCCGGTTGTCCTTAAAGAGCGGTAGATATGCTGCAGGAAATTCAGCTGCTTGTTGCTTGTGGTGTAGGTAAAGTCGTCGCGGGTCGCGCGCTCGCCGCCCTTCTTAGTTCCGAACGGCGGATTTGTAAGAACCACGTCATAGCCGGTCATGGCTTTTCCGCTTTCGCTCAGCGTGTCGCCAAGAACGATTTTTCCTTCTATGTTGTGAAGCATTGCGTTCATCAAAGCCAGGCGGTGCGTCTCATGCACAAGCTCTCCTCCTGTGAACGCTTCTTTTATTTGAAACTCCGCCTGTTTTTCTGTTAAATCGCAGTAGTCATCTGTCTGAGATTTTACGTACTGGTCCGCGCTAATCATAAAACCGAATGTGCCGCAGGCAGGGTCGTTGCAGCGTTCGCCCACCTGTGGCGCGACAAGGCGCGTCATAACGTCAATCAAAACGCGCGGAGTAAAATACTGGCCCGCGCCGCTCTTTTTTTCGTTGGCGTTCTTTTCCAGAAGCCCCTCGTAAAGGTTTCCAAGCCCTTCTTCCTTTGCCGAATACCAGTCAAGCTCATCTATTGACTTAATGATTTTCTCAAGGTTTTTAGGCTCGTCAATGTTCGAGCTTGCGCCCTGATATATTTCACGCACACGTCCTTTTGTGTTTTCGCCAAGATATGTAAGAAGCTCCTTGTAGAATTTTTTAAGCTCGATTCCGCTGTGGCAAACAAGATTGTCCCAGCGGTAGCTTTGCGGAATTGAATCTTCTGTCTTTGTCTCTTTAGCCATTTTTAAGAAAAGAATATATGTAAGCTCCGTAACATACTGGTGATATGTGATTCCGTCGTCGCGCAGAATATTGCAGAGATTCCAAAGTTTAGAAACAATTTCCTGGTTTGTCATTTTTTTCTCCAATAAAAAGTCAAGATTAAAACTTCAGTTTTAGGATTGACTTTTTATTGCAATTTCGCAACAAAGTGAGAAATTGCAGTTGATAAAAAAGTTTGCAACGCAAACTTGTAAAGATAAAAACAGACGCCATTTTCGGCTGTTTTTATCTTATCTCCAATTAAAAGCCAAGGTTATACGGCTTTGTCTTCGTACAGATATGTGTTCAGCTCTTTTATAATCGAGCCTAGAGTGTTGCTGAATATTTTGTTCACCTTGCTGAATCCGCCCTGGTTCCGCCAAGCCAAGTATTCATCAAATGTCTGGGCATTAAGAACCGATTCATTTATAAGATATTTTTCAATCCGCTCTATCCACTTTTTTTCGCCGGCGGTAAAGTCGTGCGCCTTGTTCAGTTTTTTTACGGCGTTATGAATGCGCTCCTCGTGGGAAATCAAAGGAGAGCCAATCGCATACCAGCGGACTAGTGTAATTATGTCGGCGGCGCAGTCTTCTTTTGTAAGCTGCTGAACGGCCGTGTTCAGATGGATTGAGTTATAGCCGTTCGCATCAAGAGCCGCGCTAAGGCTTCTTAAATCTGCAAGAGTCAAATCCGCCGGGCGCGCGCATACAATTTCCAAAGCCTCAATCTTGCTTCTGTTTGCCTTTAAGTACGCTGAAAAGCTTTCAAGATAGTCGGCCGGCTCCAGCCCTTTTCCAAATCCTCTAGCAACCTCTTTTAAGCTGTCCTCTTTATTGCTGATTGGAATATATCGGGCATCTGTATTTTGAATCTTGAATGCGCCAAAAGCGGCTTTTTTTCTAAGAAGAAGCTCCTTGCAGGCGTCCTCGCTTTCGTCTTTGCATTTTCTTGCGGCTTTCAAAAAGTCTTCCACAGATTCATAGCTCGAAGCTATTGCAAAGTAGTTAGTCTGGGAGCCGTCCATGTGCCGTTTTACACGCTGCAGCTTTGCGATAATCTGGTCATTTATGAATTTAATGTACTCCTCGTCATCGACTTTTTCGTAGCCCGCAAAAAGCTCATCAAATGTAACGCTTGGATTTGAGACAACTGGCTTCATTGAAGAAAACTCATCAAGATAGCTGTACAAATCAACCGCGTCAAAAATGTCAAAATGAGTCTTATTGATTTTAGGACACAACCGGGTCGCGCGGCCGAGCATCTGCTCATAAAGAATACGCGACTTTACGCGGCGCATAAAGACAATCTTTGTAACTTCCGGAACGTCAATGCCTGTAGAAAGCAAGTCTACCGTAACCGCAATTGTAGGATAATGCTCGTTCTTAAACCGCTTGATTGCATTCTGGACGCGCGTTCTGTCGCCGATTGCGCAGGTGATTTTTTCTATCGCATTTGCAGGTATTTCCTGGTCTTTGTAGATTTCCCTAAGCTGCTTTACAATCTCGTCCGCATGGCGGTCGTTCACCGCAAAAATTATGGTCTTTTCCTCGCTTTCCGGGTCGATGTGTTTTGAAATTTCAGAAAGGGCGGCTTTATTGAATGAGGGCGTTATCACATTCCTGTTAAAGTCTTCCACATCAAAATCAAGCTCATCTTCAAGCTCCTCAGGATTTAAAAGCTCTTTTGTTACCGGATTATAGCGCGCAAGGCTTTCGCCTTTTTTATGATGAATTCCATGCTGGTTCAGCTCTGTTTTTATGATATGCGGCGCGTCATAGTCAACAAGATAGCCGTCAATCACCGCATCGCGGTAGGAATATGTGTAGACTGGATTTCCAAAAATCAGCTTTGTATGCAGCGCAGGTGTCGCGGTCAGGGCGATTCTTACAGCGTCAAAATATTCGATTACTTTTTTGTACTTGCTTATAAAGTCGTTCTGGTCGCGGAACAGCATTTCCGCCTCGCTAAGCTCCTTATCAAGCGTGTAGCCTCTGTGCGCCTCGTCAATAATAATGCAGTCAAAGTCTCCAGACGAAGGAATTCTTTCCTTGTCCTCGCCCATAATGCGGGCAACCATTCCCTGAACAGTCGCAACCTGAATTCTTGTTTCGCTGGCTAAATCAATATCATCAAGAGAATTCACATTGTAGATTTTATTTAACGGCTGCAAATCCTCAAGCTTAACATCGTTAAAGACATCCTGGGCCTGCTCGCCAAGAGCCGTGCGGTCCACTAAAAAGAGGATTCGGCGGAAGCGGTTTGTCTTTAAGAAACGGTAAACCATACCAAGAATTGTGCGCGTCTTTCCAGTTCCGGTCGCCATTGCAAGAAGAATATGATTTGCCCCGTCAACAACAGCCTTTTCAACTGCTTCTACGGCTTTAAGCTGATAATAGCGGAAATTCAAGCCGTCAGGGTCGCGCAAAAAGTCGTAAGGCAAGTTCTCAAGCTTCTGGTCAGCCTCGTCAACATTCTGCTTGAACTTTGCAAGAAGGTCTTCCGGACTGTACCAGCCGTGCAATGCCTGCGGAGGGTTAGTGTTTTTTCTAAGGTCTAAAAACCAGATTCCAGATTCAGTTTCGATTTGCTTTAGATACGGGCGGCCATTGGTTGCAAAAACAAAAGGAACTTTAAATTCCTCTTTCTGAAAACCGCTCTGCCATTTTCCCATGCAGTATTTTTCATCTTCTTCCTTTATATTTCTTGCATACTCGCGGCACTGGTTGTCTATAATAGAATAGACGCTTTTTTCATAGGCTTTTGCCTCTATAATTCCAATCAGCTGCTCGCCGACAAAAAGGGCGTAGTCCGCGCGGTCATCCTGCTTTTTAGTAGGCTTTACCGGCCATTCCGCAATGGCGATTTTTCTGCCTTTCTGTGGCCGGGTTCCTTTTGAGTAGCGAAGATTCTCTGTGTCAGCTTCCCAACCTACTCTTCTAAGCTGGTCATCTATAATTTTCCGCGTCTCATCTTCTGTAAGCTTTGCGTCAAGAATCGCTTTTGCGGAAGATTCCAGCCTTTTCTGTTTTGTAAGCGCTGCCTGCGGTGTAACAACTTTTAAGGATTTTCGTTCATTTGTAAGTTTTTCTATTATCGCCTTCTGCTGTGCCAGAAGTTTTTCTCTTTCCAAAAGCAATGCATTTGAGGCCGCAAGCTCTGACTCTTTGATTGCTATTTGCTCATTCTGCTCTTCAATTTTTCTTTCCTGATTCAGAACCAGCCTTGTATAGTCGGGAACTTTTTTAGGCGGCTCAGGTTTTACAAAAACTGGAGCTTCAAACGCGCCGTCGCCATAAACCTTCATGAACCAGACAGCAATGTGATAAGCAAATCCTAGAATCAACATTGCTTCTTGTTCAGTCGCCTTGTTTTCATGGGCGGAATCGTTCCGGCCTAGCCGCACCTGCGTAATCCATTGGCTGACATCGTAAGGCAAAAGACCGTTGTTTTTCAAAAGTTTTATTCTGCTGTAATTTGAATTTTCTGCCTCCGGCTCAGGAATATTTTCAATTCTTAAAATCTCGCGGACCATCAGCTCAACGAACAAGCCTGATTTATTTTTGCTTGACACAGGATCTGTATAGACATATCTTTCAGCAAATTCCATTATCTGAGCAAAATCAGGCCAATAAGTTCTTAAAAATGCAAAATTACTCATACCTTAATCATTTTATAGTATCTAGGTCAAAAGAGCCATAGTAATTTTTTGAATCTTTTTTGTTAGCTCGAAAGCAAAGTTTTTTATAACTGTAAAAAAATGCTTTCAGCGGATTTTCAATTTGTAAAGATTTTGCGCAATAAACTCAATAAAAACAGTCAAGGCTACATAGCAGCCGAAACTATCTTATAAGCTGCAGAGTTTTTTTAATATTTTCTGGCGATTCAAGCTTTCTTTTGGCGATGAATTTTTTGACCGTTTTTCGCTGCACACCGTAAAGATTTGCAATCCGGTTTATGGAAATCCCCTGAAGCAACATGATTGTTGTTCCAATTTCCGCGCCGTCGAGCTTTGAAAAACTGCTTGAACTGCCCAGCGGCCGGCCGAGTTTTTGACCTTCCGCTTTTTTGCGTTCAAGAGCTTCTTTTGTACGCTGGCTGATTAGATTCCGCTCAATTTCCGCAGAAAGCCCGAAAGCAAAGGCAAGCACTTTTGACTGTATGTCATCTCCTAGCCGGTAACCGTCCTTAATTGTCCAGATGCGCGCGCCTTTTTCCAGCAGCTTGTTCAAAATCGACATTATCATAAAAAGACTTCTGCCAAGACGCGAAAGCTCGGAGCAGATTATCAAGTCGTCTTTTTTGATTTTTGCAATCAGTTTTCCAAGCTCGCGGTGTTCAGGCTTAATAGTTCCGCTGACAGTTTCTTCAATCCAGGATTCCACGCAAAAAGAATTCCGTTTAGCAAACTCTTGAATTTCAAAACGCTGATTTTCTACCGTCTGTTTATCCGTGCTTACGCGAATGTATCCGTATGTCATTGTTTAAATATACGAACTTTTTTGCCAAATGTGTGAAAATTTATGAATTATAAATTCATATCCGATTGCGATTTTATAATTTTTTAACTTTCAACCCATTTTTTTGCCCATTTTTTTGAAAAAAAATTGCAGTTTTGCACAAACAAACTCTGATTATTTATGTAGAGGAATAAAAGAATTATAAAAATCTCAAAGATTTTTTGTATTTCTTTTTCACTTTTATAAAATTTTTTATTATTAGATATTGATTTTTTTTATTTTACATATTACAGTTTTTAAGTATTTATAAAAGTGTTATCTATTTTTTTGTGCTAGCCAATTAAATACGAATTCCTCTAATTTCAAAACGGAGGATTTCAAATGAAATCGTTTCTTTCAAAATTTCAGGAATTGGATTTTTCATCGCTTTTAGATATAAACGGTGGATATGGCTCAAGTTCATCAGGTTCGCAAAGCAGAAAAAGCGGCTCTAGCAGTTTTAGCTCCTCTAACAGGGGTGGAAGCAGTGGCAGCAGCGGAGGAAGTTACTGTGCAAGCACATCAGGCTTGGATGCGGCAAGGTACGTAAATGCTCGCAATAACAAAAGCAACAATGCAAAAAATCCTGATTCGGACAAAAAAATAACGTCTTTTCCACCGCAAGGATACAATGCGCTTACTAGCGGACTCGAAAATTTTGGTAGCAAAAAAGGAACTGAAAATCCTGACAACGAAACTAACAAAAAAGGCGGTTCATTAGGGCTTTCTCAAGATGACAATCTGGGAACAGATTTAGGAACTGGAGATTATACTTCACCCTTTGGTAGCGATGAAAAATCTCTTGAAAACCAATTGGTTTATTCTATGGAAAAAGACGTTTCAGAAAAGAAAATTAAATATGAAGAAGGAGTTTACCAATGTGATAATTATGTTCAAACCAAACTTGAAGAAGCTGGCGTTGATACATCAAAATATCTTGCAGGCGATGCCCAAGAAAAAAATGTTTCGCAGCACATTGCAAGCCAAAGCGATCTTCTAACAGCGCCAACAGAATCTGGAGTATATGTTGTATATATGAAAGATGGGGCAACTCCTCACTGCGGACTACTTTCTTACGATGCAAACGGAGGAGCAAACAGTGTAAAATTCTATGACAATTCTAGTAACAATGGAGCAAAAACGCCTGGAATTGGAAAGAATTCTTATTCATCAATCGATAAATTCAATGAAGATTACAGTCTTTATTCTACTTTCTACTATAAAAAAGTAGAATAAAATTCAATTGAACTGCCAAACAATTCAAGTATTCTGAACTTTTGGCAGTTCATTTTATAAAACTTTTAAACAAGGAAAAATATGAAAAAGAAACTTTTATTTACGTTATTTACGGTCTTATTAAGCGCAGCTTTATTTTCGCAAAAAATACAAAATTCTGCAGATGAAATCAATAAAGGCAAAATCATAGGTGAAACTCAACTAAATGAAAGGTATTCAGTGTACTATAAATTAAGTTCTAAAGAGAAATTCTACACTATAATTGACGATTTAAAAACAAAAAAAGAGGTAAAAATAAAAGATTATCCTCAAAGTTTTGACCTTACAAACAAGTTTCATATTCCTATTCGAGGGCAAAATATTAGTTTTTATCTGACATCGGATTTTAAGAAATTTCTTTTCAAAGAACGCGGCTATAAAAAAGTTTTTCCATATTGCAATGGCTCTGCATTTGTCTTAGACAAAGATGAAAACTATGTTCTAATCGATATGAAAGGCAACACCGTAACTGACCAAGTTGAATTCACTACAGGACGGTTTGGAGAAGGTCTTGCCCCTGTAAAATTAAAGGACGGCAGAACTGGTTATATGAATCCTAAAGGAAAGCTGGTTTTAGAATTAGATTTTAATTTCAAATACAACGGAAATTGCTATTATGCCACAAGATTCAACAACGGCTATGCAATAGTCAACGATGGAAACGATTTTGATTATTCTGTAATAGACAAAAAAGGAAACCGCATAAAAAAAATAAATGCAAAAATTTATAGCGATGAATTTTCAGGACTTGTAACATTTTGCGTTCCTGCAGAAAGAGAAGGATTATATGCATTTGGATTTATGAAAACAGATGGAGAAGTTGTTTTTCCTCCAAAATACAGATTTGCAGACGGACCAAGAACATTTCCAAGTTTTATGAATGGAATGACAAACCACTTCTACACAAAAGACGGAATTCCTGTGCTAATGGATAAATATGGAAACGTCTACAACTATGACGATTATCGAGCAGGAATAACAGTTTATGTAGAAGACTATTTTGACAATTTAGAAGATTACAAAATAGAAAAATAATCTTCTATAATAAGTATCAAATTTTTATGAGAGCGATATGAAAAAGAAACTTTTATTTTTATTTGCAGCTTTATTAAGCACAGCTTTATTTTCGCAGGAATTACAAAATTCTGTGAATAAAATCAACAATGACAAAATCATAATTCAAACTCAGCTAAACGAGAGATTCGTAAAATATTCAAAAATGGACTCAAGTCAAAAATACTACTCCACTTTAGCAGATGTAAAAAATAACAAAGAAATTTTATTCAATAAATACGTAGCACCTTTTGAAATTTCTGGAAAATATCATATTCCAATACAAGAAAACAATCATGGCTTTTATCTTTCATCAAATCTAAAAGAATATCTATTTATAAACAAAAACTACAAAAAAACTTTTCCATATTGCAATGGAGCAGCTTTTGTTTTAGATCAAAACAATAATTTTCTATTAATCGATATGAAAGGAAATGTTATAACAGATCAAGTTGCATTCACTACAGGCATTTTTGGAGAAGAATTAGCTCCTGTAAAGCTAAAAGATGGCAAAACAGGTTATATGACCCCAAAAGGAAAGCTTGTTTTAGAATTAAACTTCGATTTAAAAGAAGATTTTAACAAGACTTACGCAACAAGATTTAATAAGGGCTACGCAATTATCAATGATAGCAAAACAAATGAATACTTTGTCATCGATAAAAAAGGCAAATATATAAAAACACTTGATGAACGTCCAGTTAGCGATGTCTACTGCAATCTTGTAACTTTTTGCGTTCCAGCAGAAAAAGATGGACTATATGCATTTGGATTTATGAAAACAAGCGGCGAGATTGTTTTTCCAGCAAAATACAGATTTGCAGATGGTCCAAGATTTTTTCCAAACTTCTCAAACGGAAGAATAGACAATGTTTACTGTAAAAAAATAAATAGCAATGTATCCATTGAGCTTGATGGAAAGGTATACGAACAAGAACAGTACTTTAAAGGAAAAAAAGTTCTGGTAGAAGACTATTTCGATAATTTAGAAGATTACAAAATAGGGAAATAGTGGATTAAAACCGAATTTAAGCCAGCAGTCAAAGCCTTGAGTTTTTTATAGCTGTAAAAAAACGCTTTCAGCGAATTTCCAATTTGCTAAAGATGGTTGCACACGCACTTCGTTTGACTTGGTCGAGGTTGCTACGCAACCTTAACTGTTCTTATCGCACAAAATCTTCATAAATTGTAAATTCGCTTACGCTTTTGTTTATTTTTCTAAAACTTGAAGCTTGGGCTATTTAAGCTCATCGAACTTTTGTTTCATTGTGGGGTTGTTTTTCACAAGTTTTTTAACAGTTAAATCCTCAAGTTTATTGTTTGCAAGACGGTAATTATTTTCAGAACTAAGCAAATCTTCTTTCATTTTTTGAAGATTTGAAATAGCTTTATCAATATCATCAATTGCGCTCATAAATTTGCGGCTTGCTAAATCGTAGTTGCGGCTAAAACCGTCTTTAAACTTGTTCAAGTCTTCTTCAAAATGAGTTATATCCATATTTTGCTCTTGAATTCTTTTTAACTCGCGTTTTGATTCAAGAGTGTTCATAGCAGCATTCCGTAAAAAAGTTATAACTGGAATAAAAAATTGAGGACGAATTATGTACATCTTCGGATATTTATACGAAACATCGACAATTCCTGTGTTATAGTAATCGTTGTCTCTTTCAAGCATAGAAACTAGAACCGCATATTCACAATCTTTTTCAGTTCTATCCTTGTGCAGCTCTTTTAAAAAGTCTTCATTTTTATGTTTAGTCGCAGTTTCATCAGCTTGGTTTTTCATTTCAAACATAATTGAAATAAATTCAACTCCATCGCTGCTCTTTTCTCTAAAAATAAAGTCGCCCTTGCTACCAGAAGCCTTTGAAACTTTATTGTCTTTTTCAAAATAGGAATTCTGAAACCCTAAGGCACGATTTTTATTAAATTCCGTAAGACAAAACTGCTCTAAATCTTCACCAATTTGCTTGGTAGATTCCTTAGCCTTAAAATCCTTGTAAAATGCAATTACATCATCTTTAGCCTTAAGCTGCGCCATAAGTTCTTCTTTTATAGAAGAAACGTCGCTTTTAGCCTTGTTTTCCATAACAGCAAGGTCACTTTTTAGCTGGATAATTTCTTTTTCCTTGTCTTGGACAGCAGATTTTACCGCAATTTCAGATTCTTTTTTTCCAGAATCAATTTTTTCTTTTAAGATAGCAATCTCTTGCTCCTTTGAAGCAAGAGCAATTTTTAATTCCGACTGATTTTTTTGCTTTACAGAATCAAGCTCTGCTGAAACTTTTATAAATTCCTGCTCCTTGGCTGCCAATGTAGCCTGCAAGTCTGCCTTTGTTTTTTGTTTTTCCGCATCAAACTGCGAAGTTATTTTTGAAAGCTTTACTTCTAGTTCTGCAATCTCTTTGTTTTTTTCGCTTTGAGCCTTAGAAACAGCAAGCTGAATTTCAGATTCTTTTTCTTTTTCAAAAGAAGCCGCCCTTTTCTCAAGCTCTTTTTCAAACTGTTCATTTCGAACATCATTCGCAATGGAATCATACACATTTTGTTCCAGTGGAATCAATTGACCGCAATTAGGACACTTTATATTCATTTTTCACCTCCAATAAAAACTCAATGACGAAGTTTCAACTTAAACTAGACTTTTTTACAACACAAACCCAAAATAAACTAACGAAAAACAATAGCCAAATTATCAGTATAAAGTTCGTTTGGCATAAAATTTGGAGTTTCGTCTGCAAAGCGTATTATTTTTTGAGTTTTTTCATCAAAAGTAAAAGAATAAAGACAGCAATTATAATTTTTTTGCCTTGGAAAAGCAGCCCCACGCTTGTTCATTTCTCGAACAATAGAATTCATAATTCCGCCGTGGCAAACAACAAGGAGGTCGCCTTCTGTATTTTTCAAAAAATCTTCAATAAGCAAAGATATCCGTTCATCTGCAAAATCAGACTTTTCATTTTCAAGCCGCCAAGGAAATTTAACTTTTTTGGGTATAACTACTTGCGGAAAATTTTGTTTTATTTCCTTTTTCGACAAACATTTTTTTGTAATTCCAACAGGCTTTGACAACGATTTCAATCCAGTTACTTCCTGAGCGCGTGGCTCTAAAATCATTTTTTTTATGCCCATTCTTTCGCAAGCAAGAGAAGCCGTTTCTAAAGTTCTGTAATAAGGAGATACAAATACAGTTCCTTCAAATCCAAGTTTTTTCAAATATTCGCCAACCGCCTGCGCTTGCAAAACACCTTTCGGCATAAGGCAATCTTCTTTACATTCCTTAAAAGTCTTTTGATAGCGCAAATCGCCACGCTGGCCATGCCGCACAAAATAAAAAGTCCGCTCCTGGGCAAACAGCAAAAACGCAAAGAAAAATAAAAAACAAGCTGTAAAAAACTTTTTCATATTACAGATTATAACATATATATTTTATTTTGTATAGTAATTTCAAAAAACCAAATTTTTAAATTTTATATGCTACCATCAACGAGAAAACAGAAGATTCTACGCCAGGAATTGTAGAACTATCTATAAAATCATTTTTGTCTCCAATAGTCCGTATCTGTGTTTTTCCTTTTTCGCATTTGAACCATTCATAGCAAAACGAAAAAGAAAGTTTTTTCCAACTAACTTCTGTTCCAATCGAAAACCCCAAACCTTTTTCCATATAATCATTGAACTGCGCAGACCTTAAATAATGATTATCGATTGCCGCCGCATAAATATATGGAAAAAATCTGCCAAAAAGTTTCAGCCGCCAAGAAGAATCAATTTTATATTCAGTTTCAAGGCTCAAAAAAGGCATATAACTTGCCACTTCATAAGTAAGGCTGCTTCCAGATAAATATTTTTTTTCTATTGAATCGCTCCAATATTCTCCGCTGTCTGCATATTGCGTATATCCGTTGTACGCTTCAAATTTTTGATTTCTGTACAAAAATCCAGCCTGAGGAATTATGCTCAAGTCAACAGAAACGCCAAAATTCTTAAGATTAAAATCGTAGCCAGCTTTTGCTTCTAAGTCATAAAGTTTGTTCAAAATAAGTTCGTGATTGGAAAAATGCGTGTATTTTGATTTGTCCTGCCCCAGCCAGTCGTAATCTTGAATTGAGCCAAGCTTTACAGGAATTGCAGAACCAACCGACAAATCCAAAATCGCATGAAAAATATCAAAACGGCCGGCAACATTCAGCACAGGAATCAAAGGAGCGTTCCAGTCAAGCCGGCTTAAAGTATAATCATCTTGAAAAACAAATTCTTGAACTTTGCTGTTACGAATTCCGCCAGAAACCGAAAGCTCAAAAATCTTAGCGAACGAAAAATCTGACGCAAACACTAAAAAATTAATAAGAATTACCAAAAATCTAAAAAATCGTTTCCGCATACGCATATATCAAATCTGCAATATTATATAAAATTTTCATACCATGTACACTATTTTTAGCCTTTTTAAAGCAAATAAAAAAAATCAAGAAACTATCTGCAAATCACTATAATTCATAGTTTTGGATAGCCTCTTGATTTTATATAAACTAAAAAGAATTATTTTGAAACACTATTTCTTTACATTTCTTCCATACAAATCAGAAATAAAGGCAAGATGTTCTGCATTTTCTTTAGTTAGACTGCCAGGAGCAATGCGCCAAGACCAGTTTGTTCCAAGCGTATTTGGAATGTTCATGCGGGCTTCTGTTCCCAAGCCAAGAATATCTTGCATTGGAATAACAGCCATGTCTGCGCAAGAAGCAAGCGCGCAGCGAATAAGAGCATCGCAAAGTTCACCGCTCTTTGAAAGAGCTCTTGCTTCAGCTTCCGACATTTTTTTAGAAAAAGCATACTCCGCAGCAATTTTAACGGCTGCATCGCTAGCACTATCAAGCCAGCCTTGCATAGTATCGTTGTCGTGCGTTCCTGTATAAACAACAGAATTCTGACCGTACATGTGAGGAAGGAACGCATTTATCATTCCGTCTTTGCCAGCTTCGTTAGGGTCAAATGCAAACTGCAGAACTTTCATTCCAGGGAATGCACAGTCGTCGCGAAGTTTTTTTACACCGTCGGTGATTACGCCCAAATCTTCTGCGATAATTGGAAGTTCGCCCAAAGCCTTTTTTATGGCGTCGAACAATGCAATATTTGGACCTGGAACCCATTTTCCATTTACAGCGGTTTCATCGCCATAAGGAATTGACCAATATGCTTCAAATCCGCGGAAGTGGTCGATTCGCACAATGTCAACAAGTTCTGTCATGCGTTGAGTTCGCTTTACCCACCAAGAATAGTTGTCTTTTTTCATTGCGTCCCAGTCATAAAGTGGGTTGCCCCAAAGCTGGCCGGTTGCGCTAAAATAATCAGGAGGAACACCTGCAACCTTTAAAGGAATGCCTTTTTCGTCCAACTGGAAGAATTTTTGATTTGCCCACACATCGGCAGAATCTGGAGCTACGAAGATTGGAATATCTCCGATAAGTTTTATTCCTTTTTTGTTTGCATAAGCTTTTAAAGAAAACCACTGCTGAGCAAAGAAAAACTGAATCACTTTGATTTGTTCAACGTTGTCCGTGTGTTCGCTGTCCCATTTAGAAACCGCTTTTGCATCGCATTTAGCCAAATCTTCTGGCCAAAATGCATTCCACATCTGCGCGATGCCGCTAATGCCTTGCTTATCTGCCTGAGCATCGTAATACTGCTTTATGCTTGTAAAATCAGCATAGTTGTTAAGCCAGGCGGAATTGTCGTTCTTAAAAGCTTCGTAAGATTCCCTGTCTTTTTTTGAACAATTTTCTAAGAAAAAAGCAGCGCTCTTAAAAAGCACAGGAAGTTTCCACCAAACCACACTGCCAAAATCAACCTTTCCTTCTGATTTTATATATTCAGGAGGAACAATGTCTTTTTTGTCTGCCCAGCCTTTTTCAACAAGGGTATCCAAATCAATAAGCAAAGGATTTCCCGCAAACGTTGAAAAAGAGGCATACGGACTGTCTCCGTATCCTGTAGGTCCAATTGGAAGAATCTGCCACAAAGTTTGATGAGCAGATTCAAGCCAGTCAACAAATTCGTACGCTGCTTTTCCAAGCGTACCTATACCAGGTGTACCCGCAAATGAAGTCGGGTGCATCAAAATACCACTGCTTCTTGTAAATTTCATAGTTCTTATTTTAATATAGGTATAGCAAATTGTAAACAAACTTCTTTAAGCTTCTTTTAAATAACCCAAAATCGAGTTTTTTATAAGCGTTAGAAAAAAATGCTTTCAGAGAATTTTCACTTTGTTCAAACGGTTGTACTCGGACTTCGTTTGAATTGGTTTGGGTTGCTGTGCAACCTTACTTGTTTTTACCGCACAAAGTCCTCACAAATTGCAAATTCGCTTACGTTTTTTGTTTGTCTTACTAAAACTCTAAATTTTGGCTATTTAATTTATTGAGACAAATCCGTGTAATGAGTTCCGAATTTTGGAAGTGCTCCAATAAGTTTTTTTGTGTAATCGGCAGAAGGATTATTCATTATATTTTGAGCAGAATCAATCTCTACAACAGAACCTTGATGCATAACTAAAATTCTGTTGCTTATTTGAGCAACTAAATTAATGTCGTGGCTAATAAAAATAATCGAAAGCCCCCTCTCTTTTTTCAAACGAAGCAAAAGAGAAACAATTTGAGCCTGAATCGTAACATCAAGAGCCGTTGTCGGTTCATCTGCGATAAGAAGCTCACAGTTTTGAGCGAGAGCAAGAGCAATTCCAATTCTTTGCAACTGCCCGCCGCTAAACTGATGAGGATAAGCGGAAAGTCTTCCCCTTGAATCAGGAAGCCCTACTTCCTGCAAAAGTTTTTCGGCCGTACCATAAGCTTCTTCTTTTGAAATTTTAGGATTTTGATTTTTCAAAGTTTCGTAAAAAACGCTGCCTATATTTTGGAGCGGATCAAAAGCTCTACCGGGTTCCTGAAAAATAATTGCAATTTTTGCGCCGCGGTATTTTCGAAGCTCTTTTTGCGAAAGCCCCATTAAATCAATCCCATTGTAAAATATCTGCCCAGAAAAATCTGCATTAGCACTAAAAAGCCCTGTAATAGCAGAAGTTGTAACAGATTTCCCTGAACCAGACTCTCCTACAATTCCAAGAATTTCGCCTTTGTACATATCAAAGTTCACGTTTTTTACTCCATGAACAACTTTTTTTTGAATGCCTTGCAAAACTGTAAAATCAACTTTTAAATTGCGAACAGAAAGCAATCGCTCACAAATATTAGTTTCTGCAAAATCAAAATCGTCCTTTTGAGAATTGCAATTGTATTCTGCTTTTGAATACTTTTTTTTCTTTCTTTTAAAAACTACAGCATAAGGATCAAAGTAGTCGCGAAGAGCATCCCCTAAAAAGTTAAAAGCCAAAGTCACTATGAGCAATAGCAAAACAGGATACAAAAGCCACGGAAAGTTTTTTAAATTAGAAAGAGTTGAAATATCGCGGTTTATAAGAGAACCCCAGCTTACAGCCGGATCGTTTATTCCTAATCCCAAATAAGAAAGAGTTGTTTCGCTCATTATAAAAACTGGAACATTTAGTGCAGTACTTACAATAAGCAAACTCATAATCTGCGGAATTATATGTTTGCATATAATAACAATTCCCGGAACACCTTCAAGATTCGCATTTACAACAAATTCTTCGCGCTTTATGGCATGCACCAAACCTCGAATAGTTCTTGCGCTGCCAGGCCAGCCTACCAAAGAAAGAATCAGCGTTATAATCATGTAAGAAGTTCCGCTGTCCATCCGAGAGTTCAAAAGGCTCCGCAAAAACAAAATTAAATAAAGCGAAGGAACTAGCATAAAAAATTCAGCGCCTCTCATAATAAACCAATCGCTAAATCCACCGTAGTAACCTGCAATGCCGCCAAGCAAAACTGCGAGCAAAAGAGAAATCGCAGTTGCAACAAAGCCAATGGTCAAAGAAATTCTGCTTCCGTAAACAATTCTGCTAAAAAGGTCTCTGCCTAAATTATCTGCTCCTAGCAAATAAACTGGATACATATTTCCATTAGAATCGGCTTCGCTTCCAAACAAGTGAATATTGCAAGGAATAAATCCAAAAAGTTTATAAGGACTACCCTTTACAAACCACTTAAAATCGTGAATATATTCGGAGTCTTTTACGCGAGCATAATGCCAAGTAGATTTATCAATTACTCTAAATTCGCGAACTTTTAAGCCTTTTGCAGTCAACTGCACATTAGCAGGATGAAATGTATTGTTTTCAAAAGTTAAAGTCGGTCTGTAAGGAGCAAAAAATTCTGCGAAAATCATAATAAAGTACAAAACACATATAACAATTACAGACGCAAACGCTAAAGGTTTATGCCTTAGATAGTCAAACATTTTTTTCATACAAAACTATTCCTTTCCATATCGGATTCTAGGATCAATTACCGCTAAAAGAATATCGCTTATAAGCATTCCAACTAAAACTAGAGCCGAAATAAACATACTGTTCGCAAGAACTAAGTTTATATCTTCCTGAAGAACAGCCTCGTACATAAGGCGGCCAATCCCCGGATAAGCAAAAATTATTTCCAAAACCAAAGAACCGCTAAAAAGACTTGCCAATAAATTTGCACTGCCAGTAATGTAAGGATTAAGCGTGTTTATAAAGGCGTGATTCAAAAACACCCTGCGTTCGCTAATTCCCCTTGCACGAAGAGCAAAAATATACGGCATTCCAAGCTGGTCAAGCATAGTAGCCCTTATCATGCGCAAAGTTCCACCCACACCACCTAAAAAAGCAGAAAGCAGCGGAAGAAAAATATGATACATATAGCTAAAAACAAATTTAGCTGGAGCTTGCGAAAAAGAAAAATCAGGATATGCTGTAACAGGAAAAAGCCCTGTAATGCTTGCAAAAAGTTGAAGCAAAATTAAAAGCAAAATTCCTGGAAAAGCGTGGAAAAACAGGGCAAAAAATGTAATTGCCGCATCAGACTTCGTTCCAGCCTTGCTAGAAAAATAAACGCCAAGCAAAAACGAAAACAATGTTATAAAAACAAGCGAAATCAAATTCAGCAAAACAGAATTCCAAAGCCTGTTTTTTATTAAAAAACTAACAGGCGCCCTGCTTACAAGGCTAACTCCCAAATCGTGATGAACCAAAACTCTGTCAAGCCATTTAAAGTATTGCACATAAAACGGTTTATCAAGACCAAATTCCGCACGCATACGTTCTAGCTGCTCTTGATTAAATGACTTATCTGCAGTTGCTCCCCCTGAGCCAGTTCCGTGCCGTCCACCTTCGCTTGAATTCATTATCTGCTGATTTGCCATTTGCGAAACAACATCGCCAGGAGCTAAATCTAGCAGAGCAAACAAAGCTAATCCTAGCAAAAACAGCAAAACAATCATTGTTAATGTTCTGCTTAAAATAAAGCTCAGTAAAGGAGATTTTTTTCTAAAAGCTGAAAACGGAGCTGAAAGAGTTTTTACAATTAAAACAATTTTTTTATTCATCTATAACCTCATTCTTCAGAAAGAAAAAGCCATTCATTTTTTATTCCATTTACATTGTCATAATAAAAGTTTTCTAAATTCCATTTGTTTTTTATAGCATAAAAACTTTTACTTCTTACAAGATAGATAATCGGACATTCTTCAAGTATAAGACGCTGATATTCGTCCCAGATTTTTTTTGCAGAATTGTAATCGCTTGTGTAACAACCTTCGTTGTAAAGAAAATCGCACCTTGCTTCCCATTCAGTAGCAGGAGATTCTTGCAACGGATTCCACAAATGCAAATTTCCATAGCTAGGCCAAACGTTGCTGCCCTGACTTGGAAACAGATTCGCACCAAGACCAATCATGACAGACTGCCAATCGTAATCAGAGGTTAAAGATTCCACAACCTTTTGAAAATCAAGCTGCCGGACATTCACCTTTATGCCGACTTTTGAACATTCATCCGCAATAATTTGCGAAATGTCATTAAAAAGCGTGTTTGCCGAAGGAATTGTTATATCAAACTCAACAGGCACACCGCTTGCATCGCACATAGCCCCCGAAGAATCTAAATAAAAACCAACGGACTTTAAAAGACCCATAGCTCGCTCAGGAGCATATCTATACTGCAAAGTTATATTTTCATCGTAAAAAGGATTCGCTTCCGGGAAAAAAGAATACTTTGGTTCGGCAAGCCCCCTGTAAGTCTGGCTAACAATTCTGTCGCGATTTAATAAACAACTCATCGCCTGCCTAAACTTTTTATTTGTAAACCATCGGTAAAATTTTTTGCCAGAATTTTTAGGATTTTGATTAAACGACCAAAGAGCCGCCCCCATAGAACCTTCTGCGCTAAAAACAGTGTAATCGTCTTTTTGATTTTCTACAACGGAACTAAGTTCTTCTGGGCGAGGAGTATAAGATTCAAGTTTTCCCTGCTTAAACAGAAGATAATCAGTATTCATATCGCCAACAATGTTGAAAACCATCTTTTCGTAATACGGAATAGAAACCCCGGTTTTGTCCTTTTCCCAATAATTAGGATTGCGGACACAAACCAACTGGCGGGCACTTTTATATTCAGTTATGTACCACTTTCCACAGCTAGGAATTAAAGCAACATCAGTGTCCGCAGAAAACAAAGACTTTACAGCACTCATTCCGCCAGAATCTTTTGCTTTTTTATATATAAAGCTTGGACAAAGGCTCATGTTCGTGGCAAGCAAAGGATCTGCAACAATTCGCGGAAAAATAAAATCAAAGCGTTTTTCATCAATTTTTACACATTCAATGCGTTTTTCGCTGCCGTCCGGCATAACGCACCACTGCGAACCGTAACTGCTTGAGCCAGATTCTGGATCAGAAGCGATTTCATTATACCAAAACACAAAATCATCGCTTGTAACAGGGATTTTTTCATTTTTTCCATAGTAAGACCAAAAAAGGTCAGGCCGAAGCGTATAGTGAACTGTTAAAGTATCGTTTTTCTTGTCAATTTCAATTTCAAAAGAAGCGCAATGAGGCTTCCATTCCTTTGTGTAAGCGTCATAATCAACAAGATAATCAAGAGTAAGTCCAATAAGCGAAGAAGAAGACGCATCGCGTTCCGCTATAAGCTGATTAAAAGTCTTTGGATCAGAAAGAATAGAATCGTACCAAACACCTCCAAGTTTACCTGGCTTGATTTCTTGATTTTTCCAAGGTTTAGAAACAGTTTTTTTAATAAGAGAAGAATTTCCGTCTTTTGTAATTTCTTCGATTTGCGCCAAAGTTAATTCTTCAGTTTTTGTACAACTAAAAAAAATAAGACATACAAAAAAATAAGCAAACAGAAAAAAACATTTTGCTTTCATAAAATACCTCAACACGTTACCAAAACACATTTGAACAAAACATGCTTAAGAAGCTTAAGCACAGGACTTTGATTCAGGCGCTTTTACGCTTTTGATAAATCTAAATAAATCGCCAAACAAAATTAACATAACACAAAAAGAAAGAGAATAAAAGACTAAAAAGTTTTTTGTGTTTTTGACATGCACGCAGCCAAAATCCATTTCATTCAACAACCGTACTTCCTAGTACCAGATGTCGGCACTAGTTTTTTTAATCTTTTACAGCCAAGTTTTGTCTTCATAAATAAAAATCACAGAAACAAAGTGCCAGCCCGCATTTTGAGCAGGCAACAAATAAAAAGTGCAAGACCCTCGCGCGTATGCACGGGCAAAATAAACTTATAAGGCATAAAGCCTAAAACGGAGTTATTATGAAAATTTCTAAAATTCTTTTAAGCAGTGCAATTGCCGCTGCTTTGGTATTTGGATTTGCGGGATGTAAAACAAACGAAGATGAAGACGGAATCATCGAACAGATTGAAAATGGCGGTTACACAAACAACACAGATGTTGAATACAAAAGAGCTTATATAAGCACAGCAACAAAACACCTTGCAGCAGATTGCGAAATTGCAATTGACACAACAAAATCAAGTGGAAAATACACAATGGGTTATATTTTCAATCAGATTGGAAAAGGTACAGACGACAAACCTTATTCTTTCTGTGTAGTTGGCGTTAGATATTATGAAAAGAAAGCTCAGTACTTCATTTCGTACTATACTGGAGTACGTGGCAAGAAAGGTTCTGTAAATGATTTTACAACCAATGCAGGAGATTTTGACATATCTGCCGAAGAAGCAAAATCATGGGGCGTAGAAGCAAACTCTGCAAAAGAATATAAGATTGAGCCAAGTGCCGCTAATGCATATTGGACAGAGATTCCATCAGATTCATACACTCTTGGTGAAGATGGAATTCTAAAAGTTTATATTGATTTGGCTGTACTTTCAGGCGAAACAGAAATAACAAAAGAAAACTACAAAAAATATCTAAATAAAACTGTAACTGAAGTTGATGACGAAGATGAAGACGGAAATGTCACAAAAGTTTTGAAAATCACAGACGGTTCTTACAATGTAACTTTAAAATCTAGCGCAGAAGCTGATTCTGGAACATCTAAAACAATTTCTACAGCAAATACTCTTTCTTCTTTTGTTGTGCAGGAAGCTAAACTTGGAAGATACGCAATGGTTCAAAAAGATGCAAATGCCTCTGGAACATGGACTTTCCCTAAAGATTCTTACATCAAAGCTGCAAATACAGAAGATTCTGATGTAATGATTTGGGGCGAAGAGATTCATAACTAAATTTATTAATATCTAACATGAAAAAGCATCGTCAAAATTGTCGATGCTTTTTTTATGCATATTTCTAAATCAAAATTTCAAAACAAAAGGCTTATTTTTTGGCTTAAATAAACCCGATGAATCGTGAAAGTTTATGTATGAAAAATCCTTATAAGAATTATAAGTTTCGCCAGAATAAATCACAGTTCCATTTAGTTCGCCTATTTTAATTTCAATATCATTCAATTTCAAAAATTTTTGCATATTTTTAGTAAATTCGCCATTCAAGGCTTTTCCGCTTTTTACCTCAAAAAGATTTAGTTTTCCGTTTTCTTTTAAAATCAAATCAACTTCAAGACCATTGCTGTTCCTAAAAAAATAAAGATTAGGCTCTGCTCCGCAATTAAATCTTGTTTTAAATGCCTCTGCAACAATAAGATTTTCAAAAATATTTCCCATAAGAGGGTCTCGTTGCATTTGTCCAGGAGTTTCAATTCCTAAAAGGTAAGAAACCAATCCTGTATCACAAAAATATACTTTAGGAGTTTTTACAACTTGACTTGTTCTGTTTTTATACCAAGGTCGCAAAATATGAATCAAATGCGAAGATTCCAAAATTGAAAGCCACGAACCTATTGTAGTGCTAGAAACGCCAACTTCTGCAGAAATTGCAGAATTATTAGCAAGCTGCCCTGTTCTACCTGCAAGAAGTCTCATAAAGTTTTCAAACCTAGATAAATCTTGTACCGCACCAATCTGGGCAATATCTCGTTCAAGATAAGTCTGCACATAGTTTTTATAATATTCAAACGGTTTGTGCCCACTTTCTGAAAAAAGAAAAGGCATACAGCCAGAAACCAACTGCACATCACGCTCAAGTTTTATTCCACTTTGTTTTAACTCTTCCAAAGAAAAAGGCTGCATCTGAATAACAGCAACCCTTCCTGCTAATGATTGCGATACTGTATTTTTTAACGGAATTTGCTGGCTTCCAGTAATTATGTATTGTCCTTTTTTTTTGAATTTGTCGATTCTTACTTGTACTGTGCTTAAAAGTTCAGGAACCCTTTGAATTTCGTCAATTATTACAGGCTCAGGAAAACGAGTAAAAAATTCATCAGGATCTTCTTTGGCCAATACACGGGTATTCATATCTTCTAGATTCGAATATGAATATTCAGGAAAGAGATTCTTTACCAAAGTAGTCTTTCCACACTGTCTAGGACCAAAAACACAAACGGAAAAGTATTCTTTTACACAAGATTTTAAGTATTCTGAAATTGTTCTCTTAACCATGAAATAATAATATTCTAATTTAACGGAGATTTCAAGTCAGACTTGAAATCTCCGTTAAATTAGATTGTAAAAATTATTCCAATTTCAAAGATGCAATTCCAAATATTAGAAGAAGAAGGTTGATCTGTAAATTCTGTTAGATTTTCAGAATATTCATCAGAATAAAGTTTTCCAAAATCAGTAAAACCGAAAACAGAAGAAAAATTTGCAGAAACAGCAATATTTTTAGTGATAAAAAAATTAACACCTGAACGTGTCATAAACTTTGAAAAAAATCCATGTTGAATATCTAAATAATGAGAACTTTCTCCAGACCGGTGGTGGGTGTCCATAGAATAAGAATACGCATAAGGTGAAAAATAAAATCCTGCTAAAAACAAAAGACGATTTACCGGCTTAAAAGAAAAATCCGAACCAACAAAAACAAATAAATTATGCCTATAATAATCGATGTCTCTAATTTTTTTTGCCTTTCGAGCAAGGGGACTATCCCATGAAACATCATAATTGCGTTTTGGTTTTGAAACTTCCGCTCCGCCATACCAACCGTATCCATCGTGAGCGTTTAAACTTGCATACAAATATTTTATGCCAACGGAAGGAGCTATATTAAAACTGAATTTTCTAATTATTGGAATTGAATAAGAAACAAAAAGATTAGAATCAAAATCCTGTAAAATTTCACATTGATGTATTGAATATGTTTTTTTTAGGCCTGCTAAGTTCCAGTCAGAATCGTACATTGAACCGCAGGAAATTGGCAAAGAAAAAGAAAACTGAGCTTCAATTGAAAATTGCTCTACATAAAATTTTGACTGCAGACCAAACATATAAGCAGGTTTTTGTTCCCATAAAAGTTCACTGATTTTTGTATCTTTGTTATTTAAATAAATGGATTTTGTAAGTTCGCTACATTTTAGTGCAAAAAATGGGTTGGTTTCCAAAGAAAAATTCTGTTTTGAAAATAATAAAAAATCTGAATAAAGTAAGAAAAAAACTGAAAGAATTATTTTTTTTATAAACATAAGAAAAAATATGAGATTGTCTAAAAAACTTGAAAATTAGCGAACTACATTTTTTAGACAATCCATTTATAATTTATAAGAAACTCACTTTGTATTTAAAGTATCAACAGGTTCTGAAGGCTCTGTTGTAGTTTCTTCTGCTTGAGCAGGAACTTCTTCAACTTTATCCTTCTTTCCTTTTGCAAAAACTGAAGCAGCAGAAAGAATAAGACAAATAAAAATTAAACCTATCTTTTTTGATAATTTCATAAAATCCCCTCAAATATGGAATGAAAGATATGCTTACATTCAAAACCATAATTTTTCTATTTTTAAAATTTTAATAACCCATAAATACGTCTGGTCAAGGTACGCTTTCGCTCAAGACCTTGACTCAGCCGTTTTTAAGGTTCGTATAAACCTTAAATAAAAAGACTGCTTTCAATCAAGAAAACAGTCTTTTGTAGGATAGCCTATTCTAGACTACTCGTACCATTCAGCAACTTCACCTTCATTAAGAATGTAAGGAAGTTTGATTTCACCAACAAGAGTTGAACTTGGGTAAACGGCAGCATAGAATCCCATATCTGTTTGCTTTGTATCTGTTGCCCCTTCTTTCCAGCTTGCATCTACTGAAAGCTTTCCAGAGTCAAGAGTTTTATTTCCTTTTACAGTAAGAGGGGTTGATCCTGATTTTATTTGACCTGTCTGTGTTCCATCATCTTCTTTAGCAGAATCTGCAAGATCATCAGCCTTGTAATATGCTATAGAATAAGTTCCATCCTTATTTGCAACTACTTCAATGGCAACCTTAATTTTTCCATCATCATCAGGAGAAACACCTTCTATTGTTGCATAAGCACCTGAAGAACCTTTTAGGTATTCGGTTTCAATAGCCTTTGAAGTTTCATTAGCCTTTGAAGTCAATTCAACACCATTAACATCTTTAAAGTTGTTTTCTCCATCAAGGTAATCTGGGCAAACTCCACTAAATCTTGACACATAAGTCTGAAGGCTAGAGCCATAATAGCGAACTGCAACAGAAGTAAAATCATACGATTTTCTTTCTTCTTCATTACTGTCTTTTGCTGTTGTTTTATTTAAATCAAAAATAAAACCAAAAACACCAGCTTTGTTTGTAGTTTCATTTGCTTTAGATTCTTTTGTATCAATTGTAATAACAGCAACAGCATCTGTATGCTTTGTTTTTAAGGTATTAAAGCCTCTGTGAGTAATACCTGTATCTTCATTTGTGTAATTAATAGAAGCTGTATCACCCTTAATGTTTAAAATTCCATGTGGATCTTCATTCTGACGACATCCACCAAGAATCAAAGCTCCTGTTAAAGCAGCAGCTCCCATAAGAATTTTAGAAATTTTCATAATAACTCCGTTTTAGGCTTTATGCCTTATAAGTTTATTTTGCCCGTGCATACGCGCGAGGGTCTTGCACTTTTTATTTGTTGCCTGCTCAAAATGCGGGCTGGCACTTTGTTTCTGTGATTTTTATTTATGAAGACAAAACTTGGCTGTAAAAGATTAAAAAAACTAGTGCCGACATCTGGTACTAGCCAACTCACAAGAAACAATGTAATTTTAATCGCAAAGAGTTTTTAAATCAACCTTTTAACTCTTGTTTTTAGAAATTAACATGAAATTTTATAAATACAAATACGGCTGGCAAAAGGCACTCTTTAGTTCAAGACCTTGACTCAGCCTTTTTATCTAAGCTTCGTATAATCCCTAAACAAAAAGGCTGTTCAAAAAGAAAACTTTAAGAACAGCCTTTTTTGCGGCGAACAGGACTTGAACCTGCACAGCTTTCGCCATAAGGACCTCAACCTTACGTGTCTACCAATTCCGCCATCGCCGCGTGTGTTTAGAAATATATCAAATCTAAAAAAAAACGTCAATATCTAACAACATATCCAACAAAATATTTTTGAACTTTATACTCAATAAACACTCATCTTAATTAGCCCGAATGTCGAGTTTTTTATAAATTGTAAAAAAAACACTTTCAGCGACTTTCCAATTTGCTACAGATGGTTGCGCTCGCACTTCGTTTGAATAGATTTGGGTTGCTATGCAACCTTAATTGTTCTTATCGCACAAAATCTTCACAAATTGTAAATTTGCTTACACTTTTATTTTTTTTCTAAAAATTCGAAATTCGGGCTAATCAAAAATACGACCTAAAAATTATTCAATCCGCCAACTTTTTCCTGAAAGTGACTAAATTCCATGCTAAAACTAGCTCTTCCTTGGGTTGCAGAGCGAAGATTTGTACTGAACCCAAACATTTTTGCCATTGGCGCCTGTGCATGAATAATCTCGCAATTAGACTTTGAATCCTGACCCAAAATTATGCCGCCTCGCTGAGTCATTTGGCTCATTGCGTCGCCTACAAATTCCTTAGGGCACGAAATATCAACATTCATTACAGGCTCAAGCAGTTTTGGCTGCGCCATGTTGCAAACTTTATCAAAAGCCTGAGCGGCGCACGCTTCAAACGCAAAAGTGGAAGCAGTTTCTTCATTGTAGTCTATTCCAGTAACAGTAATTCCCACATCGGTACAAGGATAGCCGCAATTTATTCCAGACTCCAAAGACCCCTTAAAACTGTTCTCAATTGCTTCATAAATTTCTTCAGGAATATTTTGATTATGAACTGTGCAAGAATAACTATTTCCTTCGCCTTGATTTCTTTGCTCAACATGAACTGTAATACCAGCATAGGCAGGTTTTCCGCCAAGAACTTTTTCAAAAGATTCCGTGCAATCCGCACTAGAAGAAACAGATTCCCTATAAGTAACCTGTGGAGCTCCAACGCGGCACTTTACACCAAAGTCGTCTTTCATTCGAGTTACAAGAACGTCCAAATGAAGTTCTCCCATTCCGCTTATAATCAACTGACCAGTTTCTGCATCATCGTGGTATGTAAACGTAGGGTCTTCTTTTGTAAGGATTTCTAGAGTTTCGTTCATTTTGTCGCGTTCACTCATGCTTTCTGGCTCTAGCGCAACAGAAATAACAGGCTGAGGGAACACTGGCTTTTCAAGAAGAACTGGAAAGCCTTCGCTTCCGATAGAATCTCCTGTCTGAGCGAGTTTTAATCCTACGAATACAGCAATATCGCCAGCTTCTAAAGTTGTAAGCGGCTCACTTTTATCCGCATGCATACGAAGGATTCTGTTTACGCGTTCTCTCTTTTTTTTGCTTACATTATAAACTTGTGTTCCCGAAGAAATTTTTCCAGAATACATACGAACGTAGCAAAGGCTTCCCATTTCGCGGTCATACTGGATTTTAAAAACTAATCCCAAAGCTTGCTTTGCAGGATCGCAAGGAATTTCTACAGTTTCTTCAGCATCTTTTTTTACGTGAATTCCTTTGGCAGGAGGAACTTCGTTAGGAGCAGGAAGGTAATCAACAACTGCGTCTATAAGCGGCTGAACGCCTTGATTGTGGCGAGCGCTGCCCATAACAAATGGAACATAAACGTGATTTATAGTTCCTTTTCGTATTGCATTTTTTAATTGCTCAACAGATATTTCTTTACCTTCCAGATACAGTTCTGCAAGCTCATCATCGCCTGAAGCAACTTGGTCTACAAGTTTTGCCCTCCATTCTTCTGCGCTAGCCTTTCTTGACTCATCAATTTCGCTTTCAACAACTTTTTCGCCTTCATCGCCTTCAAATCTAAGCTCTTTCATAGAAAGCAAATCTATAACGCCTTCAAAATCCTGTCCTTCCCCAATTGGAATTTGCAGAGCCAAACATTCTACACCAAATTTCTGATGAACATCTTCCATCGAACCGAAAAAGTCCGCTCCAATTCTGTCCATTTTGTTCATAAAGCAAAGGCGAGGAACATTAAAATCGTCCGCCTGCTTCCAAACAGTTTCTGTTTGCGGCTGAACCCCATCAACGGCGCAAATAACGGCGACCGCTCCGTCAAGAACTCGCAAAGAACGCTCAACTTCTGCGGTAAAATCCACGTGTCCCGGTGTGTCGATTATGTTTATCTGGTAATTTTTCCAAGTTGTAGTTGTCGCTGCAGAACAGATTGTAATTCCACGCTCCTGTTCCTGCTGCATCCAGTCCATTGTGGCTTGACCGTCATCAATTTCACCGATTTTATGAATCTTTCCTGTGTAAAAAAGAATTCTTTCAGTTGTAGTAGTTTTTCCAGCATCAATGTGAGCCATAATGCCAATATTTCGCATTTTTTTCAAATCAAAAGACATAAAAGTTCCTATAAATATTTTACAATTTTAAAACTTGTCAAAAAGAAAATCTTTTTAGCAAGAAGTTTTATTTTTAGCAATCATACCAGGCGGCCGCGCTTTGATCAGCCAACTGAATAAGAACCACAAGAGGATTTTGCAAAAAGTTTGAATAATTCATTCTTTCTAAATCCGAAAGATCGCTAAATCCCATGTGGCGGCTAACAGCTTCTATTACACATCTGTTTTTTACATATTCTGGCAAAATTTCCAAAAGAATTAAAACAGATTCGTTACCATGCCCCAAATTGCGAAGATTTTCGCGAGTTTTAAAAAACGGTTTTTTTATCCAATTCCCCTGAAAATCCTTTGCATTTCTATATTCAATGCCATAACTTCCAGCTTTACAAAAATCGTGCACAAGAGCTGATAAAAAAATATCCTTGGCGGTAAAATTAAAGTTATCTGCCAAAGGACTTTCAAAAAAATCTTTTAACACAGGCTGGGCGAATTTTAAAGTTTGAACTATAACCATAAGCGTGTGAACACACAAGCCACTTTCAAAATCGCCATGAAATCTTGTTGAAGCGGGACTTTTCCAAAAATCATGCTCATCCATCCAAACTTGCAAACGGTTTATTTGATTTTCATCTTTTATTATGTAGGAAAACATCCTTGAATACATATCTTTCACGTCATCTAAAACAAAACGTTTATCTTTAGAAATAGAAGGAGCCATATTGTAAAGCTCAAGGAGTCCATTTATTTCAGCATAAAGCTGTTCTTGTTCCTGTTTGTTCATAATGACTTTTAGTTTATAGAAAAAATGCACTGTCTGCAAGTCAATCATAAATCTTAAAATAGACTACAAAAAGGCAAAATGCTATACTCTAAAATCATGGAACAGAAAATTAAAGCTATTATTTTTGATATGGATGGAGTTATTCTAGACAGCGAAACTATAAGCTGGAAGACTTGGGACATTGCCGCAAAAGAATACAATCTTTCTGATATAGAAAAAACAAAAGAGATTTGCATGGGGGCAAACCGTGCCGACACGTGCAATATTTTGCGTTCAGTATATGGTAAAAATTTTAAAAGCGAAGATTTTCTTGAACGGACATCCGAATTATTTTTTGAAATAGAAAAAAAAGAAGGCATTCCCCTTATGCCCTATGTAAAAGAAACGCTTGAATACTTAAGTAAAAAGTATACGCTAGCCCTAGCGTCTTCTACAAGGTCATCTTCTGTTCACCGGCAATTAGAAGCAACTGGTGTAAAGCGCTTTTTTAAAACTATAACTACAGGAGATATGGTTGTTCATTCAAAGCCCGACCCGGAAATATATAAAATTGCATGCTCTTCAATTGGAATGAAGCCAAGCGAATGTGCCGCCATAGAAGATAGTTTTAATGGAATAAAAAGCGCATATTCAGCCGGATTGTTTACAATAATGGTCCCAGACAAAGTGCAACCAACCCAAGAAATAAAAGGCTTGTGCAATAAAATTTGCACAAGCCTGAACGAAATAAAAACTTTTCTTTAACTAGCCTAAATTTCGAGTTTTTTGTAAAAAAGAATAAAAACGCTGAAAGCATTTTTTTCACAATTTATAAAAAACTCGGCACTAGGACTATTTATTCTGAGCTAAAACAACAGAACACATAGGTGGAATTGTAAGTTTTCCGCCTTCAACCTTTGATTCAGGTTTTGCGGTATAAACCATTGGCATATCGCAACCTTCTGGAAGTGTTACTGTAATAGTCTGCTTAGAAGAAACATTGTGAACTACAAAGGCTTTTTCTGTATCACATTCCATAACCCATGATTCAAGGACTGGATTTCCGCAACTAACAGCCTTTAATCGGCCACGGCTTAATGCTGGGTGAGCAGTTTTTACGCGCACAACCCTTTTATAATGATTCAAAACAGAATCAGGATCTTTTGACTGTTCTTTTACAGAAACAGTTTTCTTGTTATAAACACCAGCGTTTTTATATACAGGAGAATTTATCCAAGTAGGAGTTAATTTATCTTTTCCTTCTACATTCCAAACCATTGGTGTTCGTTTTGAAGGATCGTCTGCTCCGCTTTTCATGGCAATTTCTTCTCCGTAATAGATAAATGGAATTCCTTCTGCAAGAATATACATATCAGCAGCAAGTTTTATTTTATCTGGTTTATTTCTAAGAGAAGCGGCACTTCTAGGCTGATCATGGTTTGAAAGGAATGGCGCATCTATATAGTCAGGATTGTTTGAAGCATACATTGCATACTGGCTTTCAAGAGAGCGGGCAAATCCGTTATATGTAGAAGAATCTGTATCTGGAGCAACATTTTTTATGTCGTTAAGCTCTTGATTGTTTATAATGCTTGCAATAAGAGTTCCTAAATCAAAGTGGAAATTTGACTGCATTCCACCCATATATTTTGCACGAACTGCGGTAGGCTCCCAAACTTCAGCAACACTGTAAGCATCTGGCTTTACGCTTAAAATGTAGTCGTTCATTTCTTTCCAAAAAGCAATCGCCTTTGTAATAGTTTCAGTTCCTGGCCGAACTTCTGCGCTATTATAAATGTGGCCTGCAGCGTCAAAACGGAATCCGCTTACTCCTTTATCAAGCCAAAACTTGAACACTTTCTTAAATTCTTCGCGAACTGCCTGTGTATCCATATTAAAATCTGGCATATGAGAGCCAAAAAGACCTGCGTAATAGTAGTACATTTCGCGGCCTTTTGAATCTGTACCTTTATTCATAAGATCAAGATTCCAAATAGCTCCGCCCAAGCCCTTTTGCTTTAAGTTATAAGGTCCGTTGTAACCAAGTTCAGGATTTGATGTATCTTCATCGCTTATCCATCTATACCAAGTTCTATAAGGGCTGTCAGGCTTTCTAGAAGCTTTAAACCAGTCGCAATAAGTAGAAGAATGGTTACAAGTCATGTCGATAATTACATCTATTCCTCTTTTTTTACATTCTGCAATAAAAGTTTCAAAATCTTCCATTGTTCCATATTCTGGATTTATAGAATAGTAATCATCAACATCATATCCATGATACGACTGAGATGCAAAAATCGGAAGAAGCCAAATTCCTGTAACGCCAAGGTCGTCTGTAGTAAGGTCATTTCCATCGTTTAAATAGTCAAGTTTTTTTACAAGACCTTTAAAATCACCAATACCATCGCCATTTCCGTCTGCAAAAGAACGAACAAAAAGACTATAGTAAACTCCTTCTGTAGGTTTTTCAGAAGTTCTTGTTACAGGAGCAAGTTCTGTAACTGCCAATTCAGGATTAACCTTTTTTGCAGCCTTAGGTTTTGCAAAAATCGAAGTCGCACAAACAAGAGCACAAGATATTACAGCAACAGCTTTTAAAGTATGCTGCATTTTGTTTTTATACATATTTCCCCCATAAAAAGCCAAAGAAAAAAATTTTAACTTTTGTTTTGACTTTTTAAATTGTTTCTCAACTAAGTGAGAAAATTGCAGTTGTATAGAAAAGTTTGCAACGCAAACTTAAACTTTATTCATTATAAAACATCTTTTAGAACAAAACCACTGATTTTTTTGTAAGTTGCAAAAAAAAGGCGGTTGCTGCAATTTTTTTTGCAAACAACCGCCCTTAAGTTAGGAAATGTATAAATACAGATTACTCTTTACCGCTTGTACCAGCAAGTGATGTAAGCAATGTCTTTTGTCCTGCCATAAACAAGACTGCAAAAGGAACTGCTACAAGCAACGCGCCGGCCGCAAACATTGTAAAGTTGTCATTTGAACGACCATTAATCATTTCGTACAAACCAACTGCAAGCGTTTTCTTGTCATCGCTTCGAAGAACCATCTTAGGGAAGATGAAGTCCATCCAAGGACCTGTAAAACTTGTAAGTCCCAAGAAAACAATCTGTGGCTTTGCAGCAGGAAGAATTACTCTTAAGAATGCAACTAAAGGAGAAGCTCCATCTATATAGGCAGCTTCGGCGATATCCTTTGGCATTGTATCAAAGTAACCTTTCATCAGCTGGCTGTTGAATGGAATGCTACCTGCAGCGTATACCAAAACAAGTCCCCACAAGGTATTTAATGCATTAAACTTTAAAAGGATTACATAAGTTGCAACCATACCAATAAAACTTGGGAACATCTGCAATACAATCATTCCAGAAAGAATCTGTTTTCTTCCCACAAACCTAAATCTAGAGAAAATATAACCAGAAAGTGTACAGATAAATACAGTCAAAATTGTGTTAAGACATGCAATTTTAAGAGTATTCAAATACCACATTTTGTAGTTTGTTCCGTGCTCTGTTGTAGAACCAGCTACAAGTTTGTCATTGTCTGTAAGAAGCCTTCTAAACTGATATAAAGATGGCTTCTTGAAAGCGAACTTTGTCTTTAGTCTTGAAATTTTACCTTCACCGTGACAAACAGGACATTCTGAAGTTTTAGTTTCAGTCCAAGTTATTTTCTTTCCAGCCTCGTTTTTACCAGACTTTTTTATCTCTTCTTTGAGAAGCCCAGTTCCCTTACATTTATAACATTCTTCCACTACAGTTTCGTCAATCTGCTTTGTAAAAGGAATTACAGATGTTGCTGCAAGAGAATTTGATTTTGTAAGAGCAGAACTAATTGTAAACAATACCGGATACAGAACTATAATTGCATTTATAATTAGAATAACGTTCAGTATAATACTTATAGGTGTAGTTTTGCTTATATGTTTTGTCATACTTCACCTTCCTTAAATGATTTAGTTCTTGTAAAGCTATACAATGCAAATGGCACAAGTACGGCAAATACAAGCAAAGAAAGCACAGAAGCCAACTGGTATCTAGCTGGAGTATTCATAGTAAGTTTATAAATCCATGAAATGAGCAAGTCAGTTGCGCCGCACTGCGTTGTTGTTGTAAATCCTGTCTGAGGAAGGTTTGGTCCACCGCCAGTAAGGAAGAATACTGCGCCAAAGTTGTTAATGTTTCCTGCAAACTGCATAATCAAAGTAGGAGTTAACTGGAACATTACAAGAGGATAGGTAATGCTCTTGAACTGCTGCCACTTTGTAGCACCGTCAATTACAGCTGCTTCGTACAATGAATTTGAAATAGCAGTCATCGAAGATGTTGTAAGAATCATCGAATATGGGAATCCAATCCAAATATTTACAAAGATTAAGGAACCTTTTGCCACCCAAGGGTTAGAAAGCCATGGAATAGGCTGTTCAATAAGACCTAGCAATTGCAAAGTTCTGTTAATAGGTCCAATTGTACCGTTCAAAAGGTTTGCCCATACGAACAATGAAAGCATTGTAGGAATTGCGTAAGGCATGATGTAAATAGTTCTAAAGAACTTAGGAATTACAACTCGCTTATCTTGAAGAACAAATGCATAGAAGAAACCTACAAAGAAACATGTGAATGTTGCAAAAATAGCCCAAATAATTGTCCAGATAGCAGCATTTGTAAATGAACCTACCCATTCACCACCACCAATCTTTGTGCTGAACATTGTAACAAAGTTTTCAAGTCCAACCCAGCTTACAAGATTGTTAGGCGGAATATGATCTGGTGAAGAATAGTTAGTAAATGCAACCAAAGCCGAGAACAGAAGAGGTATCAAAGAGAAGATACAAATCATTACAACGGCCGGTGCAATCCCCAAAGTTGCAAATGAATTTTGGGAAATATCATTCTTCGCTTCCTTCATTGTTGGGAATTTTTTATTCTTTATAATCTTTTCAGCGGCATTTTTAGCGCCATTGATATTGATTATATAAAGGACCACAAAGAATGCGATGATAACCAAGCAGAAAATACCGTCAATCATCATAAATACGGAATGGTCAAGATACTTTGTAACAGTAGTATTCTGTCTTACACCAAGAGTGAATAAGCCTGCAATAGAACTTACAATAGGACCTCTGAACCATGCCCTGTGATGCATGGAACGTTTTCCTTTTGAAGCGCTTCTGCGACAAAGGTCACAACCATCGTAGTTTTTATCAAATTCGTTTAAACCATCAAAGTCAGAAAAAGCAGCTTTTACTTCATTTTCGTAAGCAAATCTAGCTTTTAACTGTTTAGCTTCAAACTCTGAATCAATATTGGAAGAATCAACTCTGTAATGAACTGTTATTTCACGGCGAACAGATTTTTCTTCGTTTGCCGCTGCTTTATATTCTTCATCGTAAACAGATTTTCTTGCAGCTTGAGCAGCTTCTTTTTCTTTATCGATGCTAACTAAAGCTTCTTTGTATGCTGCTTTTGCTTGAGCAAGTTTTTCATTATATTCAGGGAGAATTGATTTATACTCTTTATTAAAGTTTTTTGAAGCAATTTTTGACATTTCTACAGCAAGTTTGTGGTCATATTTTTCGATTATGCCAAAAAACTTGTTCTGAGCGTGTTCATAATTATAATCTTCAATATTTTCAAGATTATAGATAGCATCTTCCATGCTGTAATAGTCTGCATAGTCTAAATCAGCATAACAGTTCTCACCATAGGCTTCTACAATTTTCTTATTTTTAGAAAGAGTTTTGAAAAATGTTTTTAAATCTTTTTCTTTTGAATTTAAAATCTTATCAAGATTTTTATAACCAGCATTCTCAAGAAACAGAACCATTTCTTCTGTATCAGGAATACCTCTCATATAGTCATATTCAGACTTATTTGAAGGGATTATAGATTTTGAGCCGAAAATAATACAACAGATTATTACAATTTCTACAAGAGCAAAAAGTGCGCCTCTAATGTATTGTTTTAAGTATAAAATCTGTCCCAACCCCATAAAACAAGAAGAAGCAATATGTGCTTTTTTTAGTTTTTCTGGATTTACAGAATTGTCCATACCATACTCCTAACTTTGGTGTAATTAAAACAAACAGGCTAACTAAAGAAACATATTTCTTTTTAGATAGCCTGCTTGTTTTTTAACAGATACCTTTTTCAGGTATGTTTATTTTGCAGCATTCATTGCAGCTGCAGCAGCATCAAGAGCAGGTTTTACAGGATCACCGTCCCAAATTCCTGAGTAAGCAGAACCCATTGCTGACCAATATGTTCCTAACTGTGGAATTGTAGGCATTGCTTTTGCATATTTAAGCTGATTCTTAATTCCGTTTGAAAGTGGATTGTTTGTATCAATGTCTTTTCTTGGTGGAATCTGATCTGTAATCTTAAATCTCTTTTCAAGCATTGTTTTAGAAGTAATGAACTTAGCAAAGCTCTTTGCTTCATCAGGATAATCAGAGTAAGCAGAAACGAATGCAAGGCGAACACCTGCGAATGAATTTGCTGGATGGTCTGTACCTGGGAATGCAGGAAGTGTTGTTATGCCAAAGTTAATTCCATTTTTCTTGAAATCAGTAATCTTCCAAGGTCCTGTGATAATCATAGCAGCTTTACCTTCGATGAATTCTGCGTTGCAGAAGTCACCAGAAGCATCTGTTGCTGGCACGTCAAGAATCTGTTTGCGAAGATTCTGGAAATATGTAAGACCTTTAATAGCTGCTGGGCTGTTAAGGTTGTGCTGCTTGCGGTCGTCACCGTTAGGTCCGAACAAAGGAGCACCAAATGATTCCATGAACATATATCCATAGTAACCATCTGCTACAGGCCATACAAGAGCGTATTTTCCTTCTGCCTTGTTATTGAATTTTTTAGCGAATTCAATTACTTCGTCCCATGTTTTTGGAGCTTCTGGAATAAGAGCCTTATTGTAGAAAAGACCATAAGTTTCTGCTCCAAGTGGATAACCATAAACTACGCCTTCGTAAGAAGCACCCATTTTTGCCATATCTTCAAAATCAGCCAAGTATGCATCTGCATCATCAACTGGAAGAACGTGTCCACCCTGTACAAGAGCACCAATGTGATCGTGTGGTGTAACGAAAATGTCTGCACCTACTCCAGCAGGTCCGTCAAGTTCGATTTTTGCGCGAGCGTCAGTAGCAGCAACTGGTTCGTATACGATACGAACATTCTTGTTAACTTTTGAATACTCACGAGCGGCTGTCATGATAAAGTCCTTTTCTGGACCGTCAGATTCCCATACTTTCAACATAACTCGCTTAGGAGCAGCGAAAGCAGACGCAGCCAAAGCAATAGCAGCTGCTGCACACAAAATTTTTTTCATTTTTTGTCCTCCATATATTTATATCAAAAACTTTAACACTATAAAGTTTTTGATATATTCAAAATAAATTATTTTACGTGAATAATTGTTGCTGTAAGAGGGTCAAGAACAACCGATTTTCTAGAGGCTTTTACGCCCTTAGGTTTTTCTATTCCTGTTACAACAGCACTTTCACTATCTACTAATATTACACCATTATCTACAGAAACGCTAGCATTAATTTTAGCAGATTTTTTGTCAGCGTTTACAGCGATAACGAATGTTCCTTCCTCATTTTTTATTGTGTAACATAATGTGTGCGGATTTTTTTGCATAACCTGTTTTACACATTTTTCAACTTTTTCTGCAGTTCCAAGTGAAAAGGCTGAATAATTCTTTCTTATAGAAATAAGTCCCTTTGTAAAATCAAGGACATTTTGATATTCAGGAGAAAGAGTCCATACAATTTGATTTATATTATCAGAAGAATCGTAACTATTGCGTACAAACTGCCCTATAGATTCGTTTGCAGCATTATTAATATTTGGCTTTGTTCTTCCCCTTTCCTGCCCCGCATGAAGGAATGCTAAACCTTGAGAAGTAAATTCAAAGAAGTTTCCAAGTTTTATGCGAGAAGTTATTTCCTTAATATCTTTTTCTTCGTCAAGCTTGCAGTTATACACAATTCCATCATGAAGGGTAAGTCCGTCGTGGCAAACAAGATAGTTTAAGTTATCTGTAGGTTTATCAGCACGGTAGTTAGCATAAGGATTTCCTGTAACGTTGCGGAAAAGTCTTACTGAATCTATAGGTCTGTTTGTAATAAATCCTGTTCCTTTTTCATTGTATCCGCCAGCTTTGAGCAAGTCCCGGAATTCATCGTTGAACACTGCAACATCGTCAGTCTTTTTCATATAGTTTTGATCCATGCCGACCGTTCCAGGCTCTCCATTGTACATCTTCCAGCCTTCGCCTTCAAAAAGTGAATATGGATTTATTTTTGAGCAAGCCTTGTAAGAATCTTCTACAGAAGACGCTTCCATAAGCCCCATAAGGTCAAATCGGAATCCATCCGCTTTATAGTTGCGGACCCAATGGCTAGTTGAATCAACGACGAGCCTCTTCATCATAATTCTTTCTGTTGCAGTGTCATTGCCACAACCAGAATTAGATTTCAGACCGCCTTTTGAATCTGTTCTGAAGTAATATCCAGGAACTATGTCGTCAAGGAATTGAGTTCCTGCCATGTGATTGTATACAACGTCAAGAAGAACTCCAATTCCTGCTTTATGACATTCATTTATAAGTTCCCGAAGCTCTCGGACACGGCAGTAAGGGTCTTCTGCGTCAGTTGCATACCAGCCTTCTGGCGTAAAGTAGTTGTGAGGGTCGTAGCCCCAGTTGTAATTATTGTTGTTTACCCAGCCGCTGTCTTCGTAAGTTTTTAGAGTTTCATTATTGTTATAAAAGTTCAAAACAGGAAGAAGCTGCACGTGTGTGATTCCCAGTTCTTTTAAGTAAGGAATCTTTTCTATAAACGCCTTGTAAGTGCCAGGAGTCTGAGTTACATTTGCATCAGGGCTTATTGTAAAATCGCGCACAGAAACTTCATAAATCACAGCTTTTGATTTATCTGCAAGTTCTACATAGTCTGCATCAACTTTACCTGCTTTTGGACTGTTAAAGTCGATTACAGCCGCGCGGCAGAAAGCTCCGTCTCCTTTATAAGCCGCCATTGAAGAAGCATAAGGGTCTAAAACGGTAACCTTCCCTTTTGAATTGTGAAGAGTGTAATCGTAGAACATTCCATCAGGATCAACCTTATTGAATTCCGCAGTCCATACTCCATTTGAAGGATTTTTCTTCATAGGAACTGAATAGTCTGGAGATGCAGCATTTGCCTTTCTGTATAGATTCAAAACAGCGCTAGATGAAGTTGGAGCCCAAAGATTAAACAGCGCAGAGCCTTTTTTGTAAGTGCAACCAAGCGCAACATCGTTTGAAGGAATCATTTTTTCTGCCATTTGAACTGCAAGTTTTGCATTGTTTACAGAAATAGTTCCAAGGAACGCAGGATTTCCGACTGTTACAGAATCTCCAATATCAACATTTGAAGAAAGAGTGATTTTTACATCTTTTGTAAAATTAAGCGAAGAGTCGCTAGGATTTTCCGCTTTTGCAATTTTTACAGGCTTGCCATTAACTTTTACAACAAAGCCAGAAGGTGTACCGTCAGTGTCAAGTCCGTAGCGTCCAGAAAGCTGCAATGTTATTTCATTTAAGCCTGTAAGATCGGCACCTTTAAAAGACGGCTTATAAGGAAGAGCTGCATAAGTATTTTGGTCGCCGCTAAAAATTACAACTTTTTTAGAAGTGTTTATGTTCCACATTCGATCGTCGCCACAGTCTTTTATCCAATCTGACTTTTGGCGAACAATCATTCCCAAGCCGCCGTTTTCTGAAGCGATTTTTATTCCACCGGTAGTAGAACCGTCAAGCTTTAGACGCATATAGCCAATGCCGTCGCTTTCTTTCCAGTCCTGAGTATATTTCCAAGCGGCTCCTCCATCTCCGCCAGGGTTCGCCCAAATCCAAAGAGCCCAATCCGCATAAGAAGAATCAGGCCTAACGTAATAAACAACAAATTCGTCATTGCCAGGATTTAATTTTGAATCCAAATCAAGAACTGCTTGAAGCCCCTGTGGCGCAGCATTGTCAAAAGAGCCTGGTTTTCCAGATTCAGCTTGCTGAGCACAAAGCCCCATGCTTAGGAAAAGTGATGCTACAACAGCATAGATTCCTGTTTTTTTCATATTTACCTCTAGTATAAAATTAATCGGGCTATCCTATAAGTTTACCCCCCCCTCTAAAACTTAAGCTTTTTGGACAATCCCAATTCTTTTTGTATTTTATAAAATTAAACATTTTAATAATAATTCATTTATTTTGTATGTCAAGAAAAGATTTGTAAATTTTAAGAGAAAAATTAATTCAACGGCTGCTGTAAAATCCAAGTGGCCAAAAGCCGATTTTTTTACAAATTGTAAATTCGTTGAAAACATTTTTTTCATAATTTATAAAAAACTCGACATTTGGGCTATTTAATAAGGTTAGAAAGCTCTTCGTTAAGCGAACGGATATGCGAATCGTTTGGATTTAAGCCAACCACTTGTTTTAAATAATACTGAGCCCTTTTATAATCTTTTTTTGAATAATAAATTTCATACAATCTAAAAAGGGCATCGCTGTTTCTACTGTATGCAATTAAACTTGAACGCAAGTCAGAAAGAGCATCTTCTTCCTGAGATTGTAAAAAACTTCTTCTATAATAGAGAAAACTTTTTAGTTTTGTAGAAGAATCTGGCAAAAGCTGATTTATAAGCGAAAGCGCTTGCTGAGTTCTGCCTGTTTTATATAGAACTAAAATGTAGTCTTGTATGACAGCTTCATCAAAACTGTTGGTTTTATAAATTGGAGAAATAAGGTTCCATGCTTCTTCTCCTTTTTGCAAGGCAAGACAAATTTTTATATGCAAAGAAACTATGTCAAAGTCTCTTTCCCGATTTTTTTGCAGAAGCTTTGAACTTAATTCGTAAGCTTGACTCCACTGCAGCTTTTGAACAAGACCTTCCACCGCAAGGTGCAAAGCCTCTTCATTTTCAGGATCACGGCTTAAAACTTGCTGAGCGTACTGTTCAACAGTCTTTCCTCCAACGCTAGTCATTGTGGCACCTGCAAGCCGCGCAGCAAACATTAAGACTTCTGCGTCATCTGGAAACTTTTTCAAAGCATTTTCTATCGTTGCGATTGCGGCTGTTGAATTGCGGCTCCAGTCGTACTGCAACCGCGCGCGCAAAAGCAAGTAATCTTTTGAAAAACTGTCCTGTTTGGAATACAAATCTAGCAAAGCTGCGGCATGAATGTAATCCTTTTTTTCCATAAGGATTTTTACTCTAAAAAGCAAAGCCTGAAGATTATTAGGTTCCTGCTGCAAAACTTTTGCAATATATTCTTCAGAAGACAAATAATCTTTTAAATCAAAAGCTATATGCGCGCACAAATCTAAAATTCTTGGATTCGCAGGGTATTTTTGCAAAAGAGAAAGAGCAAGTTCATTTGCAACTGTTAAATTTTTACAAAGATACTGACAGCTTGCATTTTCATAAGCTACTTGCAGACATTCTGGAGCTAAAGAAAATGCTTTTTGAAAATAAACAGCTGCATTTTCGTACATTTTATTTTTTTTGAGCAAAAGCCCCATAAGATAGTTCGCCAAAACAGAATCCGGTTTCATTTTTAGGCCGGTTTCCAAAGCAGAGCGGGACATGGAAAAATATGCAGAAACATCATCAGAACGAAGCACAACAAGGGACGGCAAAATGGTAGTTAAAAAATCCACATTTCCTGTGCTTTCATCATAAATTCCATTTTTTGCAGACTTTACAGCGCCAAGATAAGAATTTTCAAAGGAAACCTCTGGAACTTCCCAGTCTATTCGTTCTGTAGGCCAGCAAAGCTGCATAATCTCTTTGCAAAGAACCAATAAAACTTTTTCTGCTTCATCATAGTCAGTCTTAGACCTTCTTAACGCAGAAACTGCACGTCTTAAAGAAACTGGAGATGCGTTTTCCAAATCGTTTAAAATTTCTGTAGGTATATGCGAAAAATAGGTATAAGACTTTTCTTTTGGAGAATCGTTTTCTTTTGTTTTTATGGCTGTTATTTTTTGATTTTCTGCTTCGCTTGCTGCTTCGGATGATTCATAAACCGTTTTCGCAGTTTCGGATACAACTTTTTTTGGAGAAGATGCGCAAGAAAAAATTCCTACAACAAAAACAATCGTTGCAAATGCTGAGAATATTTTTTTTTGAAGACAGAAAGTTCTTTTTAACACACCTAACACACCAAAAATTATTCATCCGAAGATTCTTCAAAAATCTGTTCTTTTTTTATCTCATCGCAAAGGGACTCTGGAAGCATTTCTAAAATAGTTTTTCTGTGCAAAAAAAGCAAAATCAAAAATATTCCGCACAGCACAATAATTATAGGACCTATAAAGAGCATAAGCTGTCCTAAAGAAATTTTTATTATATCAAATGAAAATAAAAGCATTACAATTCCTAAGAGCAATAAGAATATTGCAGGAAAAGCATAATAAAGAGCAGGTTTTCTGCTAGAAGAAATTCCAGAGAAAAAAAGCGAAATTGCAGTTATAAGTATAAAAACGGGCCAACCTTCAGCCATTGAAAACGGAAAAATTTTATTAATTATAAAAATTGAAAATATTCCAAAAAAAGTAAATTCAAGCCCGCAGAACAATTTAAAAGCTGTTCTTGAAAAAGCCATATAAATATACAAGAATACTAAGCCGGAAATAAAAAAAACTAATGGAAGTATTAAAAATGAAAAAGAGGCGTATTTTCCAGCAAAACCTGCAAATATCAAAAAACCTGCAAAAACAAGAAACATCCCAATTGCCAAAACCGAATTAAGAAATTTTGTTTCTGATTTTTTCATATACACTCCAACAAAAGTAAAATAGCTTGAGCAATTTTTTCTATATATATCATAATAGAATACACTATTAATGCCTGTCTTGCCAATAACTTTGCTACGTGTTAGATTAAAAATATGCTGAATAGAATTTTAAAAATGCACTTACATATTTTAGTTTTTTCTTTACTTTTATTTTCTATAACATTTTCATCATGCGGCTCTTCCATTGAAAAAGAAAAAGAAGAAAAAATAAATAAAACTCAAAAAGAACTAATGTTGCTACTTGAAAATAAAGATTTAGATTCTGTAAGCCGCTACGCAATTGTTAATAAAATTGCAACTAATTTGCAGCAACTGGGAGACAAACAAGGTTTAATTTTATTTCTTACGGGCTGGGTAGAAGAGCATCCAGACGACATTTACAATGCCTATTGGTTGCTCATGACAGCTTACACCTACATGAGCGACAACGCAGAACCTATAGCAGAATACTATTTTGACAGAATTCTCCGCAAGTATCAGGATTTAATAGTGAAAGGAAATTCTATTCACCTTATCTGTCTGCAAAATCTTATACAGATAAGCCATACGCCCCGAAGCAGAATAAATTATTTTAATGACCTTATAAACCGCTTTCCTACAAACGTAAGCATTACAGAACTTTACTTAAGGCTTGCGCTTGAATACGAAAAAGAAAGTGAATGGGACAAGGCTCTGAAAGCATACACAATGTTTCTTGCGCAGCCAGACGCTTCTACAATTCAAATTGCAGGAGAACCAAACGCCTATAAAAAAGCACGCCAACTTGTTGGATTTAGCAATTCTTCTAAAGACTGGACTTTTGAAAGCCTTTCCGATTTGGAAGATGCCGTAAAAAAAGCCATAAGGCGTTACGACTGGCGTTCGCTCGACAAGTACAAGGCAAAGGTAAACTTTTTTTCAATGTCCTGGAAGCAGGATGAAATGGACCCTAACGCGCAGGAAGAATTTTCTATGAAAAACTTTATGCGGGGAAACAGAGTCCGGTTCAGCAACACTTTAGACAGCGACTCAAATTCTACAGAAGCCTACTTGCGAACCTGGGGTTGGAGCCAGTACGTTTCTGTTTGGTACCTTTATTTTAGAAAAATAAACTTTCCAGCGGATCCAGACATACACGGAAACTGGGAATGGGCAGGAATTTACATGGGCGAAAAACTTTAATGAACTCTTGTTTTATAAAAAGCAGATTTTCGCTCAGATTTAATTTTTTTTCTATTATTATAGCTAGCATAGCAGTTTTTTTATGTTCGTTTAAAACTTTTGCTAATTCCTCGGCACAGACAATTGAACAAACTTCAAAAGGCGTGCAAACTTTGCAAAAAAATGAAAAACCCGCTTACAAATCAATCGGTTTTCCTGGAACCCAAAAAAAGCAAGTAGAGGCTTTACGAAAAAAATATCTAACAACCCACAAAAAATGGCTTTACAACATTCTTGAAGAAGGCGAACAGTACAGAATTTTTGTTAGAAACGAGCTTAAAAAGCGAAATATGCCTGCAATTTTAGAATACCTGCCATTAGTTGAATCAAATTTCAATCCAAACGCGCGCTCTCGCTCCGGCGCTACAGGACTTTGGCAGTTTATGTTAAACAGCGTTGCCGGATATCTTGAATACGATGAATATGTAGACCAGCGGTTAGACCCGTGGATTTCTACAGAGGCTGCGCTTTCTAAACTTCAAGACAACTACAAAGTTTTTGGAGACTGGCTTCTTGCAATTACAGCTTACAACTGCGGAGCTGGAGCAATGAAAAAAGCCATAAAATCAGCAGGGAAAAAGGATTTTTGGTATCTGAGCGAAAACGGATTTCTTTCGCAGCAAGCAAGCGGATATGTTCCTAAACTAATCGCTCTAGCGGACGTTGCAGAAAACGCTAGCTATTACGGAATATCGCTGCCGACTGCAAGAGACAAAAACGGAAAAACGATTGATTCTGGCGCAGGAAAATTTGATTATATAACTGTAAAGGAATCTGTTCACATAGAAAGGCTTGCATCAGAATTAAGGATAGACAAAGATACTCTAAAAGAATTGAACAGCGCGCTTAGAAAAAATATTACTCCGCCAAACAAAGAGTACGCTATAAGACTTCCACTGGGAATGAAAGAAAGCGCAGAATACGTGCTAAACGAAATGGGAGTTTTTACTATAAAGAGTAATAAAACAAGCCGATAAAAAATAAGATGAGTGAACACGTCTGGTCAAGGTACGCTTACGCTCAAGACCTTGGCTCAGCCGTTTTTAGGGTTTTGATAAACCCTAAATAAAAACTGTAATTTCACAAGGCGAATACCTATTACAGTGCTCATAAAATACGACTTAAAATTTTAGTAAAATAACAATGGACTGCAAAATGAAGAAAACTTTTTTTACAATTATTTTTATTTTGCTTGCAAGCGGATTTTTATTTGCGCAGACAGCAAACTCTTTGGAATCGACTAGCAAAGTTGATTGGACTTTAAATAAGTTTTCATCAAATCTTTCTTTGGATATAGAAAAATCTGGTATACAGCTGCCATCGGGAAGAACTTCCGCAGACAGTATAATCAAACTAAAAGCACCTTCGCTAATAAAAAACCCGCTTTTAATGCTCTATGTAGATTCTGCAAATTATCTTGGAGACCTTGTAATGAACGGCACAGTTTCTCTTGAGCAAATGACTGAACTAATTGAACAAGGCAAGCAATCTTCAGAAATTCTTTCAATGGACGGAAAATCTATAAAAACAACAAACACAATAGACATGAAAGATATTGGAAACCTTTTAATAAAGCATAACTATCCTTACATTCCAGAAGAACCAATTGAAAGCGTGCCTTCAAGACCTTTTACAGGAATAATAATTGACGCAAGGGGAACTGTTCCCGTTCACGGAGAATATGTAAAAAGTCAAATATATCCATGCTTTTTTCCCACAGTCTGGGATGAAGACATGAACATAATTTATGAAAAAAATATTGTAGAAAAAGAGATTGCAAATTCAAAAGGAATTGTCTGTTACAATTGGTCGGACGATTTTTCTAAATATGAGCAAACTGTTGGCACCGACCCTCTTTATATACGGGCAGAAAAAGTTTATGGAAGAAACAGAACCGACCCTATTATAAGAAAAAAAGACGCATTGAAAATTCTCTCTGTTCCGGAAAATAAAAAGCTGCTATCAGAAGGAAAGGTTGTAATTCTTTTGGAAAAACAAAATCTAGTTTACGATGTAAAAGTTCCTAAGAAAGACGCTTCTTACTATGCAACTTATAAAACACTAAAAAAATACGAATACAAGGACGAATCTGATATAAGCGTTTCTGACGGTCTTACAGGTTTTCTTTTTAGTGTAGATTTAAAATTTATTCCTGACTCGCCAGAATTACTGCCAGAAGAGCGTCCTCGCATACGGAAAATTGGAGAGATGCTAAAAGAAATTATAAAGAACAATGAATTTACAATTCTTGTTGAAGGTCACTGTGCAGACCTTGGAAAACCTGTCGGGCAGATGATTCTTTCAATAGAAAGAACTAAAACTGTAATGAATGCATTAATTGCAGAAGGCATTCCTGAAGAATTATTTTCTTATAAAGGATACGGAGCTACAAGACCTATTGCTTCAAACGCAACTGAAGAAGGCCGCGCTCAAAACAGGCGCGTAGATATAAATGCAAGACCAAAAGCAACTTATATTCAAAGAAACTAAATAGTCCGGATGTCGAGTTTTTTTATAAATTGTAAAAAAACGCTTTCAGCGGCTTTCCAATTTGTTCAGATGGTTGTGCTCGCACTTCGTTTGGATTGATTTAGGTTGCTACGCAACTAAATCGGTCTTATCGCACAAAATCTTCACAAATTGTAAATTCGCTTACGCTTTTGTTCATTTTCCTAAAAACTCGAAGTTCGGGCTAAATAACTTAAATGCAGATTTTTATGGAAGATAGCGGGTATTTATATTTTTTAAGGAATCAAAAAGATGTCTTTTTAAAATCGGATTATTTTCTGTAAGCTCTGCAATTTTTTTGCGAACGTCTTTTCTAGCGCTGTTATCTTGAAAATTGCAGGTACAAGTATAGCCATAAAAACCTTTTTCTTTTGCATGAAGAATTATATCCTGCTCCAGTGCATAATAAAGCGGCCGGATTATAGAAACAGGATATTTATCATACTTTAGTTCGGGAATCATTGTTGAAAGTTCAGCCTTATACATTGCATTCATAAACAAAGTTTCTAGAACGTCATCAAGGTGATGACCTAAAGCAATCTTGTTATATCCGTGTTCAATTGCATAGTTATTCAATTCTGTGCGACGCTGCGTTGAACACCAATAGCAATTCATTTTTCTTCCATTTTTTAAGCGTTCCTGGACATTTATTTTTACAACTTTAAAATCCACATTCCATTCAGAAAAAAGTTTTTCAATCTTTTCTGGAATTTTGCCTCCAATTTCAGTCTGAATATTTAAAGCTGTAAAAGTAAAATTGCAGTCAGGGCGACGAGTTCTGTTTGCAAAGTATTCCACAAGAACAGTAGAATCTTTTCCACCGCTCGCCCCTACAAGAATTTTATCGCCATCTTTTAATATGTCGTAATCATAAATCAGTTTATCTATAAGACTAAAAAGCCTGTTTTTGTTCATACTTTTGCCAACCAGGAACCGCTAACAGCTAAAACATTGCTGCAGCTTGCATACTTTTCAAAGTTCGAAGAATTTAATCCGCCGCTTACAATAAATTTTACTTCTGGATAAGGACCTGCAAGGGCTTTTAAAAAATCGATTCCGCCTAAAGTTTCTGCTGGAAAAAGCTTAAACACAGAAAGCCCAAATTCTAATCCTTGCTCTATTTCGCCTGGAGAGCAAACACCAGGAAAAATAGGAATTTTATGCCTTATGCACCACTTTACTGTAGAAGGATTAAAACCAGCTGAAAGAATAAACTGAGCTCCAGCTTTTTTTGCCCTGCGAGCAAATTTTACATTTAATATAGACGCAGCCCCCACGAGCATATCTGGAACTTCATCTCTAATAGCACGAATACATTCATCCGCATAATCAAGATGTTCATAATCACGGTAAGCAATCTCTAAAGCAAAAATGCCATTTTCTTTTAATTTTTTTGCAACAGAAACTGCCATTGACGGCAAGCCAGAGTTTAAAACGGCAACAGAACCTGCTTCACTTATTTTTTTTAATACTTCAAAATAGTTTTTATTCATATTTTCTCACTTGCCTAATAAAATTACCGTTGAATTCGTCCATTGAAATTTCCTGCAACTAAAGATTCTACTTCTTCTTTTCTTGAAAGATTAAAATCGCCTTGAATGGAATGTTTTAAGCAACCAGCAGCCGTTGCAAACTCCAACGCCCTGGCTTCTGCCTCTTTTGAATCTCCAAATTCTGAAAGTCCGTAGATAAGACCTGCCGCAAACGAATCACCAGCGCCCACGCGTTCAACTATATTTTCTATATTATAATGAACACTTTCGTAAAATCCGTATTTTCCCAGCAAGACGGCTGACCATCCGTTTTTATCTGCAGAATAGCTTTGCCTCAAAGTTATTGCAACATGCTTTGCATTTGGAAAATGTTTTTTTACATCTCTGCATAAGAGCTCATAATTTTCTAAAGGATTAGAAAAATTGCCTAACTGAATACCAAGGCAGTTTTGAACATCCTCTTCATTTGCAATTAAAACGTCAGCATACTGCGCAAGACCAGCCATTACTTCTAAAGCTGATTTTCCGTAATTCCAAAGTTTTTTTCTATAGTTCAAATCCAAGCTAACGATTGCACCTTTCTTTTTTGCTTCTTTCACAGCAAACGAGCAACACTCCGCAGTTTCTTTAGAAATGGCAGGCGTCACTCCAGAAACATGAAACCAAGCGCAGTCTTCAAATATCCAGTTCCAATTATAATCTTTTGGCAAAGAAGAGGCAAAGCAGCTTCCACTCCTGTCGTAGATAACTTGGCTAGGTCTTTGGCAAGCCCCGTCCTCAAGAAAATAGATTCCCAGCCGCCCTTGCCTATAAAGAGGCTTTACTTGAACGCCAAATTTTTTAAGGCTAGATTCCGCTTCTGTTCCTATTGAATTTTCGGGAAAGGCGCTTGCAAAAACCGCCTCTTTGCCAAAAATCGAAAGGCTAACCGCAACATTTGCCTCGCTGCCACCAAAAACCGCTTCCAAAGAAGGACTTTGAAAAAGGCGTTCCTTTCCAGGAGATTTTAATCTAAGCATAAGTTCGCCAAAAAGGACTGTTTTTTTCATAAAATAAGAATAATCTAGGTACGGTTCAAAGTCAATCTTTAGCGTGATTATTAGCCCAAACTTCGAGTTTTTTATAACAGCTAGAAAAAAAGGCTTTCAGCAAAGTTTAGGATATTAAGCTAAAAGCCGAGTTTTTATGACCGTAAAAAACCCGGCTTTCAATGCGCAAGAGAATTTATTCATTGTATAAAACTCAACTTTCAAACTAACTCGCACTTGTTTTTTTTGAATATTGTTTATATTTTAAATAAAAAGTTTTATTTTTGCATTTTATTTTATAGGAGATTTTTTCTTTATGGGAGATTCTAATAAGAAAAAACACAAGTTTACACCGGCAGTTTTTCTTTTGATTGTTTTTATTGCAATTATTGCAGCCGCATCTTTTTCATGTTTTTTTGTAGTTGACGAAACAGAACAAGCAGTAATTACAAGGCTCGGAAAATACGAAAAAACCGTAGGACCTGGATTGCAGTTTAAATTGCCATTTGGACTTGATAAAAGCTATACTGTCCCAGTAAAAGTTGTTCAAACAGAGCAGTTTGGTTTTAAGACTGTAAAAGGCGGAAGAGAATCTGAATACAGAAACAACATAACTTCAGAATCCACAATGCTTACAGGAGACTTGAACATAGTCGATGTGGAGTGGATAATTCAATACAGAATTGTAGATCCAAAGCAATGGCTTTTTGGCGTAAAAGAAAAAAAACAGACTATAAGAGATATAAGCCGTTCTGCAATAAATCAGCTTGTGGGCGACAGAGCAATTCTTGACGTAATGGGAGCAGAACGTTCTTCCATTGAAAATCTTGCTCAGCAGATGATGAACGACAATTTTTCTCAGCTAGGATTAGGAATAAATGTAATCGCTGTAAAGCTTCAAAATATTGTTCCTCCAAGCGGTGTTCAAGACGCATTTGAAGACGTAAACAAAGCAATTCAGGATATGAACCGCTTTATCAACGAAGGAAAAGAGGCTTACAACGCAGAAATTCCAAAGGCCCAGGGAGAAGCGGAGCAAAAAGTTCAAGTCGCAGAAGGTTACGCATCCGAACGCGTAAACATGGCTCTAGGTGATGTTGCAAGATTTAATTCAGTCTACGACGAATACAGAAGAGCGCCTAGAGTAACAAAGGACCGAATTTATTTAGAAACGATGGAAGAAATCTTCAACAGCGAAACAAAGCCAACCGTCATAGACGGAAAATTGAACAACGTTCTTCCAATAAAAGCGCTTTCTTCGCAAAATTCACAAAAAGAGGGAGAATAAAACATGAATAAATCAACAAAAAAGTTTATAGTTTTTTTTAGTTTAGTTGTTGCTTTTGCAATTATTTTTATTCTTACAGGACCGCTATATATAATAGAAGAAGGCAAGCAAGCCGTTATAACAAGAATTGGAAAAATTGTAGACACAAAAACAGAAGCCGGTCTTTATATAAAAATTCCTTTTATTGATCAAATAACAACTTACCCAAAGCTGGTTCTTTCTTTAGATGGCGACAGCCAACGAATTCCTACAAAAGAAAATCAGTTTATTATTGTAGACACAACAAGCCGATGGAAGATAAAAGACCCTGCAAAATTCTACAGAAGCTTTAAAACCCTGGACAATGCTTACACAAAACTTAGCGATATAATAGATTCTTCGACAAGAACTGTAATTACTCAAAACAGGCTAAGCGAAATTGTGCGAAGCTCAAACATTATAAATGACCATTCAAATCAAACTTTGGACACAGATGAAGAAACAAAGCAGATTGAATCGCTTGTAAATGTAAACAATGTAAACGAGTCTGTTACAAAAGGACGAAGCGAACTGTGCCGCCAAATGACACAAGAAGCTAATAAACTTGTTCCAGAATATGGAATAGAACTAATAGATATAGTTCCACGCCAAATAAAATATTCTGATGAGCTAACAGAAAGCGTGTACAACAGAATGATAAAAGAAAGAAATCAAGTAGCACAAGCTTACCGCTCGCTCGGAGAAGGAAAAAAAGCTGAATGGCTTGGAAAACTTGAAAACGAAAAACGAACAATTGAATCGGAAGCTTACAGAAAATCAGAAGAAACAAAAGGAAAAGCCGACGCGCAAGCTGCAAAAATCTACGCAGACGCATATAGCAAAGATCCTGAATTCTACAGATTTTGGAAGAGCATGGAGTCCTACAAGCAAACTCTAAAAGATCAAGATGCAACATACAGCACAAATATGGACTACTTTAAATATCTGTATTCTGCGGACGGCAATAGGTAAAATTAATGAAAAATCTTCTTATAGTTCAAAATGACAGCGTTATGCTCAATTCAAAATTTGATGAAGAGTCTTTTGGAAAAGCAAAAGTTTCCCTTCTAATGAAAGAGAACGGTTATATTGCAGAAAAAAATCCTGACGGAAACTTTTCGCATTTTATAAGATGGAACTTTACAGAAACAAAATCGCTCGACGGAGAAGTTTACTTTTGCGGAAAATTTTGCTCTGCGAAAACAGTAAATGAACTGCTTGAAGATTTTTCAGAAAACCGGAAAAAAATTCTTTTTGATTTGTGCTGCGCATACGACAGCGCCATAGAAAATAATATTCCCCTGCCGTGCAACGGTCTTAGCGGCATTTTGTATAACGAAAATTCAATTTTGTTTTTGCCAGAAAATCTTTTTGACCGCAGTTGCAGGGCTTGTGGAAACGAATTTTACAACCAGACTCAAAACAAATGGAAAAATTCCATTCTAGACGGGCAAAGCGCAAGAAGATATATGGAATCAAACATCGCTTACTTTGCCCTAACCGGTTCTTCTGCTTACGATTTTAAAACCGAAGAAGAATTGTCGAGCGCTATGTCGTTCAAGGCATTTTTGCCAATTGAATACAAAATCAATGGAATTTCAGAACTTCTTGCAAAAAGCATTAACACTGGAATTGAAGGAACTTTTTGCCAAAAAACATTTCCATTAGACATTTTAAAAACAGAACTCTTTTCAGACTTAAAAAATAGAAAGACAATGTCCCAAGAAGATTTTTTGAACAGGCAAAAGCTTTTCTTGCAGCGCCAAAAAAACAAAATCAAAAGAATAAAAACAATCCGAAAAAATAAAATTCTTTATTTGGGCATAACTTTTGCGATTTTGTTTATAGCGACACTGACTTGCCTTATTGTAAAGGAACAACAAAAAAAGCCAACCCTTCTAGGCCTTAGTTCAAAAGAAGTTGTAGAAGTTTTTTACAAAGGCTTGCACAACATGGACACAGAGTACATGAACCTTGCTGCAAAAAATTGCCTTCAAGCCAAAAGATACACATCAAGCCTTCCTCAAATTTCAATTGCAGAATCAATGCGTTCCGCATACAACTTTGACTCTGGAATTTCAACTCCTGAAAACTGGCTGTTTTTTGAGCCGGAATCTTCAAAACAGTTTTCTCACAGAATTTTTGGAATTACAAACTTTTCAATAGATTCAATAAATACCGAGCTAGACATAAAAGTTCCCACTAGGAAAGAACATTCTCCAGTTTCGCAAAAGTACAAAAGCCGAAAAATAAATTTTTCACAGGAAGAAAATCATGCAGTCCACTATTTTTTAATAAATACAGCTGACAGCATGATAAATGTTGACGAATATACAACAATTGTAAAACTTTCCTGGATTAAAAACAGTTGGCAAATAACAGAACTTAAAGAATCTTACACGACTAAAAAATTCTTTCCCGCAGATATTGCCAAAGATTTAAAAATTCAGCTTGCTTTTTGCAACAATGACGTTCTAAATGCAAATAGACTTCTTAGAACAAAATATGAATGGGTTCCAACAGATGCTGCCGTAATAGCAGAAAAAGAACGCTTGGACCGGCGCGGATACTAGAATCAAACTGACGTTTTTTACAATATTTGTCATATTGACTTATAATTCTTAATTCATTATCATTTTTTAAGATAGTTTGAATATAATTTTTACGCTCGTAAGCAATTTTTGGAGGTCATCAAATGGAATATGATGTTGAAAAACAACATGCAAAAGGCAAATTCCACGCTATAGAACGCATCAACCATCTTTGCGACAAAGATTCTTTTGTTGAAATATATTCAGGAGTACGCCACAACTGCACTAGTTTTGGAATGGAAAAAAAGGACATTCCATACGATGGCGTTATAACTGGTTTTGGAAAAATAAATGGCAGAAAGGTTGCAATATACGCACAAGACTTTACAGTTCAAGGCGGCTCGCTTGGACACATGCACGGAGAAAAAATTGCAGAATTAATCGACAAAGCGATTGAAGCTCGCTGCCCTGTTATTGGAATCAACGACTCTGGCGGAGCTCGCATCCAAGAAGGAGTAGACGCTCTTTGCGGTTATGGCGACCTTTTCTATCAAAATGTTCGCGCTTCGGGCTCAGTTCCGCAAATTTCAATTATTGCAGGACCTTGTGCTGGAGGCGCAGTTTATTCTCCTGGAATAACAGATTTTATTTTTGCGGTCGATCAAATTTCACAGCTTTTCATAACAGGACCAAAAGTTGTAAAGTCAGTAATGTTCATGGACATTTCTGCAGAGGACCTTGGAGGAGCTTCAATTCATTCAAAAAAATCAGGGGTCGCTCACTTCCGCTGCATTTCTGAACCAGAATGTTTTGACAAAGTCAGAGCCCTTTTGGACTATATTCCTCACTACTATGGAGACGACCTTGCCAAGGCTGCAAAGTTCAAATACGATGAGTACAAAAAGACTCGCGCTATTGAAAAAGTTCTGCCAGAAAATTCCCGTCAGGGCTATGACATGAGAAGTGTTATAAACAATGTCGTTGACGATGATTCTTTCTTTGAAACTTCTGCGGAATTCGCTATTAACTGCTTAACGGGCTTTGCAAAAATAGAAGGTCGTTCTGTTGGAATTATCGCAAACAATCCGGCAGGAATGGGCGGAGTTCTTGATTGCGATGCTTCCGACAAAATTGCTCGCCACGTTCGCTATTGCGATGCCTACAATATCCCTTTGCTCACCTTTGTAGATGTTCCAGGATTTATTCCAGGTCCACAGGAAGAACAAAAAGGCATTATAAGACACGGCGCAAAAGTGATTTATGCATACAGCGAATCAACCGTTCCAAAGGTAACTGTTATTACAAGAAAAGCTTATGGCGGAGCTTACATTGCAATGTGTTCAAAACACATCGGCGCAGACTTTGTATACGCCTGGCCAGCTTCAGAAATTGCAGTGATGGGCGCAGACGGAGCCGTAGGAATTCTTTATGCAAAAGAACTTAAAGATCCAGAAAAAGCAGAATATGTTGCTGAAAAGAAAGCTCAATACGAACAGGAAATAATGACCCCGACAATTGCTGCAAAACGTGGTTACATTTCTGAAGTAATAAAACCTTCTGATACACGCAAGTACGTTGCTCAAAGTTTTAACTTCCTTGAAACAAAACGTTCTGCAGATAAAGTAGAAAAGAAACACGGCAACATACCTTTGTAATCTAATTAGCCCAAACTTCGAGTTTTTTATAACTGTTGAAAAAAAGCTTTCAGCGATTTTGTTCATTTTCCTAAAAACTCGAAGTTTGGATTATTTAATCTAATTCGCAAAATTATTAGTCAACTGCATAAAGACCAAAAGGATCTTCCCAAACTTTTTTATCAAAAAAAGCAATTTTACTAAGATAAAGATAATCCAGCATAAGGTTTTGCTCTTCATCAATATTTAAGAAGTCTTCAATATTAACGATATAAGAATAAGTTTCGTCAGGCAAAATAGTTTTTTCAACATTAATAGAAACCCAGTTTGAATCAAATACAGGTTCGCCATCTTCATCAAACAAACTAAATATTATTGTAAACTGTTCAAAAGGCTTTTCGCTATTATTTTCTATTAAAATTTCAAAACCTGTATTAATCCCGTTTCGATTAAAAAATAATTCACCGCAAATACTATAAGGACATTCTTTTAAATTAACTTTTGAACAAGTAAAAGAACTAAAAAGAAAAAAAACTATTATTAGTAAAAACACCAAAATAATCTTATTATCACTTTTAAAGTTTTTTTCATTCACTGCAAGCCTCCTATTAATAATTCACTAATAAACACTTTAAAAACGCATTTTTTTTACATTTTTTTCACAAATTTTTTATTGAAATAGATACTTTTTTACAAATATTGTGATATTATCAACAGTATTAGATTTTATGGGAGGCATTTATGGACGACGGTGGCAGTTCCGCCAATTTTTTTAACGCGTATGTCATGCGCAATGCCTCTACAGAATTCTAAAAAAATTCTGCAAAGGTAATCACTTTTTTAGGATTTTATAATGATTACATATTGGCAGCAAAACGAAGACGGAAAACTATTTCGAGAAAAAGAAGAGAATCTAAATGAAGCTGATAGAACTTGGGTGGATGCAAGAATTGTAACTAGAGATGACGTTGAACTGCTTCAATCTAAATTCAACATTGAGCCGGAACATATTTTGGATATTCTTGACCCAGACGAACAGTCGCGGCTAGAAGCAACCGATGACTATGTGCTTACAATTATTCGTCTTCCAATATTTGAACCTTCCTCTGAAACGCAGTATTTTACAATTCCGCTGGGAATTATAATAAAAGCAAACTATTTAATAACAATTTGCTGGACAGACTGCGAAGTTCTAAAAGATTTCGCTTCAGGCAGAATAAAAGGAATTAGCTTGGCAGATTTTCCAGCAATGATAATGAGATTTCTTTCAAGAGCAGACCTTACCTTCTTGCGCTATCTAAAAGAAATAAACAGAAGAAGTTCTGCCATTCAAAATGAATTTCAATTCACAGTAGAAAACAAAGAAATTTTACAATTGCTTAGCCTTGAAAAATCTCTTGTATATTTTACAACATCATTAAAAAGCAACCAGCTTCTTCTAGAAAAATTTCACATGACAAAACTTATAAAACTCGACTATGATGATATTGATTGGCTAAATGACGTTGAGGTTGACAACAGACAGGCTATTGAAATGGCAGACACGTACAGAAATGTCCTTGTAGGAATTTTAGATGCGTTTGACTCTGTTATAAACAACAACTTAAATATGTACATGAAGCGCCTTTCTATTTTGAATATTCTGATGATGGTTCCAACATTTATAACAAGCTTTTGGGGAATGAATGTTGAACTTCCATTTGTTAGATTTGGAAGATGGGCTGCAGCATTAATTTGCGGAATTTGTCTTGGTTCTATATTTATAACAAATTTTTTCTTGGGAATATCAGAAAGAAAAGTTCCTAACAAACGAAAGCGAGAACCTCATATAAAAATTTCACAAATTAAAAAGGCAAAGAAGAATGCCAGGCGTCTAAAGTCAATAGAGGATGCCCTTCAAGAAACGTAATAAATTTTTAAATAACTTACGCTTGACTTTTTTATGGAAGGAAGATAAAACAGCCAAAATGGTGTCTGTTTTTATCTTTTCAAGTTTGCGTTGCAAACTTTCTTATTAACTGTTGTTTCTCACTTCGTTGCGAAACAACTTAAAAAGTCAATCATAAAACTGAAGTTTTAATCTTGACTTTTTTTTTGGAAGGAAAAATGAAAAAGATTTTTTTAGTTTTTTTATATTTATCTGCAGCAAGTTTTTTTTGGGCAAGTGATGCATTTTCTGAAATAGACATGGTTTTCTTGCCTGCGGGAACTTATACAATTGGCGAAGATGTTCAAACTTACAAAACAAAACGCTCTGTAAAATCCTTTTTTATAAACAAATATGAAACGACTTATAACCTGTGGTACGAAACCGTAAAAAATGCAAAGGCATTAGGATATAACTTTGCCCACAATGGACTTGAAGGCTCTGAGGGAAAAAACGGCAAAAAGCCTACCCAAAACGGATATGGTCAACCAGTAACAAACATAACTTGGTATGATGCAATCATTTGGTGCAACGCCATAAGCGAGCTAAACGGCTTAACTCCATGCTACACGTACAAAGGCGTTGTTCTTAAAGACTCTTCTAACACAGCAGCTTGCGATCTTGCAAGCTGCAATTGGGAAGCAAACGGTTATAGACTGCCTTCAGAAGCAGAATGGGAGTATGCAGCAAGATATACAGCTAACGGCATGCAAAGGGGTAACCGAGTAAGCGGAGATTTAGCTGAAAATTCAACGGAAGATTTTTCGCAAGAATATGCATGGATTTGGACAAACACAGACCGAACTAAAATTGTAGGAACTGCAGGAACACCTTTTGAAAAAGAAACTTTATCCTTTCCAGCTACAGGTAACGCAAACGCAGCAGGAATTTTTGACATGAGTGGAAATGTCCTTGAATACTGCTGGGATTGGTTTTCAGAAATCTATCAGGAACAAAAAGCAGGTCAACTTGCAATGGGACCTAACTATGCAGAACAAAGGGTAAGCCGCGGTGGGAGCTTCTCTGAATATACAATGTTTATATACACAGCAGACCGATACAGTTTTGACCCAAATGAATATTACAACTACATGGGATTCAGAATTGCAAGGACAGCAACAAAAGAATAAAGAGATTTTAAGCCGAGTTTAAAAATTACCGCAGACCCCATCTTTCATATTATTCCGTTTTAGAAATATTTCTTAACTGGGCGCAAACAACTTGAGGCTTTTTATCTTTTACGGCCGTTTCTAAAACTGCATATTTTCCATCGCTTAAACTGCCGGGATTTATAATCACAGTTTCTCCAATTTTATCTATTCCGCAACCTTCGTGAATGTGCCCACAAACTACAGCTAACGGCTTTTTTTCTTCAATCAGTTCCCTAAACTTTTGTGAGCCAGCATGCAATTTTTCATTTACTGCATCGCAGACAGTATCCTTTGGAGGATTATGGCTTATCATTATTAGGTTTGACCATTCGCCTTCTCCAAGAATGCTAAAATCAGAAATCAAATCATCTTCAGACCTTTCGTTTGGAGTTTTTCCTGTAAAATAGCTTCCTCCGCCTGAACCTACAATTGCAATTCCGTCTGTATAATTAAGAACTCTTTCTGCATTTATGCCAGCATTTTCAAGTTCTTCTATAAATTCAGGCTCGTCACAGTTTCCTAGAACTGCATAAATTTCATCGTGCATTTTTACAAGAGCATCAAGAGCAGGTTTTGAAGTTTCTGGTTTAAAACATTCGCAAAAATCGCCAGCAAACAAAACCGCATCCGCATTTTTAAACTCGTTTTCAAGCTTTTTAAGAACAGAAATATTTCCGTGAATATCTGATAATACTAAAAATTTCATGCTAACCTCAAATTGTTTTTATAATATTTTTAAGTTTTTCCATTTGTTCTTTTGTGCCTATTGTAATTCTTACATAATCTTCAATTCCCGGCGTTGAAAAATGGCGAACAAGAATTCCTTTCTCTTTTATTTTTTTATACACAATTTCTCCGGAAACTTTCGGATTTTTCGCCAAAACAAAGTTGGTTTTTGAAGGCACAACTTCCCAGCCCAAAGAAAGCAAAAATTCAGTAAAAGAATTTCGCTCTTCAACTATTTTTTTTGCACAAGCTGCATAATATCCAAGATTTTTGCAAACGGCTTTTCCTAACTCTTGCGCAATTGAATCAACAGGAAAATGATTTAATGAATTTTTTACGGTTGTAATTGCGTTTATTAATTCTGGTGAAGCTACAGCATAACCTAGCCTTGAGCCAGCCGCACAAAGACTTTTGCTAAACGTCCGCACGATAACAAGATTTTTAAACTCTTTTAAAAGAGGGATACAACTTTCTTCTCCAAAATCGCAGTATGCTTCGTCAACTATAAAAATCTTGTTAGAATTTGCCTTTAGCAACATTTGACGAATTTCGCTGCGTTTTAAAGCAATCCCGCTAGGAGCATTTGGATTTGCAAAAATAATTGAAGAGTTATTTTTTTGAGCGTGCAAAAGCATTTCTTCTGTATTTAGCGACCAGTCATCGTTCATAGGAACAGTATCCAAAGGAATTCCATAAAAGCCTGCATAAACAGGATAAAAACTGTAAGTGAACTTAGGAAGAACTAACTTTTCAGAACTGTCTATAAATGCATAAAACAAAAACGAAAGAACTTCATCACTTCCATTTCCAACATAAATCATTTCTGGAGTGATTTCAAAACCAATTTTATCTGATTCAGAGCAAGAACATTCATTTTTATTTACAGTGCAATTGCATAAAACGCCACCTGTTACATTCAACATTTGCGCAACAGCCGATTTCAACTCGTTAGAGTCAGGATCAGGATAAAGAGCAATTTTTTCGCTGTGATTTTTTACAAATTCTGCGACCGCTTCCGAAACCTGCTTGCAAGGAGGATAAGGATTTTCATTTGCATTGAGCTTTATATATTCCCTATCTTTAGGCTGCTCACCAGGAACATAGGGATGAAGATTTTTCATACGAGTACTTAGCATACAGTCATTTTATTGTTTATGATAACAAAATGCAATAAAATTGATACAAGGGTTTATTAAGGCAAACCCATCTTTCAACGTTTTGCACAGTAAAATATGTACTAAAATTACCTTGAGAATTCATATATTTGCTGATAAAATAATGGGTATGGTTACATCTTCAAATTTAGGAACTATTCTTCGCCACTATGCCAGCAGGCAGGAATCTGGCTTTGTAAATCTTAGAGAATTTAGTGAATACATTAGAAAATATTCTGCAAAACACCTTGAAGAACAACCAGACCTCGTAAAGTACTTGGAATCAACAGAAACATCCTTATTAAAAGACGCAGAAGACCTCGCGGAAAAACACGAAGTGTACATTCTAAACCAGACGCAAGGAAAAGCAAGTCTTATTGTTATTACATATTATTCAATTCAATTTGCAAACCGCTACAAAGAAATTGCGACAAATATTACAACGCCCTTTCCTATTATAAGCGATTTGCCGAAACAGCTGCCATCAGATGCAATAGAAAAGTTTCCAGCAGAGGAATTCATTCCTTCTATTCAAGAAAAGCAGAATACAAAGTCACCAAAGCTTTACTGCTTGCTAATGCCTCGCGATGTTCCTTCAATTCTTTTTCCAGCTTGCGTTCCAGTTCAATACCTTGTAAAAACAGCAATGGCAAAAATTCGGCACATTTTAAAAAAAGATGAATATCACGATTATTTTCAAAAAAAATTAAGAACTTCAAATCCTGGAAAAGAACTTTCATCACAAAATTTTTATAAAAAGTTTATCGCTCAAAATGAAGTCCAAGACTTAAACATGGACATTTCTGGAGACTCCTTTTACTTTTGGAATCAACTGTGTTATTTTATTAGGCAAGATTTTGAAAAAGTAAAAGACAGAACTAGCGAACACACAAATATTCTGCAGTCCATTGCAATTTCAGAAATTTGGACAGGAGCTTTAAAAGAAAAGGCTTCTAAAAAACAGCAAAAAGAACTCGCATTGCACGAACTTGAAGAAGCTTTAGAAAAGCCTCCTTTTTTCTTTTCGATGGAAGGAATTTTAAAATTAACAGACTCAAAAGGAAAACTGCTTTACGGGCAAATTTCTGAAGAAGAATTAAAGGACTTTCTGCAAAAACTTACAACTGAATGTCCGAACAATGAATTACCAAGACTCCTTGTTTTTAAGATTGAAACAGGCGCAAGGTATTTTATTTTTAAGGACAGAGTATTTCAACTTGTAATACGGCTTTCAAACGAAGCTCACGATACAGTTGAAAAAAATCTTACAGAAAAATGGTTCAACGCCCTTTCAAATTATAAAAAATTACCAGAAATGAAAGATTCTAAACTTTTTGAAAACTGCATAAAAAAAGAAGTAAAAATATGCTCACCTGTTCTTTATGCTCTTTTGAATGCAAATTTTCTTACTATGCTAAGTTTTGAGTCGGAGCGCAATAACGATGTAAGGCTTTTTTCGAATGGAAAACTTCTGCCATATTCTGATCTTCTGATGCTAAAAAGCAGCACAATTCTTTCAAATGCAAAAATGATGCTTCCGTTTTGGTATACGATTCCTATAATCTCTTGGATTGCAAGATTACTTAAGAAAAAAAATACAACAGTGCAAACAACTTCTAAAGCCGCAAAAGAACTCACTAGCGACGACATACCAGATGATTCTCCGCAATCTAGTCAAAATGGTTCAAAAAGAGAAGTTTTAGCAAGAACTGCAAAAGAAATTTCTGAATATCTTGTTCCTGCTGGCTCTACTATAGACAGAGAATTAGATTCCTATCTAAAAATATGGAATAAAATGATTACAAAAGAAGCGCACGACACTCTCACCGCGGATGTAAATAGTTTGATAAGAGATTATATGAGAAAAGTTATTAAAACCATATCTGCACAGACATTTTCTTTAGAAAGAGTTCAAAGCCTTGCAGAAACTCTTGTAAAAACACCGAATATGCAAAAAATAAAGGAAGAAGAAGCCCTTAATATGTATGTCCAGCTCTTTATTCTGCGGCTAATAAGCAATGGATAAAAAAAATAAGAAAATCGTAAAAAAAATTGCACTTTTTATAAAATCCTCAGCGATATATACAATGAAAGATGAAAACAACTAAGATTGCGTTGCAAGATGTTTTAACTTTCGCTTTTTTGCTGGCCAGAAAAAGCACACTATTATCTATGAGGTTACTAATGAATCAATTGAACTCAATAATTATCGAAGGCAATGTTACAAGAGCACCAGAACTAAAAGAACCAAATGAAAGCCTAAAAGTTTGCGAAATTCCTTTAGCAGTAAACAGATTTTACAGAAACTCCGAAGGAGAAGGCATAAAAGAAGTTTCGTATTTTAATGTTGAAGCGTATGGAAAGATGGCAGAGAGGGCTGTTCAAGAATGTGTAAAAGGCAGAGGTCTTAGAGTTGTTGGCAGGCTTCGGCAAAATAGATGGACAACCGCAGAAGGGAAAAAAACTAGCAAAGTTACAATCATTGCAGAGCACATCGAATTTAAGCCCAAGCCTATTAAATCTGATTCTGATGAAAATCTATCTGCAATTGCAGAAGCTAATCAAGCAGCGTATGAAGAGGAATTAAACCTTGAAGAAAAAGAAGTTGCCGTAGAAGAAACAGTTTTCTAAAGCGCAAATCTATTTTTTTCGCTTAGGACTCTTTGAAAAGCTGCTTTTTTCATAGTTTGATTTTCGTTTAGTTCTAGGCTTTTTGCCAGCAAAAGGACGGTCGCCTGCAGAATTATTTTTCATAGCAAGCCTTGCAGCGGCGGCCCGTTCGTTGCTAGCTTTAAATTCTTCAATTTGCTGCGGCGAATAAAATCCATCTTTCCAGTTAAACCTTGAAGTTTCTGAAAGAAATTGTTTTTTATACAAGGAAGCAGAAACAGTTTTTATTTGATTTTTTGAAACTTGAATATTCGAAAAATCAATTAGAAACCGCTTAAATCCTGATTGCGCAAGGAATTCTGTTTTATCCAATATAGAAAATGGAAGTTCAGGAACAACAACAGAACCGTCATCAGAAGAGGCTACTTTGAACTCTGTTTCTTCTTTATCAGAAAAATATGTAAATCCATAACTTTCTGGAAGCTTAAAACGAATTCTAAACAATGCTGGATAAGCAAACACAGGAACAAGGACTCTTTGCCTTACGTTCATTTCAAAAGTTGCTTCTAGATTTCGGCGAGAATTTTCATAAGGCATTACAAAAGAGCTTATGTTTTGATTTTCAAGCCAGGAAACCGCCCACCTGTTAAAAGTATACAAGTATGGTCCTGCAGTAATAAAAACAGGCTTTTGCTTTAACATAGCAATTTCTGCAATATTGTTTACAACAAAGTTCTTATACCCTTTTTCAATAAGAAAATCCAAGTCGGCTGCAAGTTTTTCTTCTTCAAATGCCGAACAAAAAGGCGGAAGAGAAATAAATGTACATTTTTTTGGAAAAGGAATAACAGTTTTTCCTGTAATAAGGTCATCTTTTGTCTCTGAATTGTATTCAATAATAATTCTTACAGGACGAAGAGCCTGTGCAGAAAATATATCAGAAATAGTGCTGACTTGAACATAAAGCCCTTCTGGAAAATAATTTAACTCATTTTTTTCAACAGGTGTTATATCAAGGACTGGAAGCTGTTCATCTCCGGGCTGTTTTCTAAACGAACTTAAATCAGATGGCAAAACTCTAGGATATCTTTTTGACATGGCCTTTATTTGCAAAAGATAAACGCTATCTCCTATTTTAAAATTAGAAGGCACATCTATCCATCGCTTTCCATTTTCTTCAACTTGAACGCTCTTTACTTTGTAACTCATTCTACCAGAATCATCTGCACGGTGAAGTCTTATAGAATCGCCTGGATCAGGGTCATAAGAGCCGCCGCTTAGAACAGCCAATTGAATATGAGCCGGAGGATTATCTGGAGTTGCAGCTTTATTGATTTCTTCAATTAATCCATCGGGAGCTTTTTTTACTGCAGAAATTTTTCCAAGAAAAATTCCAGTTCCTCCAGCTTGATCTGGGTTAAGAATTTTTTCTCCTGCGAATTGAACACCGTCTTTTATATTTTCAAAACCGTACCAATAAGTAGTCTTTGAACGAGCAAAATCAGAAGCAAGCATTCTTTTTCCAGTAGCCAACGCACCTTTTTTATCTTCTTTCCAGTGATCCATAACATAGCGATATGCGGCGACCACATTTCCTACATACTCAGCGCTTTTCATTCGTCCTTCAATTTTAAAGGAATCTATGCCAATTTCCATTAATTGAGGAATTTGGTCAATCAATTGCAAATCACATGGACTAAAATAATATCCTTGTTTAATTCCCTCTGAATACTCTGCTGTATAAAGACGCCTGCAAGCCTGCGTACACATTCCACGATTAGCCGATTTTCCGCCAAGAAAACTGGAAAAAAGGCAAAGTCCGCTTTCACTTACGCAAAGAGCCCCATGTACAAACATTTCTATTTCTGCCTTAGAATGTTCTTTTATATAACGGACTTCATCTAAACCTAATTCCCGCGCAACAACAACTCTTTTTAATCCTTCGCTATACAAAAGATTTGCCGCAGCAGCGCTTTCAACATTCATCTGCGTAGAGGCATGAAGTTCCATATCAGGAAAAAATTCCTGGCACATTCTTATAACAGAAAAATCTTGAACTATAAGTCCATCTGGCTTAACTTTATTAAGATAAGAAAGAAATCTGTAAAGGCGTTCTGTTTCGCGCTCCTCGCAAACAGTGTTTACAGTTACATAAATTTTTTTCCCTTGCTTATGAACAAAGTTTACTGCAGCTTCAAATTGGTTCCATGCAAAATTTGAAGTTCTAAGACGCGCATTAAAACTTTTCAGACCTAAATAAACAGCGTCAGCTCCTTCACCAATAGCCGCATCAAGAGATTCAATATTACCCGCAGGTGCTAATAATTCAGACATAGCCTAAATTATAGCACAAGTGGAATATTTTTTCTATTGCATAGATGCAGCATTTTGTTTGCACGTAGAAATTTCCCAAGAATCTTTTTGGTTATAAACTTGTGTTTTTATAAAGCATTTAGATGATGTAAGAGAATCCGAGCAAATTGCATCAGAAGGTGTCTGCCCTTTCCAAAGCCCAGATGAAAAAACAGCAGCAGCAACAGAAGAAACAGCTTCGTTTTGCCAGTCAAAAGTTTCAGATGTTGCATACATCATTGCATCCAATAAAGCGCCGCTTCCTGTATCTTTTAAAACTATTATGTCAGTTTTATCATTAAACCTTGCAGAAGTATTTGCGCTCCATAAATCTCTGATATTGGATTTTGAAAAACTTGCCGTAGAAAGCGCTAAATCATCTTCTAATTCATCAATAGCCCCTGACTTTTCCTCTTCCCTAGTTCTTAAGTGTACAAGAATTTTTTCTCCCTTTTTTACATTAAAAGCAGGAAAAAGGTAGCCATCATCTTCTCCATCATACGCGCTAAATAATAAAACAGACGCCATATTTCCATCTGAAAGGACTTCCAGCATAACATATTCGGTAAGATAGACTTTATTTTTTTTGTAAGTATAGCTTCCATAGCCAGGATGAACTTCAATAATTTTTAAACCAGGAACATTAGCGTTATATCCTAAAAAAGGAACACTAAACGAAAGAGTATTGCCAGTTTCATCGCAACTAGTTCCGAAAACAACATATTTTTCGCCAGGTTTTAAAGGTTCATTAAAATTTAATGCAACTTCAAACAAAGAATTCGGATTTTGTGAAAAACTTTCGTTTACAGAAAATAAAATTTCTGGACTTACAACAAGATTTTTTATTTTAGAAATATTAGAAAAAGAAAGCTTTGTACAACTCTCTGATAAAACAGAAATATTTTCAATTTTAGGAATTTGATAGTCAGCTTTTAAAACTGTAATACCTTCTTCAGTCATTCTGCAAGAATATGGACACACGAAAAGGGTGACAATTCCGACAATAAACAAAACCTTTGCAAGGGCAAAAACTTTTTTCATCATTTTTCCTCCAATTTTAAAATCATATAAAAATACATCTGATCAAGGCAAAATCACGCTCAAGACCTTGACTCAGTCTTTTTTAAGGTCTGTCTAAACCTTAAAAAAGGCTACCTAAGATAATTCATAGGTAGCCTTATTATATATATCGCTTAAAATTGTAAAAAAATGCAGTTTTTTTATGTTCTAAAAAACATTTTTTAAATTTTATTGCAATTACTTTGCATCAATAAGAGAATCTTCTGCTTCTGACACATCGTTCTCTTTTATTTCTTCAGGTTCTTCTGCAAGATTAGTAAAGAAGCTCTCATTTAAAGTCGCAGTTTCAATCATATAACGAATGTTTGTGCCTGTTTTATCTTCGCAAGTTTTTTCTACAATTGCAGCAAGATTTTTACCAGATTTATCGCAAACAATTCGTTCTATTTTATAGTCCTTTACGCCCCTTCTAACTATGTCAGGTGAACCGAGCTGTTGTTTTGCCAAAATGTTGCCTTTGTAATCAAGTTTTTCAACATCAATTACAAATGAAGACTTTGTTTCAAGTCCTTTTCCATTTATTTTAGGGACAAGCTTAACCTTATAAAAGGCTTTGTCCTTGCTTATAGAACTTGTAAAATCTTGAAAAACAATTTCATCTGTAGAAGATTTAGATTCGGCTTCTCGAATATATAAAATTTGCTCAGGTTTTGCAGGACTGCAATTATACTTTGAGATAGAATAAAAGTTTTTTCCAAAAAGAGTTTCATAAACTTCTTTTCCAGATTTGTCAGAAGTAACGGCCGAAGGCTTTATTTTATAAACACAACCATCAACATATTCATTAGCTTTTACATCGACTATGTAAATTTCTGCCCAACCACAGAAAGTCTTATCAGTCTTTCCGTATTGTCCAAAAATATAATAGTTGCCATCCGCAGAAAAGCCATTATCCACAAAAACAGCAGAATCACCTGCAAAAGCTGCAAATGTCATTGAAAAAACAATCAAAATGCTTAAAAGATTTTTTCTCATATTTCCTCACAAATTTAAAAGACAGAATAATAGGTTAAAATCAAGATTTTACAACTCTTTTTTACCTAATAAATACCTATCTTAAAATCTTTCTATTTCATTTTCGGTTTTTTTTTATAAGTCTTTACTATTATTTGCTTTAAGTTTAATATTCTTCTGAATGACAATAAAAACAAGAAATACATTTATAACAATCTTCATGTTCGTCTCGCTTGCCATAATCTTAGGGATTGGTATTTTAACAGGATTACAATATTTTTTCGGAACTTTTACATCCCCTAGCAATACAGAAGGATTTTTTTTAGTTAGAACCTTTCTAACAAAGTTTAGTTTTCTAGCTGTGGTTATTTCTATATTTTTGCTGCTCATATATGTTTTTATAAGCTATCTTTACATAAATGTAGAATTTGAAAAAACACAATCCACAGAAATAATATATTTTTCTATTTTTTTAATGGGCTGCATTTTGGAAGCAACAAGGCTTGCTGTTCCTATAAATGATTTATGGAATTCTTCATCAACGCTTGCAATATTCTGCACAAGAACGGTTTTGCTAGGAAGATATATAAGTGTTTTTTCGCTCCTTTTAACAGTCATTTGCAGCTCTCAAGAATACAGGCAATATGTAGAACAAAATATTTTTATCCTTTTTGTAATTTCTCTTGCTATTTCGATTTTTTTTCCTGTAAACTCTGGAAAGATTAGAAACGTTTGCATAATGGAACTAGGATTTCATCACGTTTTTCAAACTGGTCAAGTTATAATAATTTTGCTTACCTGGTTTTCTGAATTTTTGCAAACAATAACAAAAAAAATAAAAAACAAAACACCTATAGGTCTGATTCTTCTTTCTTTAGGATACTTTATACTAAGAGAAGCATTCTGCTATCTGTTTATGGCTATAGGCTTTTTGCTGCTTATGCTAGGAACTTTTATATATCTAAAAGATTTACATAAGCAATACTTATGGAACTAGAACGTTCCCATAATCAAAAACTGTGCAAGCCCGCCAATAAAAATAGGAATCAAAACATTGTCAAAATCTTTTAAAGGAAGAACTTCTACAACCATAGCAACTGTAGCAAGAATCAAGGCAACAAAAGAATTTGAACAAACGCAAAAAGAAGATATAAAAACAGCTAAAAAACAAGTTAAACTTCCTGCTACAGTCTTTCCCTGTGTTCCTGGAATATAGATTCTTCCCCAAAATTTGCCTACAAGACTTGCAAGACCGTCTCCAAAAGCTAGCGCATATATTCCAATTCTAGCAAAAGTCGGCTGCCAAATCAAAGATGAGCAAATAATACCTATTACAAGCGTAACAGGTCCAAGAACAAACTTGTTTTCATCTCTTTTTCTTGCCGCAACTGCTGTTATTTTTGAAACAACAGGAACTTCTATTCCATTTATCCTTAACAATTCAGAAACAGAGTATCCTAACAAAGCTAAAAATAATAGCAACATGACTGGCCAATAGGCAATCTTCAACAAAGCAGGAACAAAGGCGCTGCACAGGTGAATTGATTTTCTAAAAATTTCTTTTAAAAGGCTTATTCTGTACTGCTTAAAAAAAATACCGTTTTTCAACTGAAAATCTTTCATTCCTTTAATCCCTTCTCTGATGCAAGAGTTCTAGCTATATCTGTGTAAATCGCAGGCTGGAATTCTGGATAGGGCTGAGTTGCATACTTCATATTTTGTTCTGCAAGATTTCCGCCTTCCATGCGAACCAATGTCGTTTGATTTCTTGTAAGAGCATCCCAAGCCCTCATTGAATTTTGGAATTGCACCATAGCTTGAGCATTTAAATCACTTCTTCCAGTGCGCGTAGCAAGTCTATACAGAGTAACTCCTAAATTGTTAGAAGTCTTTAAATAAGAATCGACGGTTTGCGCATCATCGCTATGAACTTGAGGAAACAGTATTCCTTTTTTATCTTTTTCAGAATCTAAAGCATCTAAAAGCCGCTCATAGTATCCTTGTGCAGCATAATTGTCATTATTAAGGGAAAGAACATTTCCCATTGCCAGCAAAAGATTTGAATCGTCTGGAGAATCATCAGAAGCTTTCATAAATGAACCAAGAGCTTCTGAGAAGTTCTTTTTATTATACTGAATATACCCAATCTTATAACGGATTTTTCCATTATCGTTGTCGTTTTCTATAGAATCTTTATAATACTGCAAGGCGTTGTCTAAATCACCAGAAATAAAGTAATAAATATCTGCTATATCAGAATAAAGCTTACCAACCTGCTTATTGCCTTTAAGACCAGCACCGTTATGCTCAGAAAGATATAAAGAAATTCCATCTGTAAAAACTTCCATAGATTTTAGATATTCTTTTTCTTTAGTGTATTCTTCCCCTAGCAATCTATAAGAATCTATATACTTATAAACATCGTTATACTTCATTTTTTTTGCAGAAGCAAAAGTATTTATAGTTGCCGCTAACGTTGCTTTTGCGTTTTCCGAATTTTTAGTCTGCACAAAATACCTGGAAAGATTATAAAGAGCTATAGGATTATCTTTGTCCAGCTTTACAGCATTCAAGAGACATTTTTTTACATCTCCAATTTCTGCTCTAAGAAATTCATCAGAAGGTGGCAACGGACCATAAAGCTTATCCAAGAGAAAGCCGCCTAGTTCCGTCCAATCTTGTCCGCTTAAAGACTTTTCCTTAGGCATAAAACGCCCCTTTAACGAAAGAACTTCAAGCAGATTATCAGTTCGTATAAAGTAGCGCATCATTCTAGACATATTCAAATCAGTTTGACCATAAAGCTGAATAAGTTTTGCATATTCAACTCTAGCTTTTTCAAACTTTGAAGAATCTTTTTCACTAGCCCAGTCAAGATATGTGTCTCCTAAGAGCAATATTCCATCAGAATCATTTATGTGATGCTCAAGAACTTCTCTAAGCAACACTTCTTCTGCTTTTTCGTAGTTGGCAAGGTCACTTAATTCCATCTGAGCATATTCAAGACCTGCCTGCTTATCCTGATTAAAACATTTTAAAATATTAAAATACATTTTTTCAGCGCGGATGTACTGATTTCTTTCGCGATAACCACGCGCATACTTAAAGAACCAATTTTTCTTCATTCTGTGCTTTGTTGCTTCTATAAATTTTTCATCAGAAAGCGGATATTCACCGTCTTTAAGGTAATCATACCCCTGCTTGTAAAGGCTTGAAGCTTTTAAAGGCTCGTAAATAAAATTCTTTACAAAAAACGAAAGCAAAATCAAAATTATAACAGCAAGAAGCCCAAATAAAATGCCAGGAATTATCTTATTTTTTAGTTGATATTGAAACGACTGCTTATATTTTTCATATTCATCAGCAGTGCGCCTTTCAAAATCGCGAGGAACTGGAAGAGAAATATCCAGCATCTTTTCAAGTTCAGAAGCAAGCTGCCTTGCCGAAACTTTTTTTAAGACCTTTTTTATTATTTCAAATTCAGCTTCATCGGTAAATTCATTTTTTACAATTAAATCCTCTACTGCAATCCTAACATTCAAAGGATAATTCGAAAGATTTTTTAAAAACTTTTGATACTGCTCATCAGAAAGAGAATTCGGCGGAAGTTCCCCAAGATTAGCAGACTTATCAGAAGGAGACGCAGGCTTTTTAGTTTTTATTTTTCCATTTTTGCCTTCTTCAACAGTCTGGACATCAGAAAATCCTGGTATTTCAAAATCTCCATTGTCCATTTTAAAATCATCAGCCGAGCCCAAGTCGAAATCAGATTTCTCGCCAATTTTTGAATCAGTTTCAGGAAAATCAAGCCCTTCCATTTGGGAAATATCAACAGGTTCCTGCGAAGCATTTTCTTCAAAAGCGGAACCGTTTTCTTCATCGCCAACGGAATCGTCCATGTTAAAATCAAATCCGCTTAAAAAGTCGTCGTCAGATTTTAAACTATTTGAATCATCAGAAGAAGGTTGTTTTTTAACAGAATCGAAATCAGATGAATCAGCAGGTTCAGAAAATTCAGGAATTTCATCAAGGTCGCTAGCGTCAAAAAGTCCATCAGGATTGCCAACAGAAGACTCAAAATCAGATGGTTCAGAGCCTTTAATCTCCTGTTCAGAAAGACCAAAATCTTTATTATCATCTTTAGGAGCAGATTCCTCGCTAACATTAGGCGGCAAGTCATCGTCCATATCAATAACATCGCCAGAAAAATCAAAATCATCATTTAGCGAAGCATCTTTTTTAGAAGAATCTAAATCAAAATCACTAGAAGATTCATTATTTTTTGCAGATTCAGGTTCTTCTGGCTGTTCGTCAAGGTTTAAATCGTCTAAATTTAAGTTATCCAAATCAAAAGAAGGCTCGTCTTTATCAGAACTGGAAAAATCAGTTGAATCTTCTGCATTTTCTGTGCCGATAGAATTATCATTTGACACTGTACTTTCGTCATTCAAGCTTGGCGAAAGTTCATCAGAAGAATTGCTAGAAGAGTCATTAAAAATACTTTCATCAAAGGAATTTTTATCAACATTAAAAGAATTATCTTTTGAATCAGAATTATTATTTTCTAAGGAATCATTTAATCCCAATCCATTGAGCAGCTCTTGGGCAGCTGGATCTGAAAATTCAGAATCGTCAGAATCTTTAGATTCTTTTTTAGGTTCTTCAGCAACAGAATCCAACTCTTCTATAGGATTTGCAGATTTCTTTTCATTTTCATCAGAATTTTCTAAAGAATCGCTATCTTGAATGAAATCGTTATCTTGAGCGCCCTCAGAACCGTCAAATCCAGCGCCGCTTAAAAGGTCATCTAAACTTAAATCAGCAATTTCAGGTTCTTTTTCTTCTTGTTCAGGCTCTTCTTCAACTTTTGTTTCTTTTACCGGCTCTTCAAAAGCAGAAAGCTGTTCATCAAGGTCGTCGGAAGAAGTTCCTCCCAAATCTAAATTGCCTACAAGATTGCTTAAATCAATTGCACTATTAGAAACCTCGTTAGTAGTAGAAGCAGATTTTTCAGGCGCTGAAAATCCTGTAATTTCAGAAAAATCATCATCTTCAGGTTTTGCCTCTTCAGAAGACTTTATCTGTTCTTCAGAAACTTCAGGCATTCCCATTATAAAATCATCAGAATCATCAATGTCTTTTATGTTTTTTGGAATAGGAACAGTAACCGGCTTTTCGCCCCTAGTTGCTCGCAAACCAGGTTCATTTCCAAGAGAAAGTATATCTGAATCAAACTGTTTTAACTGGCTTAATCCTGGCATATTATAACAATTTTACCCCATTACCGCGATTAATTACAAGTACAAAATACTTAAAGAAAAATCTTTCTTAATTTTATTAACGGAATTTTTTTATTGCAACTTTATTTTATATTTTTAACTCAAATGAATAAAAAAAATTCCGATAAATAAGACATGAAGCATTGTTCAAAAAAAATTGCATTTACAATAGTATTTTTAACAGTTATCTCAACAGCTAGTTTTGCAGAAAAATCTATGCCATCATATAAAGAAAAGGATTTGTTTGAATATAATAATATTGTTGTAAGGTTGGAAAAACCAGCTGCTCCAATCGTAACGGACAACTACATAATTTTTACAGCTTCGTCAAAAGCAAGATTTACAGGAATTGCATTTGACTTTGAGGATTATAAAAAAATACATCCTTTCCAAATAAGAAAAACAACTGATGCAGAAAATAAAGAAACAAACAGCGTGATGTTTTTTTTGCTTGAACGCCCAAAAAAGATTTCCACAATAAAATACAGACTTGTTATAGACGGATTATGGACTACCGATCCGCAAAATCCACTTACAGAATACGAAAGTTCTTCTGGAATCAGTCTGTCAAAAATCGAAATAAAAGAAACGCTTCCTGAAGTAACCAGCAAAAAAGAAAAGGATTTCGTAAAATTCGTTTATCGTGGGAAATCAGGTCAAAAGATAAGAGTTGGCGGAACATTTACAAACTGGGACAGCTGGATTTATGAACTAGAAGAAACAGAACCAGGATTTTATCAACTTTCCATACCACTCACAACAGGAACTTACTACTACAACTATTATTTAGGAATGAATGCAATTGTTGATAATACAAATCCCCAAAGAGCATTTACCAAAGATGGAAGAATTTCCTCTGTAATAGTTGTGCAGTAAAAAGAAAACTAGCGTCTTAGCATTTTGGATAAATCGCCAAGTTTGCTCATATCCATGTCAGAACCAAGACCAAGCCTATTCATAAGTTGACCTTGCATTCCTTTATTGCGCGAAAGTTTTTTCATAGTCAGCTTTGTTTTTTCAAACTGCTTTATAAGTTTGTTTACTTCAGCCACAGAAGTTCCCGAACCTTGAGCAATACGTCTTCTTCTTGAAGGACCAATTATAAGATGGTTTGCCCTTTCTTTTTTTGTCATTGAAAGAATTATTGCTTCTTGCTTTTTCATTCCACTGGTATCAATTTGCTGATTTGCCATACCAGGAAGCATATCCATCAACGACTGCATTGAACCCATCTTTTTCATCTGCTTAAACTGAGAAAGCATATCTTCTAAAGTGAATTCATTTTTAGCCATTTTTTTCTGAAGACGAATAGCTTCCTCTTCATCAACGGTTTCTTGGGCTTTTTCAACAAGAGAAACAACATCGCCCATTCCAAGAATACGGCTAGCAATTCGCTCTGGGTGGAATGGCTCAAAGTCATCAGTTTTTTCACCCGTTCCTATAAAAAGGATAGGTTTTCCTGTAATAGTTCTTAAAGAAAGAGCAGCACCGCCTCTTGCATCAGAATCGAACTTTGTAAGAATAACACCAGAAAGACCAAGCTGCTCATCAAAGGTCTTTGCTATATCAACAGCATTTTGACCAGTCATTGCATCTGCAACAAGAATTACTTCATCTGGATTTACATTTTTTTTGATTTTTACAAGTTCTGCCATCATGTCGGCATCAATTTGAAGCCGACCTGCAGTATCGATTATTAAAGTATCGTATTGATTTTTTTTAGCAAATTTTAAAGCTTCTTCTGCATTTTTTACAGCATCTTTTGAATTTTCTTTAAATACTGGAACTCCGATTTTTTCGCCTAAAACAGAAAGCTGCTCCACAGCAGCAGGGCGAACCAAATCACAAGCCGCCAAAATCGGTTTACGTCCCTCTTTTTTTAATCTAGCAGCAAGTTTATGGGCAGCTGTTGTTTTTCCAGCACCTTGAAGTCCAAGCAAAAGAATAACAGAAGTTGTATCAGGACCTTTTAAAGTAAGATCTTTTTTTTCATCCCCTAACATGGAAACTATTTTGTCGTAAATAATTTTTACAAATTGCTGACCAGGATCTACTGATTTTAAAACCTTTTCGCCTTTTGCTTCTTCAATTGTACTATTTACGAAACGGCGTACAACTCTAAGATTTACATCAGCTTCAAGAAGAGCCATTTTTATTTGTTCAACAGTATCTTCTATATTTTTTTCTGTAATAGTAGACTTTCCACTCAAAGTCTTAACAATATTGCTAAATGTTCCGGTTATTTTTTCAAGCATAAAACTGCTCCCATAAAAATTAGTGCGATGCAAACTGTAAGGTTAAAACTATTTTAATTTTTAAGTCTTTACCTTTTTCCAAACGCTTATTCTTTATTAAGAAGAAACTCATCTATAAAGTCAGAAGGTCTTATCTCTTTGTTTAAAATTCTATACAAACCATTACACAAAGGAAGTTTTATATTTTTTCTTTCGCTAATTTCGTGAATATATTTGCAAGCAACAGCTCCTTCTGGCAAATAGCCGATTTTCCCAATATTCGCAATAAGATCATCTAAATCCTTAAACTTTGAAAGTATATCTGTCTTTATAATATCCTGCCCAAAGCGACGATTTCTACCAAATTTACTTTTACAAGTAACATCCAAATCTCCTACTCCAGAAATAGAAGTAAAAGTTTCTGGGTGGGTAGCTCCCATTGCCATTCCTAAAGTCTGAATTTCATTCAAACCAGCAGCAAGCAAAAGGCTTTCTGTATTATCACCAAAGAGATCAGACTTTTCACTAATTGCATCGAGCGCACCATATACAATTGCAACAACATTTTTTGCAGCCGCACAAATCTGAACACCAATAACATCAAGACTAGAATAAACCAAAAGACCTGGAACTCTTAAAAGTTCACGTACCTTTATAGAATTCTTTGGATTTTCACTGGCGGCAATCAATCCTGTAAGTTTTCCAAGTGCAACTTCTTCTGCATGGCTTGGACCTGCAACGTATACAGTATTACCTTTATATATTCCAGGAAGGACATTTTCTATTGTTTCCAAAATAAGTTTCGGTCCATCTTCAGAAGGAACAAAACCTTTTGTTAAAGCTGCAATAATTGTTGAACCGTCCGCAATATTCTGCACTGAAGTGATTTTTCTAATTGTACTAGCCAAAAACAAAGATGGTGAAGCAATTATCAAAAACTCTTTATTAGAAGCAACTTCTATAATATCGTTTGAAACAACAAGATTCTCGCTAAGTTTGTAACCTGGCAAATATCGTTTATTTTCATGTTCCTTATTAACAGAATCCTTTACTTCTGGCTCAAGCGCCCACATCTGAACTTTATGCCCGCCTCTAGCTAAAGCTTGTGCCAAGCCAGTTCCCCAAGCGCCACCGCCAAGTACACCTACAGTTTTAGAATCCATTTCAAACACCTTCTTTAAATCCAAGAAGAAATTCCATCTTCCCAGTCAAAAATTTCGTTTTCTTTGAAAAAAAGTCCTATCTCTCGTTCCGCACTTGCATCGCTATCAGAAGCATGAATAACATTATAATTTGTATGCATACAATAATCTCCTCGTATAGAGCCAGGAATAGCATCCGAAGGTTTTGTAGCACCAACAATTTTTCTTACAAGAGAAACGCAATCGTCTCCTTGCCAAATCATAGCAACAACAGGAGCACTAATAATATATGAACACAATTCACCAAAAAACGGCTTTTCTTTGTGCTCTGCATAGTGATTTGCTGCTAATTCAGGAGAAATTTGCATCATTTTTAGACCAACAAGTTTAAGTCCCTTCTTTTCCATACGGCTAATTATTTCGCCTACAAGCCTACGATTTAAAACACCAGGCTTCAACATAGTAAAACATCTTGTCATAGTTCTTTGATTATACCCCATATAATGGTATATTTCAATTAATTTATATAGAGTTTTTATCTCTCATTATTTCTAAATTCTAATTAAAATGATTTAAGTTTTTTTTGAACAGAAAAAATTATATCATCAGGAGTAGAGGCCCCTGCAGTTATTCCGACTTTTTCCAAATAAAAAAAAGATTCAGGAATTTCATCTGCAGTTTCAATAAATGCTGTGTTTTTACAATTTTCTTTAGCAATTTGAAAAAGTCGTTGTGTATTTGCAGAATCCTTTCCTCCTACCACAAGAATACCATCAACCTTAGGACAAAGATTTAATAAAGCACATTGACGTTCCTTAGTTGCAGGACATATAGTATTTATAATTTTTAAATTTGAAAAACAAGAAGAAAGAACCTTTGCTATATCATTAAAAACTGAAGGGCTAAAAGTTGTCTGGCTTAATAGAATCGCATTTTTATTAGTTTGTATAGAATCTTTTAATTTTAAAGCATCATTAATATTTTCAAGAAGAATAAAGTTGTCACCTGCATAACCAGCAATTGCTGTAACCTCTCCATGATTTTTATCACCTGCAAAAACTATTGTGTATCCCAAAGATGCATATTTACTTACAGTTTTTTGATTTGCCAATACTCTAGGACAAGTAGCATCAACGATAATACAATTCCTGCTTTTTATTTTTTTTAAGGTATAGGGGGGGATTCCATGCGCTCTGATAACAACCGTACTGTTTTCAGAAATTTTTTCAATTTCATCTTCTTTTAGAACACACAAACCTTCTTTTGTTAACATATCCAAAACAAATTGATTATGGATAAGAGGTCCTAAAGAGTATACATTACTTTTTAAAAGGTTATTACAAGTTCGGTTGTTTAGTGCAGATATGACTTTTTCCATAGCACGCCTTACACCCATGCAATAACCTAGAACATCCGCAAGAATTACTTCCATGATTTCCAAAAAAAAGTCCGGCAGCAACCTACTTTCCCACCAAAGGCAGTATCATCGGCGTAA